>Ga0247610_10002929_pt1 | contig 19203 bp, 7 predicted proteins | sample 174DNAGHGhighgp2_FD_193483 | JGI IMG/M metagenome (GOLD analysis project Ga0247610, IMG submission 193483) | Sheep rumen microbial communities from Palmerston North, Manawatu-Wanganui, New Zealand - 1742 DNA GHGhigh gp2 | ecosystem: Host-associated > Mammals > Digestive system > Stomach > Rumen ...
GTCAGCAAGAGTTTCAGCCTCATCCAACAGCGGCAGCAACTGAAGGCTGCCTATAGCACAACTGCCAACAACACGGCGGAAGGAACCAAGCAGACCGACAGCGTCAAGACAGACAATGCCGAACCACTCATCAGAAGCGAGCGCGACAGGAAATTCCGGGAAATCGTGGACAAGAAAATCGAGGCCAACATGGACAACCCCAACCTGATGGTCGACGACTTGGCAAAAGCCACGGGATACGGCAGGTCGCAGTTCTACAGCAAGATGATGGAGGTCACCGGCACCACGCCTAAAGACTACATCCGAGCCAAGAGGATGACACATGCCGCAGAACTGCTCCACAGCGGCGAGATGACCACCGTGGCGGAAGTAGCCTACAAGGTGGGGTTCACCGACGCCCTCTACTTCAGCCGCTGCTTCAAACAGCACTTTGGAGTCACACCTTCGAAATATATGAAAAATTGAAGATTGAAGATTGAAGATTGAAGATTGAAGATTGAAAATTATCGTGTGCAAAATGCCAAGCGCATTTAATTTTCAATCTTCAATTTTCAATTTTCAATAAATAACAGCGGTGACTGTCTTCACAGACAACCACCGCTAGCTCTTTTTACTTACTTAAAAACCTAATACATATACCTATCTGATATTGCTTTTCATGGTCCGCCTCCTACCTGTATCCTTCGAGAAACGAGGTGGAAGATGGGAGGCGGACGATGAAACGCAATGCGAGTGATCAATAACCCGGGTTCTGCCAGGCCCTCTTCTGCTCGTCGCTCAGATTGGTTCCGTCCTCGTTCTGCAGGACGTCGATGAATGCCTGCGGAATGGGGCGCAACTCATGCTTGTTGGCTGTGATGTTGGGAGCGGCCTCCGGGTTGAACGCCTTTGCACGGCGGATAAGCAAGCCGGCGCGGCTCAATTCCTCCCAGCGGTTCCACTCGCCGAGCAGCTCACGTGTGCGCTCGTTGAAGATGAAGTTGAGCATACGGTCGTAGTCGCCGGTGCAGCCGAGGGCTGCGAGCACGGCCTCATCCTCTGGAGGCAGGTTGTTGATGCTGGCAATCTGAAGGCTCGAAGCGTCGGTGGTGCGAGCGATGCCCGTGGAGAGATAGTAGGAGTTCTTCCAGGGGTTGGCAGCCTCCCATACCTTCTGGTTGGTCATCTTGGTGTTGTTCTCGTCCACGCATGCGCTGGTGACGCCATTGGTGGAATTGGATGCGAAGGCGATGGATCCGTCGACATAGCTCTCCCTGTCCTCGCCGGCCTTCCACTGTCCGCGAGCACGGAGTTGGTTGACGGTGTTGAGGGCCTCCTGGTAGTTGCCCAGTCTCACCTGAGCCTCAGCCTTGACGAGGTAGGTTTCTCCGGTGCGAGCCATGATGACGTCGCGGTGTGCGTCGCCCTTTTCAGCGGTACGCGAACCATCGGTGCACTTGTTGATGCCGCAGAACACGTTGGAAGTGGCGGTGTTTCCGCTCACGCCGTAGTTGTACATGGCGTATTTGCCACCGAGGTAGACGGGGAATACGTTGGGCACCCACTTACCGGTTTCGGGATGCACGAAGGAGTGAGCCTGTGCGCCACGTCCGTAAGTGCCGTATGTGCTTTCGTCTTGGAATCGTGGGTCATCCTTCTTGTTGAGGATGAAGACGATGCCGTAGTCGCCGATGCCAGGCACCTGGTCGACGGAAACGCCGTTGTCGGCAGCCACCTTGTCCTTGTCATAGACCGACACTTCCTTTCCTTCGGCATTCTTCACCTTCTTCATCGTGGGTATGTTGTCCAGTCCATAGATGGTCTTGAAGGTCTTCCACATGCGTGCGTCGTTGACGTTGTCGAAGATGGCATAGGCATACTCCGTGGGGCGGCAGCGTTGGAAGTCCATCTCGCCGATGAACTGTCCGCGCCTCACCCATGAGCCGGAGAAGTTGGAGAACTGCGGGCCGAAGTAGTTGTAGGTGCGGTTGCCGAAGCGTCCCTGTGTGGAGGTTGCGTCGTTGTGCTCGGCACACATCAGGATTTCCTTGGAAGACTCGATGGCGCAGTCGACGCCGGTCCAGTTGGCATAGAGGTTGGCATAGTCGGGCTCCAGCGGGCAGGCTTCGATGACCTCGTTGCATAGTGCGATGACCCGATTGAGGTCGGTTGCCTTGTCATACTTGCTGTTCCATCCGCTGCAACGCTCGCTCTGGCGGAAGAGGAGGGCCTTTGCGAGGAAGTGTGCGGCGGTGTATTTGGTCCAGGTGCCGTTGCCGCGCCATTTGTCGGTGCGGAGCAAGTTGTATGCGTTCTCGAAGTCAGAGATGACCTGGTTGAGTGTTTCCTCTTCCGTGGCCCTGTTGAAGTTCTTCTGCACGCCTTCAGCAGGCTGGGTCTGCAGCACCACGCCGCCATATTGTGCGAAGAGTCGGTAGTAGTTGTATCCGCGTAGGAAGTAAGCCTCACCCATCGCGCTCTTGCGCGAAGTCTCGTTCGACACTTGTTCGGCACGTGCCAGCACGAGGTTGGCGGTGGAGATGCCATAGTACATCTGGTTCCAGAGTCCCGACACGGGCGGGCAGTTGTTGTTGGCTGCGCCGAGGGCCCTTGTGCAGTCGAGTGGCTGCAGGCGGTTGTCGTAGGTGTTCCAAGGCTCCGAGGTGAGGTCGGCGCCGTTGGTGAATTCATCGCATCCATAGAGTGTGATGCCATACGCCCACTCGTATCCAAAGTGCCAGCGTATGTTGCCGTAGAGTCCGGCAGCCATGGAGAGAGCGCCATCCTCGGTTTTGAGCAGGTCCTCGGAGAGTAGGTGCCCGCCGTTTTCCTCAAGGAAGCTGTCGGTGCATGAAGTGGAACCGGCTGCGATGAGCAGTGCGACCACGCCAGTTGTGATTTTATTGATATATTTCATGATTGTTTCCTTTCTTGGTTGTTATCGACTGAGTTATTAGAAATCAAGTTGGAGTCCCACGGTGAAGCCTCTGTTGAAATAGGTGGCTCCCGTGTCGAGGTCCATGAAGTCTACCGAGGAATAGAGCATGCCAAGGTTGCGTCCTTGGATGTAGAACTTGGCGCCGTTGATGCCGAGGCGGTTGCAGAGGGCCTTGTCGAAGCGGTAGCCCAGTGAGAGGTTGCGCACCTTGATGAATGATGCATCCTTGAATCCGAGCAGGCTGGAGTAAGAGTCGCCTCCGGCGGTGCTGTAGACAGGTTTCTGCCAGTCTGCATTGGGGTTGTCGGGCGTCCAGTAGTCGATTTCACGCTGTGCGTACATGCCGTATTGTCCTTCGCCGCCGGTGTTGACCATGTACTTGAAGCGTCCGAAGAGGTCAAGGGTGAGTTCAATGCCCTTCCAAGAGAAGGTGTTGCTCCAGCCAAGTGTCCATCGTGGATTGAGGTTGCCGAGGATGACACGGTCCTTGTCGTCGATCTTGTAGTTGCCGTCCTGGTCGACGGGCTTCACGCTACCGGGAGTGAACTTGTGTCCGTTCTCGTTGAACTTGGCCATCTCTGCAGCGTCGCTCTCCTGCCAAAGGCCGTCGTTGTCGTAGCCGTAGTACACCCTGATGCTCTCGCCGATGAACCAAGCGTTGGCGATGTCGTCTTCCTTGCCGTTGGCCAGAGATACGATTTCATCCTTCTGGTATGCTGCGTTGATGGTGCTGACCCACTCGAAGTCGGCCACTCGCACGGGCACCACGTTGAGGGTGAGGTCGAAACCTTTGTTCTTTGTCTCGCCGATGTTGTCCATCATAGAAGGATATCCGGAGAGCGAGGGGAGGCTGACATTGAGGAGCAGGTCCTTGGTTTTCGAGGTGTAGATATCGAGGTTACCGTTGATGCGCCCGCGGAGGAAGCTGAAGTCAAGACCGAAGTTGTATTGCGTGGTCTTCTCCCATCCGAGGTTCTTGTTGGCCATCATCGTCTGCCTGTTGGTGTAGTAAGGCTCATTGGTGATGAGGATGCGCTCGTTGGCAGTGCTGAAAGGCATGTAGAACGATTGTATGGTGCCCAGCGTACCGTAGGCGCCCACGGCGGAGTTGCCGGTGGTACCCACACCGAAGCGGAGTTTCAATTGGTCGAGCCATTCCACGTCCTTGAGGAAGTTCTCCTGTTCCATGCGCCAGCCGATGGCCATGGAGGGGAAGAATGCCCACTTGTTGCCCTTGGCGAGGACGGAGGCGCCATCATAACGTCCTGAGACGGTGAGGAGGTAGCGGTCCATGAAGGAGTAGTTGAGGCGTGCCATGTAGGAGAGCAGGGTGTTCTGTGAGAACCCGGAGCTCATGCCCGCCTTGTTGTCGGTGTTGGTCACGTCGATGTCGCCGAAGTTGTTCCAGAGGAAGGAGGGCATGTAGATGCGCTCTGCGCTCATGCCGCTGCTTTCTGCAGTGTATTTGGTGGCACTGTGCAGGAGGGTCACGCCGACGGAGTGGTCGCCGAAGATGCGGTTGTAGAGCAACATGTTGTCGAGTGTCCATGTGAAATGGCGGTCGTCGTTGCGACGGGCGAAGTTGTTGCTGCCCTTGCGGGTGGCTGAACTGGCGTCGAGGAAGATGCCTGAACGTGAGTAGCGGAAGTCGGGGCCGAACTGTAGCTTGTACATCAGGCCTTGGACAGGCTCGAAGATTTTGCCGAAGTCGATTTGAGCATAGAAGCTACCCATGGCACGGAAATACTCTCGGTTGTCCTTCGATTTCTTCCATTCATCGAAGACGGTGTAGGCATTGACCACGGAACCGCCGGGTTGGTCGATGATGTCACCAGCCTCGGTGTAGGGCACGGTGTAGTGCGGCAGGGCCTTTGCAGCGCTGTAGATGTCGACGGGGCCTGACGAGGTGCCCACCTGGCCGGTGCGTGAGTAGCCGTATTTCTGCTTGCTCCAGGAAGCGTTGATGGAGCCACCCATCTTGAACCACTTGGTGGCTTGGATGTCGGTGGTCATGGCAGCGTTGTAACGCTTGTATTCCTGGCCTTTCTGTGTGCCTTCATTGTCGAGGTAGCCGAAGGAGAACGAACTCTGTATGTCCTTCGTACCGCCAGATGCGCGGAGGTTGTGCTCCTGAGTGACGCCTGTCTGTGTGACGAAGCCTTCCCAGTCGGTGTCGCTGACGAGGTTGCCGTTCCAAGTGCCGTTGGCCCATCCTTTGTTCACATTTGCCAAGGCGTCGTTGTCGCCGGAGAAGAAATCCTGGTCGAACTTCTGGTTGGGCTGGTCGCCACGGGGATAGAGTTCAGGGTTGGAGTTGTAATAGGCCCAACGGCGCCAGGTGATGTAGTCGCTGGCACTGAAGGCGGGGCTCTTGTCCACGAGTTTCTCGAAGGTCATGCTGCCGGAGTAGGTGAGCTGCAACTTGCCTTCCTTGCCACGCTTGGTGGTGATGAGCACCACGCCGTTGGCTCCGCGGCTACCATAGATGGCTGTGGATGATGCGTCCTTGAGGATGTCGATGGCCTCGATGTCGCGGGGGTTGAGATTGTCGATGCCGTCGCTCACTGGGATGCCGTCCACCACGTAGAGGGGTGAGTTGGAGGCGTTGATGGAGCGTGTACCGCGAATGAGGATGCTACCCACCGTACCGGGGCGCTCGCTCGTCGTGATGTCCACACCGGCGGCCTTGCCCTGGAGAGCCTCGAAGGCGTTGCTCACTGGTCGGCTGTTGAGTTGCTCCTCGTTGACACGGGTGAGGGCACCTGTCACGTCGCTCTTGCGCTGTATGCCGTAACCGACAACCACCACTTCGTCAAGGAGAGCGTTGTCTTCCTTGAGCACGACGTCGACTTTGGTGTTTCCATTCAATTTCACATTCTGTGTGAGATAACCCACATAACTGAATGTCAGGGTGGCGTTGGACGGAGCATCGAGGGTGAAGCGACCGTCGAGGTCGGTGATGGCACCGACGCTGGCTCCATTCTCCATGACCGTCACACCGATGAGGGGTTCGCCCGACTCATCGGTCACCGTTCCTGTCACTTTCTGCTTCTGCGCACCTTGCGCAAACATCGCCTGCGACACGCCGAACAGCATGCCCAGACAGATGAAAAGCATCCAAATCTGATGTTTTCTTGACATAGGTTGTTTAAACTAGGTGAATATTATTAGGTACTAAAATCTCTCTTCGATTGTCCAATCATCCTTTCGATGCTGCAAATTTAAGGGGAGTCTGCACTCCATACCCTATAAAAACGTACGATTTTACATCATAAACGTCCGATAATGGCTCCAAAAAGTTGGAGGAGTTGGAGAAGTTGGAGAAGTTTTAGGAGTTGGAGAAGTTGGAGAAGTTTTAGGAGTTAGAGAAGTTAGAGAAGTTTTAGGAGTTAGAGAAGTTGGAGAAGTTTTAGGAGTTAGAGAAGTTAGAGAAGTTAAAGAAGTTAAAGACAATACTCCGCTCACTCACTGGGCGCACTCCTACCATTCACTGGGCGCACTCCTACCATTCACTGGGCGCACTCTGCTCACTCACTGGGCGCACTCTGCTCACTCACTGGGTGCACTCTGCTCACTCACTGGGTGCACTCTGCTCATTCACTGGGCGCACTCCTACCACTCACTGTACGTACTGTAGAGACTGGATTCTTCCCGTCTTATGAGTAAGTAGGAGGTTTTAGGAGCAAGTAGGAGGTTTTAGGAGAGAATAGGAGGTTTTAGGAGCATGTAAAATAAAACCATAAGCTTACATTTTTTCTGTTTGTTTTTTGGATGTTTCGCATGGTTTTTCTATTTTTGCAGCAATTAAGACCCAACACCTTTTTCAGCAACGAAACCTGAAAACCTTTTTTGTCAAGAGAGCCTGAAAATCATTTGTCAACAAAAACTAAAACCTTAATTATAATGAAACACGTATTATTAACATTAAGCCTCCTGCTGACCGCCATGGTGGCACAGGCGGCACCCATCACCCTCGAAAAGGCCAGGGAGAACGTCATGGCATTCCTCACATCGGGGAACATGCAGCAGCGCGTGAAAGGCAACCGGAATCTGAAGTTGGCCTATACCCGCAACGGCACCAACGGCGTGGCCGCACCCTTGTTCCATGTGTTCAACATCGGCGATGGCGGCGGCTTCGTCATCGCCTCCGCCGACGATGTTGCTGTCCCCGTGCTCGGCTACTGCGACAAAGGCACGTTCGACCCCGACGACATCCCCGTCAACATGCAGGCGTGGCTCGAAGGCTATAGCGAGGAAATCGCCAAGTCGCGTGACAATGGCGCCGTCCCGAAAGGGGATGCGCCAGTCTACGCTTCAAGGAAGAAAATCAACCCCATGATCAAATCGACATGGGACCAATGCGCCCCTTACAACGACATGTGCATTTTCGACGGAACACGTTGCTTGACAGGCTGTGTGGCCACCGGCATGGCACAGATCATGTATTACTGGGCCACGATAGGGATTGACGGGAAAAAGTTCAGGTGCGGCTCCACCGCCCTTCCTGCCTACACCACAGAGACTCAGCATTACGCTGTCGGCGCGCTTGACGCCTTGACTTCGTTCGACTGGGATTCCATGACCGATGGCACCCCCACCACGACCAAGGGCAAGACCGCCGTGGCACGGTTGATGCGCTACTGTGGCCAATCGGTGGAAATGGATTTCAGGGAAGATGGGGCAAGTGCTTCCTTGGTGGACGCGGCAAAGGCCTTCCAAAATTATTTCGACTATAATTACGGCATGCAAGTGATATACTCATACAATATGACTGAACAGGAATGGCAGGAGTTGGTATACAACGAGTTGAACGAAGGCAAGCCCTTTTTGATGTCGGGTTTGGGAACCGGAGGTCACGCCTTCATCTGCGATGGATACGACCCCGCAAACGGTAAGTTCCATTTCAACTGGGGTTGGGGTGGCGACTATGACGGATGGTTTGTCTTGACTTCCTTGCGACCAGGTGAATACAATTTCTCTTCGACAAGGCATGGCATCAAGAGCATCCAACCTTTCAGCGCCAGCCCTTATGCCATACTTTCCTCTGACGGGAAGACACTTTCGTTCTATTGTGATTCCAAAAGGAAGGAGCGCACGGGGACGCGATACCAGTTGAATGGCGACAACTTCGACCGCCCTGGCTGGAGAAGTGGCAAAGATGTGGAGCACGTGGTGTTCGACAGCAGCTTCTCCGAGGCACGCCCGGTTTCCACTTATGGTTGGTTTGAAGGAATGTCCAATTTGAAGGACATCACTGGCTTGTCTTATCTCAATACGTCGAATGTCACCATCATGGGAAATATGTTTTATGGCTGCAACAGCTTGGAGAGCATCGACGTGAGCCATTTCGACACCTCTAAAGTGAATCATATGACATCCATGTTCGAAGGATGCAAAAGTGTGAAGAGCCTTGACGTGAGTCACTTCAACACGGCAAACGTAACCCGTATGACAAGTATGTTTCATACATGCAGCAGTCTGGAGAGTCTTGACGTGAGTCATTTCGACATTTCGAAAGTGAGAAGCGTCGCATTGCTCTTCTGTGGATGCACCAATCTGAAAAGCCTTGACGTGAGCCATTTCGACACCTCGAATGCCGCTGATTTCAGATATATGTTCTTTGGATGCGACAATCTGAAGAGTCTTGACTTAAGCCATTTCGACACCTCGAGGGGGGGAAATTTTGACGGCCTCTTCTATGGATGCAGAAGTTTGAAGAGTCTTGACATAAGCCATTTCGATATGAGCAAAGTGGAAAAGGCAGAATGGCTTTTCACTAGTTGCAGCAGCCTTCGCGACCTCCATATCCCCGCCACCTTGCCCGAATTGGACGACTGGGGGTGCTTGAGTGTGGGAAGTTGGACGAATCCATGCACACTCCACGCCCCCAAAGGCTTCAACTTCGGATTCACTCCGCCTGCCAATGACACCTTCACATGGAAGGGCGGCAGTTTCATCCTGGATGATGGCTATGACGCCTTCGCGATGGGCGACGTGAACCACGACGGACAGGTGAACATCACCGATGTCACCATCATGGTGGACCATGTGCTGGGCGGACAGCCAAAGGTGTTTTATAAGGAGAACGCCGACATGAACCACGACGGACAGGTGAACATCACCGACATCTCAACCGTAGTGAATATCACACTTGGATTATAAGAAAAGGAGTTAAAAAGGAGTTAAAAAGGAGTTAAAGGGGAGTTAAAGGGGAGTTAAAGGGGAGTTAAAGGGACATTTGTTCACTTCGTTTGGAGTTAAAGGGAAGGGTTAAATAATTAATAATTAACAATTTATAATTAACAAAAGGAGTAAAAGGGACATATGCTCACTTTTACAGCCATGCTCATTCCTAGAATAATAACTTCATCACCAATCATACCTATAATAATAAAACATGGACTGATAATTTTGAAACGATAAATATTCATTATGATGAGACACACCTTACTGACATTAAGCATCCTGCTGACCGCCATTGCGGCACAGGCAGCACCCGTCACCGAGGCGGAAGCAAGGTCCAACGTATAGCAATTCCTCAACAGCAAGGGGAAGCAGAAAATCAAGGGGGCGCGGTCGCTCACCCTGGCGCACACCATCTATAAAGGCGGCGAGAGCCAGGCCGACAGCTCCCCCATGCTCTATGTCTTCAATGTCAATGGAGACCAAGGCTTCGTGGTGGCCTCCGCCGACGACGTAGCCCTGCCCATCCTGGCTTACGGCAACGAGGGCGGATTCTCTCAGGGCGAGATTCCCGACAACGTGCAGGCTTGGCTCCAAGGCTACGCCGACCAGATAGCGGAAGCCAGGGCCAGCGGCGCCTCCTCCAAGAGGGTGGAGCGACCGACCAGGGCGACCAAGGCACAGTGTGGACCATATGGTGCAAGTGCAATGGGACCAGCGTGCACCTTACAACGCCCAGTGTGTCTTCGACGGCCATCAATGCTCCACAGGCTGCGGAGCCACGGCAATGGCTCAAATCATGTACTATTGGGGGGTCACCGGACGCGACGGGGACAAATTCAGGCATGGCTGCCAGGCACTCGATTCATACACCATGGAACGATACGGCTATAAGGTGCCCGCCCTCGACGCCATCGACTCCTTCGACTGGAACGCCATGGACGAGGGGACCGCAGCTCCCCAAAGCGATGCAGCAAAACACGCCGTGGCGCAGTTGATGAGGTATTGCGGACAGGCGGCGCATACGAACTTTGCGGCAGGCGAATCGAATATATATGATGTCATTTCCGGTATGGAAAAGTTCGGCTATGACAGCGACATGAGGCTTATCGACACAAATAAGTATTTAAGCACACCCGAGGGAGGGATCACCTATGACGAATGGGACAAAATTTCCAATTTCGTCATCAAGGATGACGCCCCGGTTATGGATGAACCCGGCACGCGTGCTTGCTACACTGTGAATTTCCTTACAGGTTGCAAAAGACTTCACAAACTCCACATCTCACCTTCCATGAGATTATTGGATGGCACTAACAAAGCCAACAGTTATGATGGTGCTTGCTACGGAGTGGGGGAGGAATCCGAGCCATGTATCATCATAGCCCCCTCCGGCTTTGATTTCGGCACCGACACCAGCAGCACCTTCATTTGGAAAGGCGGCTGGTTCCATCTTCCCTATCTCTTAGGTGACATCAATCACGACGAGCAAGTCAATGTGACCGACGCATCGTTGCTCGTAGATTACATTCTGAACAGTGCTTGGCTTGAAGGACCTCACCTTTTTGACTCAAACCTTCCGAGATATTATCTTGGTTATGACATGGAAGAAGCCGACATCAACCATAACAGGGAAGTCAACATCACCGACGTGACCAACCTCGTCAACATCATTTTGAGAAACATGAACTAAAAAACCAAAATCCGATGAAAAAGAAATTCTGATATTAGCAATGGCTTGTAGCACGACACTGACGGCGTCGGCCAACCCCGTATCTCCGGAGGAAGCCTTGCTGAAAGCCCGAGGGTTTCTCACACAAAACCAACCCATGCGCATAAAGGGCAACCGAGGCCTTGAACTGGCCTACACCATGATGCCCTCGCAACAAAAGGATGGAGAGCCATCCCCCCTGCTTTATGCGTTCAACATTTCCGGCGACGGCGGCTTCGTCATCGTGTCGGGTGACGATGTCGTCCCTGCCATTCTCGGCTATGGCGACGAGGGGCGTTTCGACATCGACAGCATCCCCTGCGGCTTGCGCATGTGGTTTGACATGACGTCTGAATGGATAGCCATGGCACGTGTGAAAGGAGTGCAGGCACCAAGTGCTGCAGCGGCAACCAACAGCAACAGGCTTGACGTGCCTCCCTTGATTGATGTGGCATGGGGACAGGGCCAGCCCTACAACGACCAGTGCGTGTTTGATGGTGTCCGTTGCGCAACCGGTTGTGTGGCCACGGCGGCGGCGCAGATAGCTTATTATTGGGGCAAGGGCAAGAGCGGTCGCCAATTCCGCCATGGCTGCTGCGCCCTCAGTGGATACGACGGCTGGTTTCACCAAGTTCCAGCCCTTGATGAACTTGAGTCATTCGATTGGGATGCCATGACCATGACCGATGGGGTACCAGACACAGAAGATTCGAAGGCTGCAGTGGCACAACTGATGAGGTATTGCGGACAAGCTGCCATTACGGAATATGCAAGTTCTTCTGGTGCACCCCTTTCTTCGGATATATTCGCTTCTTTCGGATACAAATGTGATTTCAAAAGGTATTATGATGCCAACGCAAGTCTTCAAGGCGACTGGAATACTCGTCTATACCAGCAGTTACTAAAAGGTTTTCCCATTATCTTTGGGGGGATAAAAAATGATCAGGATGGAGATGAACCGCACGCTTTCATCTGCGACGGCTATCAAGCCTCTACCGACCGTTTCCACATCAACTGGGGATGGGACGGTTTGGGGAATGGATATTATTGGCTGGACTATTTGGAGCCTTACTATTTAGAATTATCCCATGAAAGCATCGAAAAATACCCGGAATACAACGTCCCCGGCTATACTGACTTGGTCATGTTTTCCGACCTCTCGCCATGGCAGGCATATCAAGTCTTGGAAAACAATCAGCTGACCTATTATTATGATGGCAACCTGAATTCCAGGGAGGGTGCCATCTATATGATGGATATCTATAATAAGATGAATGATGGTCCGGTCGAAAGTGAGATAAAAAAAGTCGTCATCGACGAATCCTTTGCCGACTACAGGTTAATACCAAGTTTTGCAAATTTCTGTGAAGTCGAGGAATATGAAGGGCTGGAGTATTTGAAAACCCATATAACAAGTATGAGCAGCATGTTTTATAAAAACAAAAAAACAAAGCACTTGGACTTGAGTTGCTTCAACACTTCAAATATCAAGTCGATGTACTCAATGTTTTATGAATGTAGCAAACTTGAAAGCGTGGATGTCCATACCTTCAACACCTCCAATGTGACGGACATGTCCTATATGTTCTACGGATGTGAATCCCTTGGAAGCCTTGACTTGTCCAATTTCCAAATTGGATATGAGACGTCAACGTACAACATGCTTGCCAACATGCCCAACCTGTCGTCTTTGACAATATCAAGTTCCATGAAGCGGTTGAACGAGAATGCCTGTAATGGCACAGGCACGCGCCTGTCGCCCTGCGTCATCCAAGCCCCACAAGGCTTTGATTTCGGCACTGCAACCGACGGGCCATACTTTGTGTGGAAATCAGGCTGTTTCCGCTTGCCAGGCAGTTATGCATGGGGCGATGTCAACCATGACGGCGATGTCAACATCACGGATGTCACATTGACAGTAAGCAAGGTGCTGGGAAATGAAGCCACAGACTTTTACATCAGGAATGCCGATATCAATGAGGACAACATGGTCAACATCACCGACGTGACGCACATCGTCAACATCATTTTGAACCATGGTTCGGGATTGGACTTATAACATGCCCTTCTATTTTATCGATGCTGATTATTACTTAAGTTTCGGAAGTAAAATTGCCTTACAAAGCTGTAATTTGTCTTGTATGGCAACCGGTTGTGAAGTGAAGCCCGAAGGGCTGGGACGACCACAGGCAGGTGGTGGAGCGAAGCGTAACCCCTGCTTGACAATGATATGGAATCAACAACCCCGAAGGGGGTGGCAGAGCAACGATATGAAGTGTATGAAGTTGTCATTCTGCCACCCCTTCGGGGTTGTTGTTCACACCATGCTTTTAGCAGGGGTTCCGTGCTTCGCACTCCACCACCTGCCTGTACTCTGACCACCCCTTCGGGGTTCGTTCAACATCAAACCAAGATATGACAATTCAAGTATGAAGTAAAACATCCTCACAAAAGGAGGCATTTTAATGGTTTCATCGTTTGATTATCCATACACTTTTAAAAAGAATCTACTGTAAATAATTGTATATCAATACAACCGGACTTCCGAAACTTAAGTAAGAATTCTCCCTGCACACCTATGAGTCATTGTTATCAACAAATCTCTCTCATTCGGAATGATGAAAAAATCTCGAAGGAGCGGTTGCATCAATCGGAAGTATTTGCAAAATAGTTCATTCTGCAAAATAAAAATGCTCAATGAGTCAAACGCCAAGAATGTTCAATGCGTTGCGGCAATTTGTCGTGAGCAAAAGGTGTGTGCTCATATCCCCGTCCCTCTGTAGGGTCAGGTCTTGTGCCTGACCGCAAGGGGCAGGGGTGGGGTATTTTTCCCAAAGGTTATTCTTGCGTTTTTCAAATATGACGTTTTTAGCGTTCTGGGTGTGGACATTGTCTCTTGGCGTTGAAGTTACAGACCCCACCCCTGACCCCTTGCGGTCAGGCACAAGACCTGACCCTACATGGGCGGGGATGTTGCACTCCGAGTGAGCATCCCGGGTGTAGACACGGTCTTTTGGCGTAGGTAGTTCATCAAATTTCAACCATACCTTCGAAAATCTTGCAGGCCGACCTGCATCTAACGTGTTTTCGAGCACAAGACACGCCCACACTTTCTTTAGACCACTTGGCGACATTCTTCTAGCCACAGAGGAGTCCAAGGACTTTACATCCATGGCATGGTGTGAATGCGGTCATCATTTTACTGTTTCCAAGTGATTTTTTTGCAAGAACGACATTTTTGCATTATCTTTGCTCGCAAAGAACGAGAATGATGGAAAAAATCAAGCTGCTACCCTACGGCATCTCCGACTTCCGCCAACTGAGGCGTGAGAGTAATTATTTTGTGGACAAGACCAAGTACATCCCCGTGATGGAGGAGACGGACAACTTCCTCTTCCTCGTTCGTCCGCGCCGATTCGGCAAGAGCGTGTTCCTGAGCATGCTCCGAGCCTACTACGACATCAACGAAAAGGACAAGTTCCAGGAGGAGTTCGCCGGGCTGTGGATTGCCGACCACCCCACCGAGTGGAGGGGGCAGTTCCAGATGATGTACTTCGACTATTCCCGCATCGGGGGTGACACAGGCGTGCTGGAGGAGAATTTCAACAGCTATTGCGGCAAGGTGGTGGACGAGTTCGCCGAGTACTACCAGCAATACTATCCCGAAGGGTTCGCCGCCGACGTGAAATCCCAACCGGGGTTCAGGGACAAGATCAACCTAGTTCATCTGAAAGCGCAGAGGTTGGGCTATCCCCTCTACCTCATCATCGACGAGTACGACAACTTCACCAACACGGTGCTCAACCAGGAGGGCGAGGCCGTCTACCACGCGCTCACCCACGCCAACGGCTTCTACCGAGACATCTTCAAACTCTTCAAGGGTATGTTCGCACGCATACTCATGATGGGCGTCTCGCCCGTGACGATGGACGACGTCACCTCGGGATACAACATCGCCTCCAACATCTCCCTGCGTCCGGAGTTCAACCTCATGCTAGGCTTCTCCGAGGACGACGTGCGGGAGATGATACGCTACTACCGCGACAAGGGACGCATCAGCCAGGACGAGGAGACCCTCATCGCCGACATGAAGCCATGGTACGACAATTACTGCTTCTCCAAAAGCCGCGTCCACAAAGATCCGAAGGTGTTCAACTGCGACATGGTGCTATACTACATCAACCGCGTGATGCAGACGGGCGAACCACCTGAAGAGATGATAGACCCGAACACGAAGACGGACTACAAGAAGATGTGGCGGCTCATACAAATCGACAAACTCGACAACTACCGACGAGGCATCATACACCGGATAGCCGAGGAAGGGTACATCTTCGGCACGCTCAATGAGTCCTTCCCCGCAGACCGCCTGACGGACAAGCAGAACTTCATCAGCCTGCTCTACTACTACGGAATGCTCACCATCGGCGACGTGAGAGGGGCACGTCTGAAGCTCATCATCCCCAACAACAACGTGCGCCGACAATACTATGATTGGCTGATGGAAGAATACCAGAAGATAGCCACCTTTGACATTACAAGGCTAAGTGAAGCTTTCGACGAAGCGGCTCTCAACGGCCAATGGCGGGCGATGCTGGAGGAAATCGCACGCGCCTACCACGACACCACGAGCGTGCGGCAGCTGATAGAGGGGGAGCGCAACCTCCAAGGATTCATGAACGCCTACCTGACATTCAACCCCTACTACCTCCTCGCACCGGAAGTGGAGCTGAACCACGGCTACTGCGACTTCTTCCTCATGCCCGACTTCCTGCGCTACCCCATGGTGCGCCACAGCTACATCATAGAACTAAAATACCTCAAGACCGACGCCACGAAGGCGGAGGCAGAGCGGCAGTGGCAGGAGGCGGAGGAACAGATACGCCGATACGCCGAGGGGCCGCGCGTGCGACAACTCATCGGCGACACACCGCTACACCTACTCATACTGCAGTTCCGAGGCTACGACTTGGAACGGATGGGGGAAGCGGGAACGATTGATAATTAATAATTTACAATTAATAATTAATAACTTAAGTTTCGGAAGTAAAATGCCTTACAAAACTAGGGCTTGTTTTGTATGGCAACCGGTTGTGAAGTGAAGCCCGAAGGGCTGGGACGACCACAGGCAGGTGGTGGAGCGAAGCGTAACCCCTGCTTGACAATGATATGGAATCAACAACCCCGAAGGGGGTGGCAGAGCAACGATATGACGTGTATGAAGTTGTCATTCTGCCACCCCTTCGGGGTTGTTGTTCACACCATGCTTTTAGCAGGGGTTCCGTGCTTCGCACTCCACCGCCTGCCTGTACTCTGTCCACCCCTTCGGGGTTCGTTCAACATCAAACCAAGATAAAGCAAATCAAGGATGAAGTAAAAAATCCTCACAAATGGAAGCGTTTTTATGTAGAATTATTTTCACCAAAGTGACAGTTTTTCAAAACAATTCTCAAATTCGATAATTCTTGAATGAGCCAAGCGGCAAAGCCGAGCGCGGGATATGATGATAGAGATATGACAAACGGGACAACCTGCCCCTGAAGTGATTTGCAATGAATGAAAACGTATTATTGAAATGAAAAGCAAGATGAATATCCAGAGTCTCACATGGCATCGGTTCTCGTTGCTGGCCATGTTGATGCTAAGTAGCCTTGGCATTCCTCAAATCGGGCAAGGGGTGCTAACTTTCTCCTGAAGTAAGGGCGGGTGAAGAACCCGCCCGAAAAACTAAAACATTATCATTTCTTTTGTATCGGCAAAATGTTTTTAATCTTACTCCAGGGTTCTGATTTACGATAAGCCTCAACAGATTCGGCCGGCACATAGAGCGTCCTAGGGCAGTCGTGTACTTCGGTAGGTGGTGTGTAGTTAGAAGGAATAGGCTCGGGTATATCTACTGCTTTACCCGAGAAAGCCTCTTTGTCTGTATTTGGCACTTGTCTGGCATGGCAAGTCACAACATCGAGATGACTTCCAAAGGCATTTTCTCCAATAAACTTGATGCTGCTGGGGAGGGTGATGGAATAAAGATAATTACAGCCTTCGAATGCTCCTTCCTCAATATTCGAAACGCCATTGCCAATGGTTACAGAAGATAAACTTCTACAGTTGGAGAAAGCACCTTTCTCAATGTTAGTCATGCTGCCGGGAATGGTGACTGCTTCCAATCTGTTACACCAACTAAAAGCTTCAGCACCTACGCTTGTCACGCTGTTGGGGATGGTGATGGAAGACAGTTTCATACATCTTGAGAAAGCATAATCCCCTATGGTTGTCACGCTGTTGGGGATGGCGATGGAGGTTAAGTTTTCGCAGCTAGAGAAAGCATTGCTTCCAACAAAGCGTGTTCCCTTTTTGATTACATAGTTTGATAATGATTTGTCTGCAGCCTCGATAAGGTAGGTTCCTGCATATCTGATGTTATTGACGACAGGTAGGTTGGTGCAATTATTGAAAGCGCCAAACCCAATGCTTGTCACACTGATGGGGATCGTGATGGACTTCAGTTTGGAGCAACCATCAAAAGCATTATTTCCGATAAAACGGGTTCCTGGCTTGATGGTGTAGTTTGTTAGAGATTTGTTTACTGCTTCAACAAGATAGGGGCCTGCATATCTGATGTTGTTAACCGCAGGAAGACTGGTACAATCTTTGAACGCTCCTGTCCCTATATTTGTCACGCTGTTGGGGATGATGATGGATTTCAGGCCTGTGCAGCCTTCAAACGCTCCAGCCCCTATACTTTTCACGCCGTTGGGGATGATGATGGATTTCAGGCCTGTGCAGCCTTCAAACGCTCCAGCCCCTATACTTTTCACGCCGTTGGGGATGATGATGGATTTCAGGTCTATGCAACCTTTGAAAGCACCATCCTCTATGCTCGTTACTCTGTTGGGGATAGTGATGGAGGTTAGGTTTGAACAACCAAAGAACGCGTTTGAAGCAATGCTCGTCACATTTGGTGGAATGATGGTATTTTGGCATCCTTTTATCAGTTTATTTGTCGATTTCTCAATAATGGCATTGCAGTTGTTGCGGGAATCATATATGGGATTGTTTGGAGAAACTGTGATAGAGGTTAGGTTGGAGCAACCTTTGAAAGCATCATCTCCTATGCTTGTCACGCTGCTGGGAATGTTGATGGAGGTTAGATTGGAGCAGCCGGAGAAAGCCCCTCCATACCATTTGTCGCTACCTATGTAGGTCACGCCGTTGGGGATGGTGATGGAGGTTAGACTGGAGCAGTCGGAGAAAGCCCCACTCTCTATGCGGGTCACGCTCTCAGGGATGGTGATAGAGGTCAGGCTAGAACAGTCTTCGAAAGTACGTTTCCCTATGCTTGTCACGCTGTTGGGGATATTGATTGAGGTCAGGCTGGAGCAGTCACCGAATGCATATTCTCCAATGCTTGTCACGCTGTTGGGGATATTGATTGAGGTCAGGTTGGAGCAGTCGTAAAAAGCAAAAGCTTCTATACTTGTAATGCTATTGGGGATGACGGTGTTCTTGCACCCGGAAATTAGTTTGTTTGAAGATGTCTCGATGAGAGCGTTGCAATTATTGCGGGAATCATATATGGGATTGTTTGGAGAAACTGTGATAGAGGTTAGGTTGGAGCAACCTCTGAAAGCATCATCTCCTATGCTTGTCACGCTATTGGGGATATTTATTGAGGTCAGGCTGGAGCAGTCACCGAATGCATATTCTCCAATGCTTGTCACGCTATTGGGGATGTTGATGTTTTTGAGACCATAACACCTGCTGAATGTACTTTTCTCAATGTTTTTTAATCCATTAGGTAAAGTGATGGATGCCAGGTTGGAACTTTGGCTGAAAGCGCTTTCCCCTATGCTCTTCACACTTTCAGGGATATCGATTGAGGTCAAACCCGAACAGTTAACAAAGGCTTGATACTCTATGCTATTTATACTATTAGGGATGGAGATGGATTTCATATCTACGCAAAAAGAGAAGGCAAAACTTCCTATGCGCGTCACATCATAATCTCTGTTATTATAGGTGATGGTTGATGGAATGATTACATCGCCAGAGTATTTTTTACCATTAGTCACTTCTGCTTGTGCCCCTCTCAAATTGTAAAAGATGCCATCTATCTCCACTTTTTTCTGTGCCATCATCTTCGGTACAATGCTCAACAGCAATAATAGCAAAAAAGTCTTTTTCATAATTTCCCTAAAATCCGCACCACTTTGATTTAACATTATTTATAAGTTCCTGAGCAACAAAAAGTTGCTCAGGATTTTGCCATATCAGAAATTTCACTTACCTTAGTGGTGCAAAAACAAGTCAATAAAACTCCGACTGACATGGCAAAGATAGCACAAAAAAATGAGAAAATAACCGCTTTTGGCGGAATTAATTTTGTATTGGA
>Ga0247610_10002932_pt1 | contig 19192 bp, 18 predicted proteins | sample 174DNAGHGhighgp2_FD_193483 | JGI IMG/M metagenome (GOLD analysis project Ga0247610, IMG submission 193483) | Sheep rumen microbial communities from Palmerston North, Manawatu-Wanganui, New Zealand - 1742 DNA GHGhigh gp2 | ecosystem: Host-associated > Mammals > Digestive system > Stomach > Rumen...
TGGTAACATATCATCTTTGATGGAAGAATCCGGTTTAATTCCGGAAGTTTCAGAGTGTTTTAGAATGTGGGAATATAACTCAGTTGGTAGAGTGGCGGACTGTTAATCCGCGTGTCGTAGGTTCGATCCCTACTATTCCCGCCACCATTCGGGTGAATGGTTTATTTGATACTTAGATATGCTAGCTAAGGATTTATCAAACATGAGTTCGATTCTCATTGACCCGATCCATTTCAAGGAACTTTGTGTAACGGTAGCACAAATGATTCCAAATCATTTTGTAAGGGTTCAAATCCTTTAGTTCCTGCCATTAGGTGTGTTGACAGAGTGGTAAATGTAGCGGTTTGCTAAACCGTGAACGTGAATAGCGTTCCGTAGGTTCGAGTCCTACACACACCGCCACAAAAATAGAGCATTCATGCGCTTCCTTTGCGTAACAGCGGACCAGTTGAATGCCTTATTCGGGATATATTCGCTATAGAGGGTATATCCCAATCTCATTCATTTTATCAATCAATTTAAAACACATCAAAAATCACTTCAATTAAAATAACTTTAAAATAAATTTCAAAATAATTAATTTTTCTATATATAGAAAAAATCATTAATTTAATTATAAAAACATATCAATGGCGATTTTTCAATTTTTGAAACTTTTTAAAATATAAATAATCAAATAAAAACACATTTATGGGAATTTTTCAATGGATAGAATATTTTTTCAAGAACGTAGAGCATATCTTAATAAACAATTACAAGATCAAAGAAGTTTAGAATTAAAAGCACGTAAAGAAAACCGTGAAGAAGACCGTTTGATACATTATGGCAACATAAGATATCTTGAAGGTCAATTAGATTGCATAGATAAAATGGTAAACGGAGCATTTGGTTTTAGGGTACAATAAATGACTTTTTCAAGTGAAACAAGTTTGTATGAAGATTTTGTAACTTCTGATAGTACAAACTTTGATGAGAATGCTATAAAGAATGCCATAAGAAATATACTTCTTACTGAAAAAGGTTCTATGGTAGGTAGACCATCTTTCGGTAGCAGACTTTATAAAATACCTTTTAATCTTAATGATTGTAATACTCAAATACTTGCAAAACGACTTGTTTTTGAAGCATTACAAAAATGGGAAAATAGGATTGTTCTCACGAATATAGAATTTCCTGTTATGAGTCAAAATAATCTTGTTGTTAAGATTGATTATTACTTTAAAGATGCTACATTAAAATCTTCCGTATCTGTGAACCTGTTGGAGTAAATTATGAGTTTAATACAAAGTGTTCCTTTTGACTTTGAAGAGTTATTTAAGGAATCGAGAAAATTATTTCAAGATGCTGGATTTGATGTTGCTGATGGTTCTAATACATCTCAATTAGCAGCCGTTATGTCATATTTGGTTGCTTCATTAAACACAAATACAGCACTCAATATAAATGAAACGATATTACCTTTTGCCACTAAAAGAAAAAATATTTTACAAGATGCAAGAGTATTAGGATATGAAGCACAACATAAAATATCTTATAAATATAAGTTAAAAATATTACTTCATAATAAAATGTGTGGATATGGAACGTTCACAATTCCAAAATATACACAATTCACTTCAAACGGCAATACTTTTTATTACTTAGATTCAGATAAAAACTTAAATCTTGGTTCTGTTGTCTATGAAGATAAAATTTTATATCCTGATGAACTTACATTCTTGAATAGAGGCAGAGGTTTAATAACAGATCAGAATAAACGTATTGAAGCATATTATGTTAAATACGGTTCTGTTGATGTTACCGATTTATGGAAAGAAGTTGTAAATGTTTTTAATGCCAATAAAAATATAGAACTTGATATTAAAGAAGGTGAAGTAATAACTTATGATAAAGATGTTTCTTCATTAGAAAGAACTATAGATTCAGTCACAATAAATGGTTCCGAACAAATTAGAACATACATAGATATTCCTTATACTGATGTTGAGAATGATGGAATTGAATGTTTAGTTACATACATAGATGAAAATGGTTCACTTCAAAAAAATATTAACTTTGAAAGAAGTAATGATTATTTCTTTGAAAGTGATGGTTCAAAATATGTTGATAAAAAGTTTATTAGACTCGATGATATTGAAATGGGAACACCTAGAGTTTATTTCAAATACGCAGGTATTGGAACAGGTATTCCATTAAACTCTATTGTAAGATTTAACATTCTTGTTTCAAAAGGATTAAATGGTTCTGCATTAACAACTTATGACGGTGATGTTTATTCAGGATTTACATTACCTACAATTCCAACATCTTCAAATTCGGTTTCTGATGTTTTTGATGGTGCTTCATTAAAAGAATGTATTTTACTTCAAACAGGTGCTGATGAAGAATCCTCAAAATCAATAGTTGAAAATGCGCCTAAGGTTTACAATTCTGCTTATAGACTTATAACAAGTACTGATTTTAAAATAGCCACTGAAAAGTCACAATTTGTTTCTCATAGTGCTGTTTGGGGTGGTGAAGATGAGTTTCCTAAATCACCTGGACATATTTGGTTTTCATTTTTACCTGAAAGAACAGGTGTTAGAACATTCAGTGCTTCAAATGACAATACACTTTATAAACGAGATAATACAGAATTATTTTATAATTATGCAGAAGGTGATACAAAGAAACAATATGAAATAAGACAGCAGTATTATCAGAAAAATTATATCTTAAATACCGAAATTAGAAATTACAGTATCATTAAAGATCAAAATGGTGTTCATAAAAAATACAATGGTGTTTGGGGTGATTTAGAAGGTAAATACGTTCCTGCATTAGTATTTCACCATAGAAATCCATTATACTTGAATTTCAATTATTCTTTTGATATAGTTAAATATAATGATGAACCTTCAAGCATACATGAAAACTTATTTAAGATTTTAGATAACTGTTTTTATGGTAATGATTTAGAACTTGAAAACTTTGATATTGATTATTTCCATACGAATATTGTTAAAAGACTTGATTATGAGATTTCTGATTTATGTGGATTTACTTCACATCTTGAAACTCAAATTGTTTTGAATGAAAAAACTTGTTCTATGGAAAATTGGCATCCTGAATACAAGGATATTTACATTCCATTAGCTGTACCGTTTGAAAAATATTTTACTGATGATGGTTTTTTAGATACATCAAGATTACCTAATATTGATACTAAAAACTTCATAAACATGAAATTTGGTCCTATTGAAAATTACAGTGAACCAACATACACAATAGCTAAAGGTGATATTTATACTGATTGGTCAAGGATTATAAAAGACCAAAATGCTAGAAAACAGTTAAACGGCACTACTGATGATGATTATACAGATTTAGAAACTAGATTATTTGTTGTTCCTATAAAAGTCAAAATGCAATATACTTATACTGCAAAAACATTCAAGGAATCACGAAATAACAGAGTTAAAATAGGATTTAAAATAGCACCTGATAATGATAATGATGAGTCATTTAATAATTTTATTGTTAATATAAACAATTCAATAACAATATCAAATGAGTCGAATTTAAAATTCTCAGAATATTTTAATTTATATTGGGAAAACCGTTCTGAATTGTATTTTACAGATGCTTTCAAGAATATGTTAGGTGATAATGACATTGTTACTTTAACGTTCACTAGAACTTGTGGATATTATTATCTATTTAACGGTTTTAGAAAGGAAATACTTTTACATTTATTTGTAAATGGAATGTACGATGGTTTTGAAACTGCAAAAACCGGAATGACAAAAAATGGTTATTACGACCATTATCTTGAAAAGTTAAATGAAACATACAGAAACGCAGAACCGTATATAAATGATGAAACCAATTATATAGATATAACATATACACAACCAAGGTCATATATATTCCATAGTACACCTAGAAGTTATTTGTGTACTATAGATAAAATGTATTTAACTTCTGTAGAAGCAACCGGAATTGAACTTGAAACAGAACAACATCTTTTCAATCACGACCAATACGGTTTACCTTTGATTAACACTGAATACTATAATGATTATTTATCAAGTGTTTATCATAGATACTATACAGGTGATGATAGAGTTATTGACGAACCGTCTGAATATAACTACAATTATGGTGGTACTGATTTGAACGGTCATTATTTAACTTCTGAAGGTTATATGTCCGATAATACAGAGTTTGATAATTATTGTGGTCCTATTCTTAGAGCATATAATGAAAATGTTTATCTTTATACACCTTTAACCTTTGACTTGTTTAAACAGAATTTATATTTGAATGTTAAGTATCCTAGTGAAAACTTTAAGGTAATGAAAAATGTTATTCCTAGATTAAATACAGTCAAATTTAAAAATGCTGTGGAGAAATACTAAATGGATTTACAAGTTATTTTTGATGCGATAACACCTTATAATATTAAGAATTTACCATTAGTAAAAATATGCTCAAAAATATTTATTGAGCATATTGAAAGAAATTCACAAGTTGCCATAAATATAAGAAATCTTTTTGATTTAGAAAATGACAGCATTATCAAAATTGATGGTGAAGATATAACTCAAATTATTGACAGTAATGCTGTTAAAAATTCTAAAGATATTTTAAGACTCGGTTTATTCTATACTTATATAAACTGTATTTATAGTTTAATAATTAAACTTGAAAGAAGTGGAAAAATACCTGAAAGGTTTTTCAATTCTGAATACCTTGGTGGTTTGAGAGAATATCAGAAAAACTGCGGTTCTAAAAGAGCCATACATTATATGTATGCTTTTGCTAAATATCTTGAGACCGGAACTGTAATTCACGATTTAGAACTTACAGAAGGTTCAATCTTAAACTTGCATTATGATGGTTCTTTAAATAAAGATATATTTATTGACTTCAATAAACCGTTAGCACATCCTTGTGGTTGGTTATGTGAATATGAAAGGTTTGAACCTTATGTTCCTATTCCGATACCTAAAGATTTGAATTTCCTTGATGCACCGTTAGATGATTCTATTATTGATTTGGTGGAAAATTATTTAGTTATTGATAATTACAGTAAAGATATTTACGATGAAGATTTTAATTTTGTTGAAACACAAACTTATTATCAATACGCAAATGGTGTAACTGATAAATGTTTATATTTCCCTAGAATTGATTGGGACGTTGAAGTTGACAATACGGAATATCCGCCTATTGAGTATCCTGAACAAGATGATTGGGCTATTGCACATGATTTATCTTCACAAAAACTTTTAGGTGTTAGACTTGAAGAACACTATAACAGTGAAGGTGATTCTTGGTATCCGGTAGTTATGGATAATGGTGTTGAAAATAATATATACGATTATGAGTATGGAGAATACCATACAGAAAATAATATAAGACGCTATAAAAATCGGTGGGGAAATTATGAGGATTATGTTAATACACAAATCTATGACGCTGAATTTGTAAACGAAAATGGATTTATTACTTGTCAAATAGATTTTAACAGTGAAATATCTGATGATTATCAAGGTACTCATGATGATTCAGAATCTTTTATTGACTATATATCTTCAATAGATTATACCGGTGAAAACGAGTCATGGAGAAAAGTAGAGTTTTATTTAAGGTTCTGTAATATAGAAAATTTAGATTTATTTACCGAAAAAGTTTATGAATTTTTAGAGACTGATGATTACGAATTATTTGGAAAGTATGAAGATACATTTTACATAAATCAAACTACATTATCTTTATCTGAATTGATTGAGCAAATTAGAACTAATTATAACAGCGGAGAATATGATCCTTATTCTTATGGTTGTGTATTTGATAGTTTAATTCCAAAATACGATGAAAAATTAAGTCCTAATAATAATTTATGCTTTTTATTTGATAGTACTTATCAAATGAACAATACCATAATTATAGATGGATTGATGCTTGTTGATTTATACTTCTATGATAAATCTACAGAACAATGGTATTTCTATATTCTTGAATTTGGTGAAACTATTAATATTTTTGATTGTACTCAATATTTTTATAGCGGTGAATGGTTCAAAGTTGAACTGATAAAAACCGATGATTGTGTACTTAGAATAGGAAATCAAGAACATAATGTTTCATGGAATTATTGGATTACAAACTATAATCCTAGGTATAATATAGATGATACAAGACATTATGTAAGAGTTGAAACACATTGTATGGGTAATTATGGTACAGAACATGCCATTTACTCACAATGTGCAAACTTAAAACAATACGTTCCTAGTTCAGATAATGGTTATGATTTTTGGTATCCATGGATAAATGTAGAATGTCAATTCTTGTATGACAAAGTGATACTTACAGCAAATGTCGGTAATGACGATCCTTTAGGTTACAGTTTGTTATGGAGTACCGGTGAAAGAACTCGTTCTATTGAAGTTCCTTATGAAGAACATCCACATTATGAAGTAACGGCAACAAATAGAATGGGTTCTGAAACAGCCGTTGTTGATTACTTTGCTTACTGCGGTTATGACATGTATTCGCTCGATTTTTCTTTGAAAGATGATTTAGAAACACCACCTATCTATAATCTTGAATTTGACTTTAAAGCAACTATAGATGATTTAAAACCTTTAATTCAATTACGAGGTGGTATGTATGATAGAACTACCGAAAAAGTTTTATCGTTAGGTGCTTGTTATTACTCGTTTAATGAATATTTGTATCCTGATGAGACTGACTACAATAAAGTTCCTTATGATACTAAATATCTTAATAATTGGTATCATTATAAAGTTCATGTCGATAATACGAATCTTACTGTTAATATAAATATAAATGATAATGAGGTTGCAACTATAACTTTAAATGAAGAACTAATACCTTATTGTGTTGGATTCTCAAGTGGTTTAAATGGATTTTTTGGTTGCACTTATGAATACTACATAGATAATTTAAAAATTACTTATAAGGAAGACGAATGGCTACACTAGATGGTTACGCACCTTATTCAACTGGAATGACAGGTAAACAAGCCGTTGAAGCATTATGGAAAGCATATCGAATAGGTAAAGATTATTGTAAAATCATAACTTCACCTACACCGCCCACAATAACTCAAATAGAGAATGATTGTTCGTTTTGGTATGATTCAGTACATGATAAGCTTTATAGAGCATGGGTATCATGGAATATGTCTATGTTATATTGGTTTGAAGTATAAACTTTTAAAACATAAGGAAATTAAGAAAATGAAATTAAAATTTTTAATGCTTTTAAGCGAATGTTTTGATGATTCTTTAACAGAAGCATCAAAATTGCCTATTGAAGTGGAAATGGCATATAAACAATTTACAAAAGATTTTAAAAAGGAAACAGGTAAAGATGTTGATAAAGCATCTTTAAAGGAATTGAAAAATTCAGCTTCATGGAGAAAAATGAAAAACTCTTTGAAAGATCCTGAAGTTTATCAATCCGATAATGATTATAATTATTTTGACCATATTGAAGATCTTTATGCAAAATACTAATGGCTTATAGTCCTTATAGAGGTTGGTATAAACTTAGCAATCCAAATAAATTTATTAAACCTGTAGATAAAACAATGCAGTCTACCATTGAAAAAGATAGTGGACTGTATATCCAATATAAATCACTTTTAGAAAGAAGAATGTTTGTCTATGCTGATTTGAATCCTAAAGTAAAACGTTTCTCTATTGAACCATTTTCTATAAGATATATAAAACCTACAGATAACAAAATACATAGGTATTATATAGATGTTTTTCTTGAATTTGTAAATGATTCAAAATTTTTTGTTGAGATAAAACCTTATTCAGAAACAATTTATCCTAAAAAACCAAAATTAATTACAGAAAGTTATAAGAAAAAAGTAGTAACTTATATTGTCAATCAAGCAAAATGGAATGCCGCTAAAAAAATAGCAAAAGAAAAAGGTTGCGAATTTATCATTATGACCGAAAACGAACTTCGTTAATCAATTAAAAATCACTTAAAAATAAATTAAAAATCAATTAATAATATTTTTCTATATATAGAAAAAAATTAATTAAAACACATTAAAGCGCTTTTAAATCAATCAAAAAATCAATTAATAATATTTTTCTATATATAGAAAAAATTAATTAAAACATATCAATGGCGATTTTTAAACATTTTACCAATATAAATATAATTAAAAAAAACATTTATAGGAATATTCAAAATGATAATAATGCTAGAACCTAAAAAATCAGGAAACACAAAACAAGATGATTGGAATGACATATCAGATAATCCAGACAGAGAATATATGGAAGAATGTGCAAAGGTAGATAAGAATAGACCTGCAACATGGAAACCGTATGTAAATGCTCCTATGTCAATTATTGATATGGAATATAATGAACTCAAAAATGCCAAAACAGAAGAAGATAAAATAGAAAACCTTTATCACTTATCTGTTGCGTGTTTGAACGCATGGCGACATTCAAAGAACAAGGAGAATAAATGAAATACTTAAATTTAAGTGGTTTGACATATTTCTTAAATAAGATAAAAAGTGCTGTTTCAAGTGAGTTAGATGGAAAATCCGATGTAGGTCATACACATACAGTTAGTGATGTAACTGATTTCCCAACTTTAGCGACTGTGGCAACTTCTGGTTCATATAACGATTTAAGTAATAAACCTACAACTATGACTCCAACAAGTCATACTCACGGTAATATAACTAATGATGGTAAAATAGGCTCAAATGCTAATAAACCTTTAATAACAACAACCGGTGGAACTGTCACAACTGGTTCATTTGGTACTTCTGCAAATACTTTTTGTGAAGGTAATGATTCAAGATTAAGTGATGCTAGAACCCCTACATCTCATACACACGTTAAATCTGAAATAACTGATTTTCCTAGTTTAGCTACAGTTGCTACAAGCGGAAGTTACAATGATTTAACTAACAAACCTACAATTCCAACTGTCAATAATGCAACTTTAACCATTCAAAAGAATGGAACGACAGTTAAGACATTTACAGCAAACGCAAGTTCTAATGTGACTGCTAATATAACTGTACCAACTAAAGTCAGCGAGTTAGACAATGACAGCAATTATTTAACAAGCGTTCCAAATATTGACGCTTCTAAAATTACATCAGGAACTATTGATATTGCAAGATTGCCGCAGGGTGCTTTAGAACGACTTGTTACAGTAACTAATAAAACTGCTAGATTTGCTTTGACAACATCAACAGTTCAAATTGGTGATGTAGTTAAACAAACAGATACAGGTATAATGTATTATGTAGTTGATACAGCTAATCTGAATAGTGAAGATGGTTATTCAGAATTTACCGCTGGTTCAGCAACATCCGTTCCTTGGTCTGGTGTAACTGGAAAACCTAGTTCATATACACCTTCTTCACATACTCACGGAAATATCACCAATGCCGGTGCTATCGGTTCGACTGCTAACAAGCCTTTGATTACAACCACAAACGGTGTTATAACAACTGGATCATTTGGCACAACTGCTAATACATTCTGCCAAGGTAATGATTCAAGACTTAGTGACGCTAGAACCCCAACTGCACATACCCACAGTGCTTCGGATATTACAAGTGGATTAGCTACCGTTGCAACTTCTGGATCATATAATGATTTAAGCAATAAACCTACAATTCCAACTGTCAATAATGCAACTTTAACCATTCAAAAGAATGGAACGACAGTTAAGACATTTACGGCTAATGCAAGTTCTAATGTTACTGCAAATATCACAGTTCCTACTAAAACTTCTGATTTGACTAATGATTCTCATGTTTCAATTACAACTGAAACAGATACCACATCTACCGGCACACCGGCACATGGCGGTACTTTCACTTGTATTGATTCTGTAACTAGAGATTCAAATGGTCATGTAACTAAAGTCAATACTAAAACAGTTACTTTACCATCTGACAGTAATACAGATACTTTAGTAACTCAAAACGTTTCAACAGCAAATGAGAATCATCCTATTCTGTTAAGTGCGACTAAAGATGCTACAACAAATCAAGGTGCTAAAACATCTATATTTGCATCAGGAGTTAAGGTCAATCCAAGTACAAACACCGTTACGGCAACAACATTTTCTGGCACATTAAGCGGAAATGCGAGTTCTGCTACACAATTCAGTGCTAATAAATCTGTTACCTTAACTGGTGACGTAACCGGTACTGCATCTTCAAAAGCCGGATGGTCTGTAGCAACAACGCTCGCTAATAGCGGTGTAACTGCTGGTACTTACGGTCCGGGTGCTAATGTAACCGGCAATAACAATGCAACTATTTCTGTACCTGAAATAACTGTAGATGCAAAAGGACGTGTTACTAGTGTTACTAATAGAACATTGACTTGTAAAAACAATACTTATACTGTTAATAACAAAACTTTGACAATTCAGAAGAATGGTACTAATGTAGCTACTTTTACATCAAACTCTAATACTGATGTAACAGCGAATATAAGTGTACCTACTAAAACTTCTGATTTGACTAATGATAGTTGTATCCCTCTTAGTGGCACTAACAGTATTACAGGAACAGGATTTTTCAAGTCAACTTCTGATAGTCAATTACAAATAGGTTCAGGAACTAGTACCGTGACGGGTGGTTGCTTTGTTGCTTATGGTTCAGATTATAGCAATTCCGAATTAGCAGGTTCATTTAGACTTAGAGCAAGAAAAACAAGTAATTACGATTTACTTGGAAAAGATGACGGAACTCTCACATGGGGTAATAAAAACGTTGCTATGTATGAGGATGTTGTACCGAGAAGCGGGGGTGCTGTAAGTGGTAGCCTTAATTTTAGTTCAACTTGGGACTATACGAGTTCAAATCAAGGGTGGTTCCCGAACACTTTTAATTGGTACGCTGGAAATGTAAATTTAGGGTACATTGGAATATATGATGATATTCGTAGACAAATTGTGCTTAATGTGTTAGACCATAACGGAGTTATGAAATCTGTATTATCAGCCGGAATTGATGAGAGTAATAATATTATTGTAATTTCCGATAATAAAAAACTTGCTACACAAGAAGATACCGTACCGCGGTCCGGTGGGTCAGTGATGACGGGCACTAGACTTGCGAAAAGTGTAGATAATAGCGGATTAAGACTTGACGGTGGTTCAGATTGGAATAAGGGCGGGTCAGTAGTTGTTAATGGCAAGGACAATTCAGCTTCGGCAGGTACTGTGTATTTCCATGCTTATGATGGCACAAATGGAAATAATATGTACCTTAGACCTAACGGTACCTGGACCTGGGATGGCACAGCTGTTCAAATCATATCAGACCAAAGACTAAAACAGCAAATCACTGAAATTGATGATAAACTTCTTGACGCTTGGGAAGATGTAGAACTAAGTCAATTCAAATATAATGATGCAGTAGACCAAAAAGGTGATACAGCTAGACTTCATACTGGTTATGTAGTTCAACAAATAGATGAAGCATGTCAAAAACACAACATAGATATATCTGAATATGGTTTATATTGTCATGAGGAATATCCTGAGGAAACGGAAGAAGTTGAAGTTGAGAACGAAGACGGTACAAAGACCAAAGAAACAAAAGTTGTCCGTGAAGCAAGTGAGCATTATTCATTACGATACACAGAAACTTTAGTCGTTGAATGTGCTTACTTGAGAAAACGAATTAAGGAACTTGAAGAACGTTTAGAAAAGTTAGAAGGGAAATAATAAACTGAACTACAAGTGTCAAAAATCTGACAGGTTAGAAGTATTAAAAAGAGAATCTAAAAAATTTTTAGATTCTCAAAAATTTAAAAATAAAAGGAACTTTAGAATAATTATTATTGTCCTTTTATGTGTTTTTGATAAATATATTTATATATAAATATTTTTAAAAAGGGGTTAAAAAATGGTTTTAACAGATACGGGGCTTGCGAAAGTTTTTCAAAGGATAAAATCTTTTGTCGCAAGCCAACTCAATTCAAAAGCATCAGCAATACATACGCATACTTCTTCAGATATTACAGATTTGCCAAACGGTTATGTTCCTAGAAGCGGTGGGGCAGTTTTAAACGGTAAAATCTATGCAAGAAACGTTGATAATGAGTCATTAATGTTTATCGGCGGTACTACATACAATCTAGGTGCATACATTGAACTCTACGGTAAAGATCGTTCTACATATTCGGGATGTGCTTTTATTCGGACTATTGACGCGAGTAATAATGTTTATCAAATGGCACTTAAACCTGATGGGACTCTCACATGGGGTTCTAAAAATGTAGCTATGCAAGAAGATGTTGTTCCAAGGTCCGGTGGTGCAGTGATGACGGGTTCTATATTATCCCGTAATGTGGATAATGATGGTCTTATCATCAGAGGCGGTGCTGGTTACGGAACAGGCGCACAAATAAATCTTTACGGCGCAAATAGATCGTCCGGAAAAGGCGCTGTATATGTTCAACCTAATAACTCTACAGATAGCAAAAGCATGGTATTTGTCCCAGATGGCACATGGACTTGGGACGGTACAGCCGTTCAAATAACATCAGACCAACGCTATAAACAGCAAATTGACGCAATAGACGATAAACTGCTCGATGCATGGGAAGATGTAAATCTAGTTCAATTCAAATATAATGATGCTGTCAATGAAAAAGGCACAAAAGCAAGACTGCACACTGGATATGTGGTTCAGCAAATAGATGAAGCATGTCAAAAACACAACATAAATATATCCGAATACGGTTTATACTGTCATGAAGAATATCCTGAAAGGACAGAAGAAGTCACTATTGAAAATGAAGATGGAACAACATCTAAAGAAACTAAAGTAATTGAACCAGCAAAAGAGTATTACTCTTTAAGATATACTGAAACTTTAGTCGTTGAATGTGCATATCTCCGCAGAGAAAATACACGACTTAAAACACGTTTATTATCACTTGAAGAGCGTTTAGAAAAACTTGAAAATTCTGAAAATTCTGGAAAATAAATATATTAAACAATTCCAAAAATGATAAAGAATAATTATTATAAGGGGTTGCCTCATTAATGGAATTGTTTCAAAGGGACTAAAATGGACGGAAATGAAATGTGCTGAAATGCACAACTTTTAAAGCACTATAGGAAATCTTATAGTGCTTTTTTCTTGTAGTATTCATCAGCTTGTTTCTTCCATTCAAGCATTTCTTCATAAAGTTCTTCCATATATTCATTTTTATAGTTGATTTCATTACACAACCGTTTATAGAGTTTTAGATAATGTAAATTAAGTGCATATCTATCAAATAGAACTATCATTTCAAACAGAGTTTTAAGTTCAAAAACTTCTTCATTACTTATTTGCATATTCTTTCCTTAAGGATTTTATCGTTTCCAAAAATGTTAAAAATTCTGTTTTTGAAATTCTATCTTGAAAAGGAACTTTAGTTGAAAATAAATCTAAAAACATATAAATACGGTCATCTTCAAGAATTTTAAACAGTTTTAAACAATAGTACCGAATGTTCATATATTGATGAGCATTAACTGAAAAATAATCTGATTTTTCAAGTTTAATTTGTGTTTCAAAGAACCACAATGCACTGTCAATTTTCAGAAGATTTAGAGTTTTCGAGTTCATTTTCTTCCTTGATTATTCTTTCCTTAATATGTTCAAAACCTCGTTCGTCAATGTAACGAAAATTTCCCTTTTTACGTTCATCTTCTAACATAAATTTAAGATTGAAAATCAATTTCAATTTTTTATCAGTGGATATTTTTGAGTTTAAGATATAATAAATGACATCTCGATAATAATTTTTCATAAACGAACCTCATTAATATATTTTGTTTATTATATAATATATAGAAATTATTGTCAATTCAATTTGTAAAGTAATTTTATATGTATGTGAAAACCAAATTAAAAAAAGAGAATCTAAAAAATTTAGATTCTCAAAAAATTCAAAAACAAGGAACTTTAGAATAATTATTATTGTCCTTTTATGTGTTTTTGATAATTTATTTATATAAATAATATTGTATTAAAAATAATTTTAATACGCTTTTTAAACTAAGGAATATTTTAATGTCTAAATTTTTTAATAACAATTATAATAAAGGAGAAAAATTATGGACGAAATGAATAGAACTATAATCGACACTAATGGTGGTTGGGGTGGCAACGCTTGGGGTGCTGGCCTCGGTGCTTTCGTTGGTGCTATGTTCGGAAATGGCGGTTTCGGTTGGGGTGGAAATCGTTTTGGAAATGCTGGTGTTGGATATGATACCGGTGCTATTAATGCAATTCAAGAGCAATTAGGAAACGTTCAGACTCAAATTGCAAATGCAGACCGTGACCTGTTAATGCAGGCATCAAATCAAAATCAGTTTGTTGGTAACCTTGTTAATCAAACCGGTGACGCTATTGTAGCAGCCGTAACAAACGGAAATCAGAATACACAAGCTGCTATATGTGGTCTTGGTCGTACTGTACAGGAAAGTGTATTTCAGAATACTTTATCTCAGACTCAGAACGCTAATGCAACAAATCTTGCTATGTGCCAGGGTTTTGGTGGATTAAATGCAAATATCGCTCAGCAAGGTTTCAATAATCAGTTAGCTATTGTTGAACAAAACGGTGCAAATAGACTTCAGGCTCAGGAATTGGCTGCTCAACAGCAACAGTGTTGTTGTCAGGTTCTGAAAGCTGTTTCTGACGAAGGTTGTGCAAACCGTGAATTACAGCGTGAAATTCAGACACAGGCTATTAGAGATAAATTGGCTGAAACTCAAGCTGAATTGTCAGCTCAGAAGGCTCAGTCAAATCTTACTGCACAGTTGACAATGCTTGCAAATCAATTCAGCATTTCTCAGCAGAATCAGACCCAAGCAATAATTAATGCACTTAAACCTGCTACAACCACAGGTGCATAACCTAAACATGTGCATAAACTAGAATTAAAACTTTTTTGAATGTAGCATGTGCTACATTCTTTTAAACGGAGATATAAAATTATGTCAGTTACAAAATACTTAGACCTTGCTGGTTTACAATACTTAAAAACAAAAATGGATGCAAAGTATGTTACTTCTAGTGACATTACTACTGCGATTAATACAGCACTTTCAACCTACAAACAGGGCATTGTAACCATTGTTGCTCAATTACCTGCATCTGGTGAAGAAGGTCTGTTATACTTAGTTCCAGACGCTAATGCTTCTTCAAATGACGTATATACTACTTGGACTTGGGAATCTGTTTCGGGTACTGCACAATGGGTTCAGATGGGTGCAACCACATTCACTCTGACTGTTGATACCGCTGTTACACAGAACTCTACAAATCCTGTATCAGGTGGTGCTGTTTACACTGAATTAGCTCTGAAATTAGATGCTTCAGAATTGACATCAAGTATCGCTCAGAACGGTACTAATGCTGTAACATCTGGCGCAATTTATGATGCTTTAGCTCTGAAGTTAGATGCCGCTGATGTTGCAAGTATTGAGAACAGTGATATTGATGCACTCTTTGTATAATTGATTAAAATTTTTTAATTTTATAGGCGTTCTCAATTTTGAGAACGCTTTTTAAGAGGATAATATGTGCTTTGATGATCAAATTCCTGATGTGATAGTTTTTATCACTACAATGATTTTAATTGTGGAAGCATATCTGTTTTTCAATATGTTTTAATCCCATATTGTAGTAACAACGGAGTATTATATGGTATGTGAATACTTAAATTTACCTTCGATTGCTTCTAGTGTATGCGGTGGTACTATTTCTGTTATTCTATGGCTTATAGGCGATATTGATTTGAGTGTTCAGTGGCTATTAGTTTTCTGTATTCTTGATTATATAACAGGAACGTTATCAGCTTGTAAAGACCATAATTGGAATAGTAATACTGGTTCAAAAGGAATCATAAAGAAACTCATTATGTTTGGTATGATTGCTATGGCACATGGAATTGACGTAAGTATAGGAACAACTTATATAAGACAAGCAACAATAATTGCTTATATGATTAACGAAACAGGTTCTATAATTGAAAATTTAGACCGTTTAGGTTATGGTAATGCAATTCCACAAACACTTAAAAGTGCAATTAGAAGTATTGCTAGAAAAAATGAAAAGTTAGTAAAAAATACTGATATAACCGACAAAAAGGAATAAAATGAAACGTTGTGGATTTTGTATTGCAAATAAAAGATACGAAAACTCGATTAAAAATATATTAAAAATAATTAATAATGATTTTTTTATATATACAAAAAACACATTTAATTTCCCGAATGTTAAAACATTACCTGAAATAAATTTTAATTTTGTTTCTCATACAGAGTACGATACAATAATGCCAATGTTATTGGCTAAACTTAAAATTTTTTCTGACTTATCAAAACAATACGATCAAGTATTTAACCTCGATTTAGATATAACACTTCATAAAGATTTAACACCTATTCTTGATAAATATTCTGATAATTATTTATATGGCTGTTTAGAAGATACAAACAGATTTAGACTTTATGAAAGGCGTAAACAGATTTTAAAAACAATAGGAATATCCGAATTTCAATACATCAACGCTGGGTTTATGATATTGAACTTTGAATATGAGTTTGATTTAGATGAGGTTAAATACTTTTTTGAGAAATTCCCATTTTCAAATTGCCCTGAACAAGATTTTCTGAATTGGAAATTTAAAGACAGAATAAGAGTTATGCCAAATTATGTTAATTGGAATAAACTCTTACCTTTTGAACGTGATAGATATATCACCCATTATTTGGGTTATCCAAAACCTTTTTAGGTTAATCAAACCTTTTTAGACTGTAAATTCTCTATAAATTGATACTCTATAACCGTTGTATTCAATAGAACAACTTATATCAAAGTCACCTATATATTCTACAATACAAGTATCAGTATTATCTTGTTTTATAGAACATGTTTCACTCAAAAACTCTATTTTAAGTTTGTCATTTATATTGGTATTGTATTTAACTGTTACTTTATTATCATTTAATTCAAGTGAAAGTGGTTCTATGTAAAACCATTGTTCTGTATTGAATGAAGTTATCGTAGGTGGTTGAACAGGTTTTTTGTTTACAACATCCCATTCCATTAATTCCCTTTCTCTATAAGGTGTATTCAAACTTATTTTGTGTTCTTTAATAATTGAGTATTTTTGAATTGGTTGAAACAAGTATCCTGAAATTTTCAATCCACAATTTACAGTACAAATGTTCATGGATTTTTCTTCAAAGGATTCAGTATCAATACTTATACTTGTCATTTGAAGTGCAATTCTTGTAGGTTTTTCCTCGTTTTCAGCATCATATAAATCTATTGCTACATTAGGATTAAATTTTGGAGCGATTTCCTCTACAATTTGGCATGCTTCATTCATACCTCTGCAAAGTATTTTGAGATTATAATCAAACTCATAGGAAACATAATTGTACTGATATTCCATATTATCGCCATTTTTAAGCATGTGGATTTTATTGTACTTTGTTGTTTGTCTATCAGTTGAAGGTGATAATCCTGAAAATTCTAAAACGCCCCTAGGTAATGTTGCTGTATTACCATTAAGAATTTGTTTATCGGATTTATCCAATAAAAATTTTTTCTCTTTGAGTTTATAATGAATAGGTATTATTTTTGTTACCAATTCTTCATTATCCGATAAATATTGAACTTCTAAATCCTTGAAAAAATCAAGAAGTCCTAATGTGTATTTTCTAATTGTGTTATGATAGAACATATAAAGAGTCCATTAACAATGTTTTTATTATATATATAAATAAAATTAAAATTTTTAAATATATATTTAAAGGGAAAAAATATGATAGAAACATCTGCACCTGGTGTATATGTTACCGAAATTGATGCTAGTGAAATCGTACCAAGCACAGCAAATTCTACTGCTGTTTTTTGTGGTGATTTTTCAAAGGGTCCTGCTGGTATATACACTCAAATTACAACCGTAGATGATTTAATAAACTTCTATGGAAAACCTTCAAATACCAATTACAATGATTGGTATCAAGCATATAATTTTTTACAGTACGGAAATAATTTACTTGTTTCAAGAGCTGTTAATGTGAATGGTTCTGCTATAAGAACAGAGTCAAAATTTATAAATAAAGAATCTGTTTCAGGATTTGGAATGGAAAGTTTTGGTAATTCACGTTTTGGTATATCTCAAGAAAATTATGGTTGTTATGTACTGTTAGATACAAACTTAAATATTTCAGAAGGTGATATAATTGGTTTTTCTACAAACGTAGTTGACGCTATTGATGAAGCAAAAACAGAAAGATATTACGTTGTTGAAACTTTTGAAGCACATAGTAATAACGTAACTTATAGTGCTATAAGACTTGATAGAGAATTAGAATTACCTGTTTCTGCCGAAGAAACTGATACCGTTGATGATTGGTATATTAACCATAATATCGTTTACAAGATAAACGTTCACTTCAATGGTACTACAGAAGCATTGTCAAAAGGTAATGCTGTTGATGTTAATTTAACTTGGAAACTCGCAACCAAGAAATATCAAGAGTACATTAACGGCGAACTTGTTCCAAAGAAAAAATCTATTGCTTATACAATACCATTATCAATTCCTAATTATCTTGATAATTCGACAACCGTTGAACAAGATTCAATTACACTTGATGATGTGGATTCTACAGTAGTTAAAATTGTGAACAATGCAATACCTGAATTTGCTACTAATGGTTCATTGTTGTTTGATACAAACAAGAAAATCCTTAACAGTTCTGATTATGATTATAAGTTTGACAGTATTAGATTTGCCAATGCAAAATCAAAATTAAAATTCTTCTCAAGAACCCCTGGTAAGGTTGATTCGTACTATCAAATATCTATTGCTTTACCATCTGATTTCAAATCAAATGATAAAGAACATATTGGTAACCATTGCACTAAATATGCACAACCAGGTTTAGCAGTTGACGGATTTTTTGAATATGCACCTGCTATGAACAGTGCTCAAATTGCAGTATTCATTTATGACCCAGTTGAGGAAGTAATGAAGGAAACATTCCTTTGTTCATTAGATCCAGATGAAGTTGACTCGTTTAATAATTCTATGTTTATAGAAAATATTATAAACCGTCAGTCCAATCTTGTGTATGTAAA
>Ga0247610_10002933_pt1 | contig 19189 bp, 19 predicted proteins | sample 174DNAGHGhighgp2_FD_193483 | JGI IMG/M metagenome (GOLD analysis project Ga0247610, IMG submission 193483) | Sheep rumen microbial communities from Palmerston North, Manawatu-Wanganui, New Zealand - 1742 DNA GHGhigh gp2 | ecosystem: Host-associated > Mammals > Digestive system > Stomach > Rumen...
CAGACCGTCGTAGTCGAAGCAGCTCGAGGGTTGGCGAACAGCTATGTGGGTATTGGCCAGCAGTGTGGTGGTCTTGGTCTTAGCGCGGTAGGGATTGATCCAGGCGTGAAGCTCCATGCCACGCTTATGGCACTCGTCAACCATCCAGGCCAAGGGGTCCCAGTAGGGATTGGGGGCCTTACCCTGTACGCCGGTAAGGAATCGGCTCCAAGGCTCTATCTTGCTGGCGTAGAGGGCATCGCACTCGGGACGCACCTGGAAGATGATGGCGTTGACACCATCGCGGCGCAGCTCGTCGAGCTGATAGCGTAGCGTGGACTGCATGGTCTGCGTTGACATGCCCTGGAACTGGCCGTTGACGCACTGAATCCAAGCTCCACGGAACTCGCGCTTGTGCTGGGCATGGGCACCGAGGGCTACCATCAGGCTGCACAACAAGACAGGGAGGCACTTCAGCCATCTTGACGTGTTATTATTTCTCTTTTCCATAGTCTTTTCTATTATCATTGTTCTTTATTTCTACTATTTCAGGTGCTCGTAAATCTCCTGCGTCCAGTCGGCTCCATTTTCCGGGCAAAACGTGTTGATGCCAATCTGGCTGGCAGCTGCCACGTTGCGCGGACCGTCGTCGACGAAGAGAGCCTCGCCAGGGAACAACTTCTCGGCCTGGAGCACACGGTGGAAAAAAGACTCGTCGGGCTTCATCACGCCCATCTGGTAGCTTAGGTAGCAGGCATCCATGTAGTAGGCCAGCGAGTGGCCTTGGCCGTCGAAGTCAGGGCTCATGGCCCACGACATCATAAAGGGATTGGTGTTGGAAAGGAGCAGCAGCCGATAGCCCTCGCTCCTGAGGCGCACCAGCACGTCGAGATTGCGTTGTGGCAGCTCGCGGCAATAGCCCAGCCAGGCGTGGCGGCACTGCTCGAAGGTAAGCTCGTGGCCGGTGAGGGCACTCAGACCGCTACGAAACTGTTCGGCGCTGATGGCTCCTCGCTCCAGGTCGCCGAAGATGCCGCTCTGCGTGTAGCTGTCGAGACGCTGCTCGGCGTCGGCCAGGCCCAGTGCCTGGAAACGGCTCACGGCTTGGGCTGGGTCAAGGGTGATGATGACACCACCCAGGTCGAAAATAATTGTACTTATCATGTAGGCTTTGTTAGTTATACTACAGTTAGTCGGCCTCGTGGCCAAAGAAGTCGGGCTTGAGCCTGCGGGCATCGTCGAGCGAGAGCAGTTGCTGCTGCTCGTCGTGGTAGTCGTGGCGCAGCTTGGCATACTTGGCGTCGAGCTGTCGCTGCACGCCCGACTGGTCGTCGAGCAGGCGGGCAGCGGCCAGGGCGTTTTGTGAGGCATCCTTCATCCACACCACAGGGCCGCCATAGACAGGGGCAATCTTTAGGGCTACGTGAAGCTCGCTGGTGGTGGCGCCGCCAATCATAATGGGTATGGTGAGGCCGGCCTGGCGCAGTGCCTTGGCCACGTTGACCATTTCCTAAAGGCTGGGCGTGATGAGGCCAGAGATGCCTATGATGTCGACATGCTCCTCGATGGCCTTCCTTACTATCTGTTCGGCAGGCACCATGACACCCATGTCGACAACCTCGTAGTTGTTGCAGGCCATGATGACGGCCACAATGTTTTTGCCTATGTCGTGGACGTCGCCCTTGACCGTAGCCAGCAGCACCTTGCCTGCACGGCGTCCGCCAGCCTGGCCCTGCTCGCTGTTGATGTAGGGCTGGAGAATGGTGACGGCCTGCTTCATGGTGCGGGCGGTCTTCACCACCTGTGGCAGGAACATCTTGCCCTGCCCAAAGAGCTGGCCTACCTTGTTCATGCCAGCCATGAGCGGTCCCTCAATGATGTCGACGGCACGGGGGTAGCTGGACAGCGCCTCGTGGAGGTCGGCCTCAAGGTGGTCGGCCACGCCGCGCACCAGCGCCTCGACGAGGCGGTCGGCGACGGGCATGTTGGACCATGCCTCGTCCGTCGGGGCTGCGGCGTCACTCGATGGGCCATCGGCAGCGGCAGTGGCGGTGTTAGCCGCCATGGCATTGGCCAGCTCGACGAGCCGCTCGGCAGCGTCGGCATGCCGACAGAGCAACACATCCTCGATGGCTGTGAGCAGCTGGGCTGGCAGCTCGTCGTAGGAGCGCATGGTGGAAGGATTGACGATGCCGAAGTCCATGCCACTGGCTATGGCGTGGTGGAGAAACACGGTGTGCATGGCCTCGCGGATGGCATTGTTGCCACGGAAGGCAAACGACAGGTTGCTGACACCTCCGCTGACATGGGCACCAGGTAGGTGGGTGCGTATCCAGGCCGTGGCACGAATGAAGTCGAGGGCCTGGCTATTGTGCTCCTCCATGCCTGTTGCCACGGCCAGCACGTTAGGGTCGAAGATGATGTCGTAGGGACTCATGCCTACCTGCTCGGTGAGTAGCCTATAGGCGCGCTGGGCTATGGCAATGCGCCGCTCATAGGTGGTGGCCTGCCCCTGCTCGTCGAAGCACATCACCACGACGGCGGCACCAAAGCGCACCACGTCGCGAGCGTGGCTGAGAAAAGCCTCCTCGCCCTCTTTCAGGGAAATGGAGTTGACCACACACTTGCCCTGCAGGCACTTCAGTCCTGAGACAACGGTCTGCCAGTCGCTGGAGTCGATCATCACCGGCACACGGGCGATGTCGGGCTCTACGGCGATGCGGTTGAGGAAGTTCACCATTTCGGCACGGGCATCGAGCAGTCCGTCGTCCATGTTGACATCGATCATCAGTGCGCCGGCCTCCACCTGGTGGCGGGCTATGGCTACAGCCTCGTCGTAGTGGTGCTCACGGATGAGCCGGAGAAACTTACGCGAGCCAGCCACGTTGCAGCGCTCGCCAACATTGATGAATGTCGGGGGAAGCTGCGAGCCATCGGCGATGGCCTGCGGCATGTCTGCCACACCGGTAGGCCGTTGCGAAGGGGTAGCCACGCTGAGCCGTTCGAGGCCGCTGAGCCACAGGGCACTGGGGCGCTGGACTGGCACGTGGGGGCGACAGCGACGGGCTGCCTGGGCAAACAGGCGGATGAACTCGTCGTCGGTGCCGCAACAGCCGCCAACAATATTGACCAGCTGCTGCTCCATAATCTCTTCCATCTGAGGAGCCATGCTCTGGGCGGTCTCGTCGTAGAGTCCCAGCTCGTTGGGCAGTCCGGCGTTGGGGTAGCAAGATATATAATAAGGTGCAGTGTGGGAAAGTTCCTCCAAGAATGGCTTCATCTGGCGGGCGCCAAACGAGCAGTTGAGGCCTACGGAGAAGATGGGATAGGAGGAGATGCTGGCCAGAAAGGCCGTGAGCGTCTGGCCGCTGAGTGTACGCCCGGCCAGGTCGCTCACCGTGACGCTGAGCATGATGGGCAGCTCTAAGCCACGGCGGGCCATGACGCTCATGGAGGCATCGATGGCGCACTTGGCGTTGAGCGTGTCGAAGATGGTCTCTATAAGCAACGCGTCTACCCCACCCTCGATCAAAGCGTCGACCTGTTCGAAGTAGGCCGTGAAAAGCTGGTCGTAGGTGAGGTCGCGCAGGGCGGGGTTGGTCACGTCGGGCGACATGGAGCAAGTCTTGTTGGTGGGGCCGATGCTGCCCGCCACGAAGCGTGGCCACTCAGCTGTGGAGTATTCGTCGGCAGCCTGTCGGGCCAGGCGGGCACCGGCAAGGGCCATCTGCGCTGCAAGCCCCTCAAGGCGATAGTCGGACTGGCTGATGGCTTGGGCGCTGAAGGTGTTGGTGGTGAGAATGTCGGCTCCGGAACGGAGATAGCGGCGGTGGATGTCGAGCACCACATCGGGACGGGTGAGGCAGAGCATGTCGTTGTTGCCCTGCATCTGGAGCATGGCCAGCTCAGCGGGTATATCGAGCTGTCCGCGGAAGTCGGACTCAGTGAGGCCATAGCTCTGAATGAGCGTTCCCATGGCTCCGTCGAGCACCAGTATGCGACGCTTGATAATATCCTGGATAGCTGTCATGGTGGCATTGATGGTGGGTTACAATTGGTGTGCGCTGCAGTCAGAAACGCTTGAAGGCACGATCCATCTCGCGGCGGTCTTCTTTTTCCTTAAGCGACTGGCGCTTGTCAAAAGCCTTCTTACCCTTGCACAGGGCTATGTCGACCTTGGCACGGCCATGGTCGTCGATAAACACCAGCAGGGGCACGATGGTGTAGCCCGTCTGCTTGGTGGCACTTTGTAGGCGACTGATTTCACGGCGAGTGAGCAGTAGCTTGCGGTCGCGCTTCATCTCATGGTTGTTATAGGAACCGTAGAAATAAGGCGACACGCTCATGCCGCGCACCCACAGCTCGCCGTTGATAATGAGGCAATAGGAGTCGGCCAGGCTGGCCTTGCCCGCGCGAATAGACTTGATTTCTGTTCCGGTGAGCACGATGCCAGCGGTGAGCGTCTCGATAAAGAAATACTCGAACGATGCTTTCCTGTTACGTATCTGCACCGGACTGTTCTTCCTCAACTGTTCCTGTTGCTTATTCATCGGCGTTGATTTTATCCACAAATTGTTCTATATGCTCGTCGACGTAGCGGGCAAGCTGGGCTGTCCACTCCTCCTCGTGCTCCACAAAGGCATCGTCGAGGGTGTCGAACTGGGGAAAGCGCTCAAAGAGGGCCATGAACTGCTCCTCGGTGCAGTCGCGCTCAAGTTCCTCGCCGTAGTCGAGCCACAGCCGGTGGCCGTCGTAGATGAGCTTCGACAAGTCGCGAAGCCCCCACAGCTTGAGAACCTTGGCCAGGGGATTCTTGAAGATGAAAGGGCCGTAGCCATTGTGGATGAGCTGCACGAAGCCGCCATCCATCACTTCGCCATGGAGCGTGTCCCAGGCCAGCAAGGTCACTTGGCTGGCGTTGAGCTGGGCCATGGTCTCGGCAGTCAGCTCGCCATGTATGCTCTCGTTGATGGCATCGATGACTGTCCTGAGAAAGGCATCCATGCCTTCGGCTGCTGCCTTGCGCAGCTTGCTGTCGGCTATTGTCACGGTGTTCATTGGGGATTGTGGCATGTTGAGTGGCTGTAAATTCTGGTTGTTGGCGCTACTTCGTGCGCGACATGGCATTGATGACGGCCATGACGTCGCCAACGTCGATGATGCCATCCTTGTTCACGTCGGCATCGTCGTAGACCACGTCTTCGTCGGCGGCAAACTCATCTTCCTCGACTACTTCTGGCTCCGGCTTGGCATCCTTGAGGATGAAAAGGGGCGAAGTGAGCGACACGTGGCGGTTGTCGCCCAGCTGGGCCTGGTCGTTGCGCCCCCAGGCGTAGAGCGACCCGTCGCGCTGAAGGGCCAGGGTGTGCTCGCCACTGGTGGACACCGTCGAGACGTTGGTAAGCACCAGAACGGGCGTGGAGCCGCTGCAGTCCCACAGTGTGTTGTCGGTCTTGACAACAAAGGCCATGCTGCCTGCTGTCGATACCTTGCGCACGTTGTCGATCACCTTGACTGGCTCGTTGTCGACAAGCCTCCACAACGTGGCGTCGTTGGTGATAACATAGATGGAATCGGCTATGTAGGCACCCTTGACATTGCCCATAATCGGCTCGGAGTGCTCAGCATCGGTGTTGACCCACATATTGCCGTCGCGCTTGATGATGATCGTAATGTCGCGAGCGGCCACGACGGTCTTCACGCTGGTGGCCACCTGGAGCGGCTCGGCGGAAAGTGTGGTAGTGCCGTCGCAGAGCTGGCCATGGCTGTTGTCGCCCCAGGCATAGAGGCGACCGTCGCGCGTGATGGCCAGCGAGTGGTTGCGGCCAACGGCGGCACGGCTGAACTCCTCGTGGCTCATCAGGCGACGAGGCTTGGAGATGCTGGTGATGGTCTTGTCGAGCGAGAGTTGCTGGTGGTCGTTGATGCCCCAGCAGTAGAGACGGTGGTAGGAGGTAATGGCCAGCGTGTGGTAGTTCTCGTTAACCACCTGCTTGATGAGTTCTGCATCGCCCACGGGAACACGGGTGGGCGAGGAAATCTCCGTTGAGCCTAAGCCCAGCTGGCCGGTGGTGCCGCAGAAGCCGAAGCCCCACAGTGTGCCGTCGTCCTTGAGGATGAAGGCGCAGTTCTCGCCGGGAATAATCTTCTTGATATGGTTCAGGCCCGGTACCTTTGTTGGCTTGGTGTGCTCAAGATAGGAGGTGTGGCCCAGCTGGTGTTCGAAGTTTCGTCCCCAGCTCCATAGCGTGCTGTCGTTCTGTATCCAGTACGAAGACTTCAACACGGCAGCCAGTTGGCCTGCGTTGACATGGGCCAAGTTGCTGAACGAAAGGATTGCGGCCAGTACCAGTGTGCTACGTAGTGTGTGTTGTTTCATTGTCATTATAGTTGTAACGCCATCCAAAAAATAACAGTATAAGAAGTCTTGTCAGTTGGCGGTGGTCAGTATCTGGACTATGCGCTCAGCCGTGCGGCCATCCCAGCGCTCGGGCAGTGTCCCGTGCTTCCACTTGCCGGCAAGCAGTGTGGCCAAGGCGCTATGCAGCCGCTGTCGGTCGTTGCCCACGAGGACATTGGTGCCCACGGTGACGGTTTCCTGGTGCTCGGCATGGTCGTTGAGCGTGATGCAGGGCACACCAAGGAACGTGCTCTCTTCGGCCACGTTGCCCGAATCGGTAATAACAAGCCTGGCGTGGCTGAGAAGCCACTCAAACTCCAGATAGCCCAAGGGTGGACAAAGCGTTAGCCACTCGCGGTCGGGGCACAAGGAGCTTACCACGCTGGCGGCGGCAGGGCGGAGGGGGGCCACCACGGGCAGCCCCGAAGCCGACAGTTCGGCCAATAGTTCGTCCAGCGTGTCTGGCTGGCTAAGCAGCAGCCGCCTGTTGAGGGTAAGCACGGCATAGCCGCTGGGCACGGCAACGCCTGCTGGTTGGCGCAGGCGAGGCAGGCAGTGGCGCAGGCTGTCGATGAGGATGTTGCCTACCATGTAGGTGTGCGACGTGTCTGACTGCTGCTCGCGCACAGCTACACTGTTGGAACGTGTGCCGGCGGTGAAGAGATAGTCGGACAGGGCATCGATGACCAGCCGGTTGACTTCCTTCGGCTCACGAGGGTCGAAGGAGCGGGTTCCTGCTACCAGATGGGCCAGACGCAGTCCACGCTTCTTGGCCACGATGGCGGCAGCCATGGTCGAGGCCAAGTCGTCGACCACCACGACAACATCGGTGGGATGGGTGTCGAGGAACTGGTCGAAGGCCGCCATGACAAGGCTCGTGATTTCGTTTAGCCTGTCGCTGCCGCAGTTGAGAAACACCTGCGGGCGCGGCATGTCAAGGTCGTCGAAGAGCGTTGGCTCAAGCGTGGGGTCGTCGGCCCGCCCGGCGTAGACAAGCGAGAAGTCGGCTTGTCCACTACCGAGCAGGGCGCGAACCAGAGGCGCCACCTTGACGAAGTTGGGGCGTGCGCCCACGATGATGCAAACGCGTGTGGTCATGGACAGGGGTTAGACTGCGGCTGCCTGAATCCAGCCATAGACGCAGCTCACCACGCCAAAGGCCACAATGCCAGCAGTGCAGAGTGCCAGTGCCAGGCGCGTGGAGCAGTCGGAGCGGAAAGCGGGCAGTGGTGTGAGCGTCTTCTTGATATACATGGCCTTGACGATGAGCAAGTAGTAGTAGAGCGAGAGGACGGTGTTGACCAGTGCTACGAACACCACGAAGTAGGCCAGGAACGAGCCCTGCTCGGCAGCTGCCATGAAGACGAAGAACTTCGAGAACATGCCAGCGAAGGGCGGTATGCCCGCCAGCGAGAACAGGGCAATGGTCATGAGCAGCGACAGCTTCGGGTTGGTGGAGTACAGGCCGTTGTAGGCATCCATGTCGGTACGCCCTCCCGTCTGCTGCTCTATGGCGCCGATGACGGTGAACACTGCCATGTTGGCCACGACGTAGATGAGTACGTAGTAGGTAAGCGCCGTGGCACCCATCTGGCTGTCGGCACTCAGTGCGGCGAGCATGATGTAGCCCGCCTGCGAGATGCTGGAGAAGGCCATGAAGCGCTTAAGCTCCTTCTGGCGCATGGCCATCAGGTTGCCCACGGTGATGGAAAGCACGATGACGATGCCCAGCAGCAGGTACCAGTATGCCGAAATGGGCTGGAACACCTTCTGCAGAATGATGAACAGGGTGAGCGCGGCAGCTCCCTTGGATACCACGCTGAGGTAGCCGGTCACTGGCGTGGGGGCACCTTGGTAAGTGTCGGCCGTCCAGAAGTGGAAGGGCACGAGCGAGATCTTGAAGCCCAGGCCACTGAAGAAGAACACCAGCCCCATGACGAGCAGCGACTCATTGTAGACTTCGAACGACAGGCGCTGGGCAATGTCGCCGAAATAGAGCGTGTTGGTGGCACCATAGATGAACGAAATGCCGTAGAGCATGACTGCCGACGAGAAGGTTGCCGTGAGTATGTACTTGGCGGCAGCCTCGGCCGACTGCTTCCTCTTGCGGTCGAAGGCTACTAAGCAGGCCATGGGCACCGATGCCGTCTCCAGTCCGAGAAAGAACAGCAGGAAGTGGCCACTCGACATCATCATGTACATGCCAAGCAGCGTCGAGACTACCAGCATGTAGAACTCGCCTGCCCAGTTGGGTACCTCGTTCTCAAGCCACGGGCGAGCCATGATGATAACGATGAGCGAGCCAGCGGAAAGGATGGTCTTCATCACGTTGACCATGGGGGTGGTGACGTACATGCCACTGAAGGCCGACGTAGGCCCTACAAGTGCGGGGACGATGAGCGAGACGACAAGCAGCACGGTGGTGAGCGTACCCAGTACGCCTACACGCGACTTGCTCGACTTGGACATGAACATGTCGGCGAAGAAGACGATGAGCAGGATGGCCACAAGCGTGGCTTCGGGTATCATCTGTAGGAATTGACTGTAATTCATATTTGCTTCCTCCTTTCTTTACATGTTGATATTACTGAGGATGGGCGCAACGGCGTCGCTAATGACATTGCTTGCCCAGAGCGGGAACACGCCGAGGCCAGCCACACACACGATGAGGCAGATGACGGCGAAACGCTCGTCCCAGGTGGCGTCGGTCAGCTCCAGGTAGTGCTTGTCGGACACCTCACCATAGAGAATCTTGCCCACCAGGCGAAGGATGTAGACCGCCGTGACCACGATGGAGCCGCAGGCAATGATGGTGCAGGCGCGGTGGAACACGTCCTCGTTCTCAAACGAGCCTACGAAGATGGTCATCTCGGCTATGAAACCCGAGAAGCCAGGCAGTCCGAGGTTGGCCAGGCCGGCCAGCACGTAGCCCACGGCAAGGAAGGGCATAATCTTCATCAGCCCGCCCAGTCGGCGCACGTCGCGCGTATGGGTGCGACCGTAGATCATGCCGATGAGGGCAAAGAAAAGGGCCGTCATCAGACCGTGGGAGAGCATCTGCAGTATGGCACCGGTGCAAGCCGTCTTGGTCATCATGAGCAGGGCGAAGAGCACCAGTCCGCAGTGGCTCACCGAGGAGTAGGCGTTGATATACTTCAAGTCGGTCTGCACGCAGGCCGAGAGAGCGCCGTAGACCACCGACGTGGTGGTCAGTATGAGGAATATCCACGACAGCTCCTGCGCAGCCTCAGGCAGCAGGTACATCGCCACGCGGAAGCAGCCGTAGCCTCCGAGCTTCATCAGCACACCGGCATGGAGCATAGACACGGCGGTAGGCGCAGAGGCATGACCGTCGGGCGACCAAGTGTGGAACGGGAAGAGAGCACCCAGCACGCCGAAGCCTATGAAGATGAACGGAAAGAACACCTTCTGTATGTCGACGGGAATGTTGTGCAGCTGAGCTATCTCGTTGACGTTCATCGTGGTGGCGCCAGAGAAGAAGTAGATGCCCAGGATGCCGATGATAAGCAGTGCCGAGCCTCCCATGAGCATCAGTGTAAGCTTCATGGCTGCATACTCCTTGGCTCCGCTGCCCCAGACGCCGATGAGCAGGTACATGGGGATAAGGGCCACCTCATAGAACATGAACATGGTAAACATGTCGGTAGATATGAAGAAGCCATAGACTCCCGTTGAGAGTAGCGTGAACCAGAGGAAATACTCCTTTGTGAGGGGTTTGAGCTGCCAGGAGGCAAACGTACCGGTGAACACGATGATGCTCGACAGGAGCAGCATAACCACCGAGATGCCGTCCACGCCCACGCTGTAGGCTATGTTGAGCGGCTTGAACCAGGGAGTGCTGGCCGTGAGCAGCATCATGTCGGTGTTACCGGCGGCACGCTGCTGAATAAAATATATGGTGAGCCAAACCGACAGTGCGAGCAGGGCCGTGGAACCGGCCACCATGACGCCACGCACCTGGCCCAGGTTGCGACTCAGCCAAAGGCCGAGCAGCATCAGGGCGGGAATGATAACGAATAAGCTTAATATATTCATTGTTTCCTAAATTTAAAAATTATACCAAAGCCAGCACTAAAAGCGTGAGCACCACGGCACCCGTGATAAACCAAAGGGCATACTGCCTGATGTCGCCACTCTGCCACTCGCGCAGCGTCTCGCCACCCTCGTTGGCTCCCCAGGCTGCGAAATTGAAGGTGCCGTCAATGACGCGGCGGTCGAACCAGGCTATGGGGCGGCTTACGCAGCGGAAGATAATCTTATGGGTGACAAACTGCCATATCTCGTCCTGATAGAAGCGCTTGTAGGCTGCCCTGTGCAGCTTGGGGAACATGCGGTAGAGCCTGTCGGCGATGGGCTGCTGCTCACCTTTATATATATAGGTGGCCAGGCAGATGCTCAGCAAGGCAATGACGGTAGAGGTGACGGCAATCTGCGTGTCGAAGTGAATGGTGTAGGGCTTGCCGCTTGCGGTGACGAAATCGCCGAAGCTGCCTCCCCACCCTGCAAAGCCTGCAAGGGTGGTATACACGCCCACGCCCACGGTGATGACACAGAGCACGATGAGGGGAATGGTCATCGACAGGGGTGCCTCGTGAGGCGTGTGGTGCTCGTGAGCCTCCTTGTTCTCCGTGCCCCAGAATATGCCGTAGTACAGTCGGAACATGTAGAAGGCCGTCATGGCGGCTATGCCCGTCATTATCCAGCCCACGATGGGACTATACTGGAAGCAGGCCGAGATAATCTCGTCCTTCGAGCTGAAGCCCGAGAAGAAGGGTATGCCGGCTATGGCCAGACAGGAGATGAGGAAGGTGATGTGGGTCACGGGCATGTACTTGCGCAGCCCGCCCATGAGTGCCATCTCATTGGAGTGGACGGCATGGATGATGCATCCGGCACCAAGGAAGAGGCAGGCCTTGAACATGGCATGGGTGAACAGGTGGAACATAGAGGCCATGTAGCCCAGCTGGGCATGGTTGTCGAGCACCACGCCGCTCTCGTGGCTGGGCAGGCACACGCCTAAGGCCACCATCATGAAGGCTATCTGCGAGATGGTGGAGAAGGCCAGCACTCGCTTGATGTCGCTCTGGGCGCAGGCCACGGCAGCGGCATAGAAGGCGGTGAACACGCCCACCCACACCACGATGCTCATGGCCTCGGGGGCGTACTCTATCCACAGGGGGAACATGCGTGCTATCTGGAACACGCCGGCCACCACCATCGTGGCGGCATGGATGAGTGCCGACACGGGCGTGGGACCCTCCATGGCATCGGGGAGCCAGATGTGCAGGGGGAACATGGCGCTCTTGCCGGCGCCGCCGATGAACATCAGCACCAGTGCAGTGGGCAGGATGCAAGCCCCAATGCCCACAGCTATGCTGGGATTGCCCTCGATGAAGGGCGTGGTGCCCTTGCCCATGACAATGTCGCCGGCAAACGAGAAGCTGAACGAGTCAGTATAGAAGCCGAAGAGCAGTATGCCAATGAGGAAGAACATGTCGGCAAAGCGCGTCACGATGAACGCCTTCTTCGAGGCGGCCACGGCGGCGTGGAGCGGATAGTAGAAGCCAATGAGCAGATAGGAGCTCACGCCCACCAGCTCCCAGAACAGGTACATCTGGAAGATGTTGGTGGCGAGCACCAGTCCGAGCATCGACATGGTGAACAGCGACAGGAAGGCATAGTAGCGCTGGAATCCCTTCTCGCCGTGCATGTAGCCAAACGAATAGATGTGGACCATGAGCGACACGGTGGAGATGACGATGAGCATCATCACCGATATGGGGTCGAGCAGTATGCCCAGGTCGAAGTGGAGGTCGCCCAGGGGCAGCCACGTCACGTTGTAGGGCACGATGGTCTGGAAGGCCTCATCCACCCTTGGGGCGGTGAAGTACTGGTAGGCCGTGAGATATGACAGCAGCGTAACTACTGCGAGCGAGCACGTGCCTATGAGGCCTGCCGCCTTGTGCGGCATCTTCATGCCAGCCAGTCCCAGCACGAGGAACGACAGCAGAGGAAGCAGCAGTATGAAAATAGTATATCCGTAATCCATAACTCTTACTTATCTTTTCATGTTAGAAATGCTGTCTACGGTGTCGCTGTGGAAGTTGCGGTAGACATTGAGTATGATGGCGATGGCCACTGCGCTCTCAGCCGCTGCCACACCTATGGAGAAGAGCGTCATGAAGAAGCCCTCGTTCTGATAGGGATAGATGAGCCTGTTGATGACGGCAAAGTTCAGGTCAACGGCGTTGAGCACCAGCTCAACCGAGATGAGCATGGCAATGAGGTTGCGGCGCGTCACAAAGCCATATACGCCTATGAAGAAAAGCAGTGCACTGAGCACAAAATAATAATTAGCGGGTATCATAGCTTATTTCTCCTCCTTTTTGGTTACGTTAGAAATGACCAGTGCGCCAATGATGCAGGCCAGCAGGAACACGGATACGAACTCGAAGGGGAGCACATACTCGTACTTGCCAGCGCCCACCAGGGCGTGGCCTATGCTGGTCATGGGCACCTCGGTGTCGCTCACCATGAGCGCCCTGTTCAGCAGGTCGGCCTTCAGGACGATGGTCGTCACCACGGCAAAGCCCACCACGGCAATGAGCAGCCCGGATACCAGGCGGCTACGCTTCATGCGCTCCACCATGCCCTGCAGCGTCTGTTTAGTGACAAGCTGTATGGCAAAGACGAAGAGCATGGTCACGCCGCCGGCGTAGACCGCTATCTGGGCTGCACCCAGGTAGGTGTAGTCGAGCAGGAAGTAAAGACCTGCCACGCCCAACAGGACAAACAGCATGAACGTTGCTGCCCTCATGATTCGCGTTGTCGTCACGCACAGCAGGGCTGATGCCAGGATGACGACGGCGAGAATAGCAAACATGATTGTATTTCCCATAGTCCTTTACTTGGTTTTAGTATTAAACTTTCCTACCTCAAACGCGGCACCGCCATCGATGAGATTGGGCAGCGAGCCACCCTTGTACACCTCCTTGTCGAGGTGGAGCACAAGCTTGCTACGGTCGAAGACTGCGTTCTCGAAGTCGTTGGTGAACGCTATGGCGTCGAAGTTGCAGGCGTTGGTGCACAACTGGCAGAACATGCAGTCGCCCAGGTCGTACTGGTAGTCGTCGAGCAGGCGCTTCTTCTTGCCCGTCTCCGGGTCTTCTGCCATGTGGCTCACTATCTTGATGGTGCCGTTGGGGCAGGCCTTCTCACACAGCGTGCAAGCCGTGCACTTGTAGCTCCCGTCTTCGTTGCGCTTGAAGACGAGCCGCCCGCGGTGGCGCTGGGCCACGTGGAGCGTGGTCTTACGGTTCTCGGGATACTGCTCTGTCGACTTGTTGGTGAAGAAGTCCTTGAAGTATTCCTTCCAGGTCACCTTCATGCCCGTGGCAAGGGTCTTCAGGCCGTGGCCGAGATTTCCGAAATATGAATTGTTTGTTTCCATTGCTATACCTTATTTAATATAAAAGCCTAAAGCCACCACAACGGTCATCAGCACCAGGTTGATGAGCGAAAGGGGCATGAGATACTTCCATTCCAGCTTAAGTATCTGGTCTATGCGCAAGCGGGGGAAGGTCCACTTCACCCACATCAGCAGCCACACCAGGGCAAAGGTCTTGCCCAGGAACCAGACGATGCCGGGAATGTAGTCCATCACCTGGTCGAAGGCCTCCACGCCGATGTTTACCGGCGCCCAGCCCCCCAGGAACACTGTAGCGGCAATGCCAGCGATGATGAAGAGATTGAGAAACTCGGCCAGGTAGAAGTAGCCGAAGCCCATGCCGCTGTACTCCGTGTGGTGTCCGGCGGTGAGCTCGCTCTCAGCCTCGGCCATGTCGAACGGGCCGCGGTTGGCCTCGGCATTGCCTGCGATGAGAAACACCAGGAAAGCGATGATGGCTGGCAGGTGACCCTGGAAGATGAGCCACTTCCAGGGGCCGGTCTGCGACTCGACGATGCCCGACATCTGCATGGTGCCCGTGAGTATGACGGCCGTGATGAGGCAGATGCAGAGCGACAGCTCGTAGCTCACCATCTGCACGGCAGCACGCATGGCCGACACCACCGAGTACTTGTTGTTAGAGCCCCATCCGGCAAGGAAGATGCCCACCACGCCAATCGACGAGATGGCCGTGAGCAGGAAGATGCCCACGTTGAAGTCGAGCACCGTGGCACCGTTGTTCCAGGGCAGGAAGGAGAAGGCTCCCACCGAGCCGATGATGACCAGTATGGGGGCCACGGCATAGAGCAGCTTGTCGGCCTTGTCGACGAAGAATATCTCCTTGATGAGCATCTTCAGCACGTCGGCAAACACCTGCAGTAGTCCCCAGTATCCCACACGCATGGGCCCCAGTCGGCACTGGAAGTAGGCACACACCTTGCGCTCCATGAATATCAAGACGATGGCGATCAGGGCATAGCCCACAAGTATGGCCGCCCCCACCAGTACGCACTCAATCAATATTGCCAGCCAGTCGGGACAGCCAATGGTCACCCTGAGCAGCTGGTCGAACCAATTAGTTAAAATTGAGAAATCAAACATATTCTTTTTTACCGTTTTACTGTTGTGCTACTCTACTGCCTTTCCCTATCCTACCCTTGCCATCTGTTCATAAGTAAGAATGACGGGGCTTGAAGTCGTCAGCCAGCCGAACAGCCCAACAGTGCTGTCACATTATCTGTCAATATCGGGTATCACAAAGTCGATGGCTGCTCCCGTAGCCACGAGGTCGGCAATCTTCTGCCCACGCAGCATGGTGTCGAGCGCGCCGGTGAGCGACAGGCCCATTGGGCGCATCTTCAGCCGGTAGGGACTCTTGTCGCCTCGCGAGTCGAGATAGACGCCAAACTCACCGCTGGCTCCCTCAACCGAGAAGTACCACTGTCCCTCGGGCACTTTGATGATGGGCTTCTGCTTGACGTAGAAGTCGCCCTGAGGAATGTTGTCTATGAGCTGCTCGATGATGTTGAGGCTCTGGTACATCTCACTGATGTGGCAGGTGTAGCGGTCCATGGTGTCGCATCCGGTCATGATGACCTGCTCCCACTCCACTTTGTCGTACATGGCGTAGGGATGGTTCTTCCTACGTCGTTCTTCCAGCCGGCGGCGCGCCCGGCAGGGCCGGTCACTGCATAGCTGATGCAGTCGTCGAGCCCCATGGGGCCCACCTTCTCGAAGCGGTTGTGGGTGATAATGTTGTCGCCGAACACGTCGACATACTCCTGAATCATGGGCCGCAGGTACTTCACCAAGTCCTTGACGTTTTTCACGAAGTTGGGGTCTATGTCGTCCTGCAACCCGCCTATGCGGTAGTAGTTTTGTATGAGCCTGCCGCCAGTAGTCTCTTCCATGCAGTTGAGCACGTGTTCACGGTCGCGCATGGAGTAAAGGAAGGCTGTGAGTGCGCCCATGTCCTGTGCGCAGCATCCCACGTAGAGCAGGTGGGAGTCGATGCGCTGCAGCTCGTCCATGATGGTGCGTATGTACTTGATGCGGTCGGTGAGTTCCACGCCCATGCCCTCCTCGATGACACCCACCAGTGCGTGGCGGTGCATCATGGCGCTCAGGTAGTTGAGCCTGTCGGTTAGCGCAAGGGTTTGGGGATAGGTCATGGTCTCGCACATCTTCTCTATGCCGCGGTGTATGTAGCCCAGGTGGGGGTAGACACGCTTCACGGTCTCGCCGTCGAGCACGGTCTGCAGCCTGAGCACGCCGTGGGTGGAGGGGTGCTGGGGGCCGATGTTGACCACGTAGTCATCGGCAGTGAACAGCCTGTTCTGCTTTGAACGCAGCTTGCCATCGCTGTCGAGGTAGAACTCAAGACCGTAGTCGGGTTCGTCGTCGTCGGCCAGTGTGTAGCTGTCGTTGAACCGCCAGTCCTTTCTGAAGGGGAATCCCTTGAAGTCGTTGCGGAGGAAGAGTCGGCGCATGTCGGGATGCCCCAGGAAGACGATGCCGAAGAAGTCGTAGACCTCTCGTTCGAGCAGGTCGGCCACTCGCCAGATGGCTGACACGGTGGGCAGGTAGTACACCTGCTCGTCGTTGGTGTCGCACATGCGCTCCAGCACGCCGTCCTGCGTGCACGTCTGGCTCTTGGCCAGCATCTTCACGCTGCACCGCTCGTGGGTGTCGCTATTTTCAAGTATGTAGATGCACCCCAGCCCTTCCTCGGGGCCGAAATCCTCGCCCACGATGGTGACTAAGTAGTCGAAGTGCTTCTTTTGCTTGAGGCTCTGCATTTCCAGAGCAAACTTGTCGAAGTCGAATGTTATGAAGTCTAATTTCATTTCGTGCCCTCCTCTGCTTTGGTTGACAATTGTTTGACAAACTCCTCGGGCACGCTCGTCACCACGATGGGATTGCGGCGGTTGTCGCCCAGCCGACGGGCTACAAGCTCTTCGTTCGACACGCCGAGCTGGCGCTCCTCACTGTTCTGCTTGTGGTTGGCACCACCGAAGAATTTCTCTATCTTCACCTTGCGCTGTAGCTGCATCATGCCATACATGATGGCCTCCGGGCGCGGCGGGCAGCCAGGAATGAACACGTCGACGGGCACAATTTCCTCTATGCCCTTCACCACATGGTAGCTCGACTTGAAGGGTCCGCCAGAGATGGCGCATCCTCCCACGGCAATGACGTACTTTGGCTCGGCCATCTCGTCGTACAGGCGCTTCAGGGCGGGTGCCATCTTGTGGGTGATGGTTCCGGCGCACATGATGAGGTCGGCCTGTCGTGGAGAGTTGCGCGTCACCTCGAAGCCGAAGCGGGCAAAGTCGTAGCGGCTGCATCCGCAGGCCATGAACTCAATGCCGCAGCACGACGTGGCAAAGGTGAGCGACCACAGGGAGTTGGCCCTTCCCCAGTTGATGAGCTTGTCCAGCGAGCCAGTAATCACGTTCACCCCACCCTCGTGGAGTTCGTCTACGAGTTTCTCCAGCGACTCGTTGTCTTTCCATTCGTCGTAGGGTATACTCTTGATTTTGGGTTTCATTTCCATTCCAGCGCTCCTTTCCGCCAGGCGTAGGCCAGGCCCAAAACCAAAACTACCAGGAAGAAGCCGATGCTCAGCAGCGCTGCCGCACCGAAGTCCTTCACCACGACTGCCCATGGATAGAGAAACATTGTTTCCACATCGAACATGAGAAACAAGATGGCGAAAAGGAAGAAGCCCACGTGAACCGGCAGCCACGACGTGCCGTGAGTGGGAATACCGCACTCGTAAGGCTCGCCTTTGAGCTTGCTGTAGGATCGCGGGCCAATGAGCTTAGCAACGACGTAAGCCCCCGCCACCAGTGTAATGGCCGTCAGCAAGACGGTAATTAACAAAGTAAAATCCATAGAATTATTTTAATGTTATAACAATTATTCCTGAATTGTCCTGCCATTAGCTATCGACCGTTCGAGCCGCCGACAGCACGTGAGCACAGCCAGGCTTACCTGCCAGCAAAGCGGCCAAGGCAGCCTGCGCTCTCTTTTGGCGCTGCAAAGGTACAAAATCTTTTGCAAATAAAGTGCATAAACTTAAAAAAAATTAAGCGCCCTTGCCACCTACCTCAGTCTCAGGCCCTGGCCTATGCGCAGCTCGTCGGTTGGCTTCATTTTGTTGAGCTTGTAGAGCGACTTGAGCCTGATGCCAAATTTCTGGGCAATGGAATACATCGAGTCGCCCCGCTTGGCGTAGTACAGGTGGTCCTTATACTCCTTGGGGGCACGCTTCTGCTTCTTCTTGAGCCAGACTATCTCTCCCTCCACCAGGCGGTCGTTGCGGTCGCGCTCGTTGTAACGGGCTATCTTCTTGTAGCTTACGCCTATTTCCTCGCCAATAGCTTTAAAACTGTCTCCCCGTCGGGCCTTGACGTAGTAGTTCTTGTTGTAGATGCCTATGGCATGGAGCGTAGCCTGTCCCTGGGCGGGCATGTCCTTGGCGTGCTCCACCATGAGCTTGTCGTATTTCGACTCTTGGTCGTAGCGGTAGAGCTTATAGAGCTGTATGAGGTCTATGAGCAGGCTGGCGTATTTGGGATTGGTGGCATATCCGGCAGCTTTCAGCCCTTTGGCCCATCCCTGGTAGTCGGTGGGCTTGAGGCTAAACAGCGAGCGGTAGCGCTCGCGCTCGGCCAGGAAGCGTGAGTGGTCTTCAAACGACTCATAGGGCGTGCTGTACACCCGGAAGCACTCGCCGTTGGCATCGTCGTTGTGGTGCATGGTGGCCCCGTCCCAGCCGTGACACTTTATGCCGAAGTGGTTGTTACCCTTCACGGCCAGGTCGCTCCTGCCCGCCCCACTCTCGAGTATGCCCTGCGCCAGGGTGATCGAGGCGGGCACCTTCCACTTCTGCATCTGCTCTATGGCTATGTCCTTATACTGGTCTATGTACTGCTGGTAGTGCTGGTTCCACTTCGACTGCGCCAACAGGGCCAGCGGAGCCAGCATGGCTACGACTAAAAGGGTGCGTTTCATCTCTCTGGTGCCTATTTTTCGTGCAAAGTTACGATTTAGCGAGAACAAAACAAAGAAAATCTCGCTTTTTTTGCCGAGCGCGAGCAATTTCGCCATCTTCCAATGGCAAAGGTACAACAAAAAGAGCGAAGTGCCAAATACTATCTGGCATTTCGCTCCCCATGGCCTCTTCACAGATGCAGCCTGGCTTAGCCGCACAGCCTACACCCGTGCACGCTTGTTAGTATAGATACGTCGCACAGCCCTCCTCTCCTGTTGGAGGGCGGAAACAGCCGCGCGGCGTTCTCAATTCTTCAATCATCCCATGGCTCTCATTTGCTCCA
>Ga0247610_10002934_pt1 | contig 19188 bp, 6 predicted proteins | sample 174DNAGHGhighgp2_FD_193483 | JGI IMG/M metagenome (GOLD analysis project Ga0247610, IMG submission 193483) | Sheep rumen microbial communities from Palmerston North, Manawatu-Wanganui, New Zealand - 1742 DNA GHGhigh gp2 | ecosystem: Host-associated > Mammals > Digestive system > Stomach > Rumen ...
CGGAATGCGGAAGGTGAAGTCGTAGTCACCAAAGAGGTTCCACTCGTCACCCTGCCACGACCAGAAACCGATATGCGGACGACGCAGCACCACATGGGTGTTCACATCGTTGAAGTACACACCATCCAGATAGCCCAACGGGAAGTAGTAGTTACGGCCGTTCTTAGGTGTTGCAGAGTCATCGGGAACACCGGCAGGGTCGTCCTGTGTGGGGTCACCCTCATAGCGCAGACCGTTACAGACAATCTCTGGGAACACATTTGAGAAGTCCATACGGATACGTGCATTCTGCACTTTGTTCTGCACATCGTACGAGAATGCTACGATGTCATCCACATAGAAATAGTGTCCGTTGATAGCATCGTGTACAGGATCAATTTCCACCGTAGCATCGATACGCTGGCCTTCTATGCCGTTGGCACCATTGTAATCCTTGTCAAAGCGGCGGTTGATATAGCGCTCACGCAGCTTGCCCTGACCCACATAGGACTTGGTTGTGAGTTGCTCCACCTTCATCATCGTATGAGGCAGCAAGGTCGGATGCCAGTCCACGGGGTTGATAAGATTCTCATCAAAACCGATTGCGCCTACCACCACGCCAATGCTCACCTCCATGGGGGTAAGGTCAGAAGTACCTGCTACGTACTTGTTCATAATGTGATACTGAACAAAACGATGCAAGGGGTTGACACTGTCTGTCAGGTTCTCGAAGGAATGGCCAGGAGCGCTGACATCCTGCGGATAGACGGGGTCGTACAGTTCACAGGCTTTATTGTAAAGGGCTCGCAAATCGCCCTTGGCAATACCATATTTAGCCTCTAAAACCGAATCCGGTTCTATGAAGAACGAATAGCCATACTTCTTGGTGTCAGGCACCCAACCCACTTCACTCCAGGTATGCGACCTGTAGTAGTACTTCTCGTGTGCTTTGGGATCCCAGTCCGGGTCTTCCACCTTCATTACATCGTTGATGACACCCGTAGCGACCAATGCACTATAGAAAGTGCTGATCTTCGGGTTGTCACGCAACAGGTCGGTAATATAGCTGTTGGACTTCTCAATCACCATGTCAATAGGCTGCATGATACCATTCTCGACAGAGTCATCCTTCTGTTCAAAGGAAATATGAGCCAGACCCTCAAGCACGACCACAGCATTGCTGTCATTGTCGAAGCCTGCAGACGTAGCCAGATAACGGCCAAGGAGGTTGGCAGTAGCCAGACGGTCCTGGGTCATTTCCATCGTAGTATACATATTGGCAACAATATGGGTACGAGCAATGGTATCACAGTCAGCATCCGTCAACTGGTCAAGACTGCTTACGCCGCGCTTCTGCAGATATTCCTGCACAGCATCGTTAGTCGGCACGAAACAAGTATAGTGGCCATAGGTAGCCAGCAGATCCATCAGGCCTGCACGGTTCACAATCTCGGTGAACTGGCTGAACTGGCGACGATTCATCAAGAAGTCGCTGGCCATCTCGCCTGTAAAAGTGTAGAAGTTCTCTGAGTCGGGCTCATCAGAACAGCTGCTAACCGCAACTCCCGTGAAAGCCATGAGACCCATCAGCCCCAGCACACCTAATTTCTTTATATTATAAAACAACTTTTTCATATCATTTCCTCTTTAATAGTTTCTCTGATAGCTTTCATCTTCTCCGCTGCTGAAGGCAGGATTCTGGACAAGATTCAAGTTCACCTTCAATTCCTCATAGTTGTAAGGCCAATAGATGGCATCCATCTTCACCAGTTTATTGGCAATGAGCGTACTACCGGTAGTCACTTTGCGCAGAGCGGCTGCTGCCAGTGTCTGGGTACTTCCCTCACGCCTTGAGATACGTACAAGGTCAAACCAGCGTTTGCCCTCGAACATCAGTTCACGCTGGCGTTCCTGATAGACCAAGGTCGTCATGAGGTTCTTCGTCTGATAGTCACCACGAACCAGCGTATCGGACAATGTGGTCTCACAGACAGAGCGCTTGTTAACGGCATTGATCAACGAGAAGGCCTGATCAAGAAGCGGTTCATTGTAGTCAAGCGTTGCCTGGTCCACACCCTCGCGCAGCTTCATTGTCAGTGCCTCAGCCTTCATCAGCATAATGTCCGTCAGACGGTAAATAATCCAGTTGGAACTGTTTTGCCCACCAGTATAGGCCGATCCGTAGGTTACTTTCACATTAGAAGTAGAAGTGGCATCGATGTCCACCGTACGTGTAACGAACTTATTGATGGACTTCTGGTTGGAGTTACAGTTCTCATACATACGGGCATCCACATCCTTGTTCTTGTCGGCAAAGATATTGCGGCTGTTGGACTTTGCGATGTCGTCCAACAGGAAGTCCGACGGAGCCACCAGTCCTATTTTATTATCCACATTACCATAGAAGTCGTTGACAGCACCGTTGGCTATCATACTGTTGCCACGCGGATCATCATCAAAAATCAGCTGGAAGATGATTTCCTGGTCGTACTGACGGGAATAGGAGTCAGACCCGAAGAGCATCGAATAAGCCTCACCGTAGTAGTTGGTTCCGCTATTGTCACTGAGCAACGGGAAGCCATTGAAGCGCTCCTCTGTATTGTTAGTTGAAATCGTACCGCTACGCTGGTTCTCAGTGCGATTCTCTTCAGCAATGGCCTTCTTCGCATCTATGACCAAGTCGGCATAGCGAATGCAGTTATCGTAGTCCTGCTTCCAGAGATACAGTTCGCAGAGCATGGCATGTATGGCATCCTGTGTGATACGACCTGTCTGATAGAGGCGTTCTGTAATAGGATAGCGCTTTACTGCCATTGACTTCACCCCTTCCAGGCTGACAATGAGCGAGTCAAGCACATCGTCGAACTTCGTAGCCGGAAGATCCATCTTCATATCGTCATCCGTAAAGGCGACACTCGAATAGGGCACGTCACGGAAAGCACGGATCAGATAGAAATAGCACAGCGAACGCAGGGCTGTAACCTCAGCTATGTGTGCACTCAATTCACTCTGCGTGTAAGCAGGATCCTTGGCTGCCACTTCAGGTGCATATTTCAATACAGTGTTACAACGGTTAATGATGCTGTAGAAATCTTCCCACTTCGTATAGGCGTTCTTGGCATCAATATTCTCCTTGAGCACTTTCTCCAGCTCACCGTCACTATTGATGTTCTGGCCGATACCGATATTCTCACTGCGGAACTCGCCCCAGACCATCATACGCTTCACCACATTCGAGCTTTGCAGACCCGAGTAACAGCCGGCAATGATTCCTTCTACGTCGGCCTTCTCCGTCCAGAACTGTTCCATGATGATTTCGTTCTGGGGTTTAATCTCCAGGAAGTCGGAGCAGGAAATCTGTGTCAGACCTATGAGACCCAAGAGCCCCAAAAGACCTACTTTCTTTATCTTAAATATTTTCTTTTCCATAATCATATCTCCTTTAGAAGTCAACCGTGATACCTAATGTATAAGAACGTGAGCGCGGGGTCTGTGCACCGTCGATAGCGGGGCCGTAACCACCCTGCGAAATATCCGGGTCGACACCAGAGTACTTGGTCAGCACAAACGGGTTGTTGGCACTGAGATAGAGGTTAATTCTGTTCAGACCGATCCACTTCAGGTACTTCTTCTTGATAGAATAGTTGAGCTGTGCATAACCCATACGCAGGTAGGTACCCGACTCGACGAAGCGGTCGCTCACCAGGGTGTTGTAGTTAGACTGGTCGCCGTACATGGCACGAGGAATCGTTGTTACGTCGCCTTCCTTACGCCAGCGGTAGTTCACTGCCTGGCTCTGGTTGTCGTTGTTTCTCATTGCCTCTGCGTCCAGACGTGCCAGGTTGATAATCTTGTTGCCTACACGATAGGTGAACTGTGTGTTCAGACGCCAGTCGCCATAAGAGAAGGTAAAGCCGAAACCACCCGTCAGCTTAGGCAGCGATGAACCGAGGTACACAATATCAAGGGCATTGATCTGTCCGTCATGGTTGATATCCTCGTAAATGGCATCACCACCATTGAAGCGGTAGTTACGACCGGAGGTGTCATTCGTATAGTTGAACATCATGCGAACGGGATTTCCCTGTCCGTCAACAATCAGACTGCCATCGGCATTCATAGCCACAGGAGCTGTATGGCCGGCTGCCAGGAACGCGGCACGCTCTTCATTCGTCATACGGTTGAAGGTGCTGTAGTTGTATTCATACACACCCTTGTAGCGGAAACCGTAGATAGCACCCAGCGGGTTGTGCAACTGCACACGCTGCAAGGTCTCTTTATTGCTGTAGCCATAGTTTGAGTTCAGGTTGCTCAGGATGAACTCATCCATCTCCAGCACCTCATTGCGGTTGTTACCAAAGTTGGCATTCATATCGAAACCAAACTTACCGACCTTGATCAGACGGCTGGTGTTGATATGGAACTCCCAACCCGTATTACGCATCTTACCGGAGTTACGGTAAGGAACGCTGGCAAAACCTGAGTTAGAAGGAATGCGGTAACTCTGCTGAAGCATGTCAGAGACAGTCTCCTGATAAGCCTCAATAACCAGGTTCAGACGATCGTCAAAGAAACCGAGGTCGATACCTGCATTGTACTTGGTGGTGATCTGCCACTTCAGGTTTGACAAGCGTATGTTCAGAGGCTTCATGGCACTCAGGTCGATATAACGGTCAGTAGATCCGTACTTGGATGTATAAAGGTAGTTTTGAGTCGGCTGACTACCCACACGACCCCAGCTGGGACGGATAGCAAACATGGAGAGTGTCGGCTTCAGCGGCTCCATCCACGGCTCATCACTGATGATCCACTTCAAAGAGACAGAGGGGAAGTAGCCCCAACGGTTGTTCGGTCCGAATTTTGTCGTACCGTCAACACGCACCGTAGCATCTGCAATGTAACGTCCTTTATAGGCATAGTGTCCAGAGAAGGTGTAGTACATGGAACGCCACTGGTTGTAAGAAGAGCCGAGGCCGGTAATCTGTCCGCCTCCATAAGTGGTGGTAATACCAGAGGGAGCGCCCTGCTTGTTCTCATTCTGACCTGTGCTGGAACCGCTGGTCAGCTCAAAGCGTCCCAAGAGCATAGCAGCGTGATCCTTGTTCTTAAAGGCAGGAATCAACGTCAGCTGCTGCTTGGTGTTGAACGATACGCTCTTTGACGAGCTGTTGCTGGTATCGTTCACGCCCGAATTCCACGACACTGTCTTCAGTTCCTGCGGATAATACTTGTCAGTATAGTCATTGAAGATGTTCATATAGACAGAACCACGCCAGTTCAACTGCCAATGGTCATCGTCCATACCTAAGAGCTGATACTGGATGATCAACTCAGGCGACATGTCGTAGGTGGTCTGCTTGTTCTTTGCGAGGTTAGCCACAGCTACGGGATTTGAATACTTCTTCTGGTCGTTGTTAAACTTCGAGCTACCGCTCTGGAGCATGGTATAGTAAGAGTCGGTGTCCTCACCCGTTATCGGATCCTGCTCGTAGATACTCATGTTCGGCATCTTCTTCAGGGCGTTGCCAAGCAGCGACTCGTAGTTACGGTCGTTCTTGGTATAGGTCAGTGCGAAGTTGGTACTTACGCGGATACGCTCAGACACGTTGTAGTCCAGTGCCACACGGGTAGACATACGCTGCAGTTTCTGCTTGATCATCGTACCCGTCTCATGGTCGAAACCTGCACCGATACGGAACGTGGCCTTCTCACCACCACCGCTTACCGTCACATAATGGTTCTGACGGAGACCCCACTGTGTGACAGCATCACGCCAGTCTGTATTGTTGTTGTACTGCTCGTACTCAGAGAACGACGGGTCGTAGTTCAGTTCAGGGATATCGGCTTCGGCATCACTCTGCTCAGGATTGAAATAGCTCTCCTTCAGCAGCATGGTGTAGTCGTCACCGTTCAGCATGCTGTATCCCTTGGGTTGGTAGGTACCCGTAAGTTTCAACGAGTAGGTCAGTTTAGGTGCACCACGCGAACCGCGCTTGGTGGTCAGCTCAATAACACCATTACCACCCTGCGAACCATAGATGGCGGCAGAGGCAGCATCCTTCAGCACGCGGATTTCAGCAATATCCTCAGGGTTGATGTTCAGCAACTCAGCAAATTTCTCATTGTTAGCAGAAGCCATATCGAAGTTGTCGAGGTTCACCTCACGTACGTTACCGTCCACCACAATCAGCGGGTTCGAGTCAGTCAGGGTGTTCAGAGAACCAGCACCACGCAGACGCATGGTAGAACCGGAACCCAGGTCACCAGAGTTACCGATAATATCCAGACCTGCGATACGGCCCTGCAGAGCCTCATCCACCGAGGTGATGGCCAGTCCTTCGAACTCCTTCATCGAGATGCTCTGTGTAGCACTCGACACCTCACGCTGCGGGATAGGCAGACCGCTACCGGTCACACGGCGCTTCGACTTGATAGTCACCTCCTTCAGCGTGGTAGCCGATGTCAATTTGATCTTATAGGTTGTACGATCAATAGGCAGTGTCTGTGTCTTCAGACCCACATAGCTGAATCGGATCTTGTCCTTCGTGTTCTTCACCTTCATGGTGAAGTTTCCGTTCAGGTCGGTCAACGCGGAGTTGATGATACGTCCCGTACCGTCGATTTCACAGACAGTGGCTCCCATCAGCGGGCCCATGTCGTCGCTCAACGTACCGTGGACCGACGTGATTGTCTGTGCGCGGAGACCTGTTGCGGCCACCAGCGCCAGCATCAATATAATGGATTTCAGTATTCTTCGCATAGCTTACTTCCTCCTTATTTTACTGATTAATGTTCTCCAGGGAGTCAGGTTCTCAAAAAGCAGTGGACCGTCAATCAGGTGCACCACTGCATCGGAAGCCATGAAGGTAGTCTGGTTATTGCCAGAGCCATCAAACCAGTACTCGCGGCAAATCAGGTTGTACAGACCATCTTGCTTAACCACATGACGTGTCTGGCCCACAACGTCCTTCAAAGTGATCTCACCACCTGCAAAATTCACATCGATGGGATAGAATCGTCCCGTCTCCAGGTTACGTCTCATCGACTCGTAGGCGTTCACATAGCTACCATCCTCAGGGGCCATGTTCACTGCTACAGAGTGGTCCTGAACGTGATAGCGTATGAAGCTGACGATGATATCCTTCAGCACATTTCTCACACTGTCGGCAAGGGCCTCAGAACCCCACACATCGTCAGTCTGTGCCTCATAGTCTTCCCACGTGGGCAGCAGTCCGTCGTTAATCAGCTGGCGGATACTCTCGTTCGTGGGTACGTAGATTGTATAGTTATAGTTGTCCAACAGACGCAGGTTCTTGCTACCCTGGTTGGTCAGACCGGCATTATACTTGTTGCTCAGCTTCGTGCCCAGCAGGTCAGCACCGTCATGATCGAGCAGATTCAGGAATTCTGAGAACTCCTCATGCTGCTGCAGTGTCAGGTAAACGGTATTCTGTGCACCTAAAGGCATATAGGGCTTATAGGTCTGGCCTTCACCATCGACGAGCTTCTGACCGTTCAGCTGGTAGGACTCACCATTCTCCTTGAGATAGATCTCATTATTGTTGACAGGGAGCTGAAGGTTTCCATGCTCCGACTGCCATCCACCAATGAAGGCCAGGCGGCCGTCAGCAGCTTTTGTCACACGCAGCAGGGTTCCACCCTTTGACTTATAGTACTCATGTCCATCGCGCACATCGCCCACAATAATCAGCTGATCCATGAGTCGGCTCAGACGGTCGTTGACCACTTTGCGGTCTACCTGAGCCTGTACGCGTGCACCTCTGGTGATATTGCCTTCTGCATCAATCGTACACTGATAGCGACGGGCCTGCACACGCTCTGCAGCACTCTTGGTACCGTCATAGTAGAACTCCAGGATAGAGGGAGACTCCAATCCTGTCAAACGGTCGATAGTTCCATAGGTTGCAGGGTCGATATACCACAGCATGGCGTCGTTCGTCGGCAGCAGCAGGCTGTAGTGCGAGTCCATAGAAAGCAGGTATGGCAGGAAGTTCAACTGGTCAATGGCCCAGTAGATCACATTCATGGTCGAAGCATGAGCCAATGCAGGATAGGCAACTGAAGCATACTCAGCGGGTGTAAACACCTTGTTGGTCATGTAGACCACGCCGTTACATCCCATGAAGCAGGAGTCGACATCGGCAGGTGTAATACCCAGTTCCTCCTTGGCATCGTTGAGCACCTGATTGAACTTCGAGGGGAATGCCTCGGTAAAGGTAGACAGCATATTGACCCTGATGAGCTTCGAGAGTGTAGCGTCAGGAATACTGTCCCATGTTCCGTACTCCGTCTGTAGGTCCTTGCCACCGTGGTCCCACCAGTATTCCAGTGCCTCGTTCGTCGGAACAATCATCACACCAGCATCATAGTGCAGGTCATACTGCATGGTGTTGGCATACATATAGTGGTTCCAACCCGGATCGAACTTCAGCAGGGCCTTGACGGTATTGCCATTGGGATCCACCTCGTTCTTGTCGCCGTTAACGGAACGGTCGCTGAAATAACGTAGGGTGAAGACAGAGTCCTCATTGTTATACAGACGGTTGTACTCACGGGTACCGGCAGCATCATAGTATGGTGCCGAGTAACGGTCGAGCAGGTGTGACCAAAGCGACATGTTGGGGTGCTGTCGGATAATCTCGGCCATATTGGGTGATGATTCTATCACACCGTTCACCTTCTGTATGTATCCGTTCTTACAGGTAATGTCACGCTCCACCACCTTCTTTCCGTTCACCCAAGCCTCTTTGACGTTATTGGCTTGATGGTTGGTCAGGATAGCCAGGTCCTCATCAGTGAGTTTGTTGAAAGAAGAGAACGCAGGCAGGAAGTGGATCATGGGCGCAGCCGTAGCATCCTTGAAGATGGGGATGCTCTTTCCACTATCCTTGAAGCGTTTCCACGAAGCAGTGTTGGGCATCTTGTCAGGACTCAGGATTTCCACGGAGTCATAGATGCTCACAGCCGTCTCACGGCGCATACACTTGCCTTCCATGGGCGGATTTCCGCTCACGTTCGACAACAGTTCAATGAGGTAGGCATTGTTGATCATCGAGTTGTTCAACAGCAGTTTCTTCTGTGAATTCGACAGCTGTCCGTAACTACTCACACCCCACGAGTTCTGCTTGAACCATTCCTGGAAAGCAGAGTCGTTGGCTGCAAACAATGTCTTCGAACCTGTGTGGCTCAGCACCTCGTGCTGCCCCAGGTCGTCAACCAACCGCAGCAATGTTGTGAAATTGCCGTCCTCCTGCAACCGCTCGTAAATGGAGTTTCCCAGCCATGAAGGCTGACCTTCGAGCAGGGTGTCGTCCTTACAACCCTGCATCGTCCAGGTTCCCAAGAGCAGTCCGCAGGCAGCAATCAGCACATTGCGCCGTTGTCTCGCCATTAGTTTTCGTTTCATACTTTTTAGGTTTTTTATTTATATCAATTACTGTTTTTTATTTTTGCTGCAAAGGTAGTTCTTTTTCTCGAACCATTTTTCACCCCATGTATCAGACTGTTATTACATTCTTCCATTATCAGGTTCCCTATTCGCGTACCTTATTATATATAATAGCTAAATCGGATGGCTATTATTGCCCTTGAGCAATAGTAGCTGTCCGCTGAGTGAAGTTTCAGTAGCCTTGCGGGTGACGATAGGTTTTCCAAGCAATAAGCATTCTTAATACAAGTGTCAGTCGTAATTGCAAAAAATAATAAGGAACTGGAGAACGGTATTTTCTACCGTCTCCAGCTCCTTCTTCAGAGATTCAGGTTATTGAATTATTCAATGCTTCAATTCTTGAATTACTCAATGCTTGAATGTGTCAATTATTACTTCAGCACAGCCTTATTCATCTTCACGCTACCATCCTTCATCGTCTTCTTGATGATGACGACACCCTTAACAGGCTTGTTGATGCGTGAACCGTTCAGGTTGAAGTACTCAACCTTCACAGGAGCAGTAGCTATAGCATTGACAGACGAAGGATCGCCAGCAAGCTGCTCGCTGCTGTTGGCACCTAAGTAGAAGAGTCTAAAGTCATCGAGCACAACCCAGCTGTTGTCCTTCTGCTCATCCTTCTTGATACCGATGGTGAGCTTGCCATCATCGCCAACCTTACAGATAACAGAGTTGGTGTAGACACCCTCGTTCGGAGCGTCCATATAATAACGACCGCTTACCAGTGAACCAGGCATATAATAGGTGACTTCACCAACAGTGAACTCGGCCTCGCCATCATTGCCAGTAGCCTCGGTCATAGCACCCTTCATCACGTTGGCAATAGGAGCAGAATAGACAACACTGTCGCCATCAACAGCATAGACGAATGCCATCGTTGTAGCATTATCAGCCATCCAAGCATCATAGTTCTGCTGGTTGTCACCAACACGGCACCAAGCATTAACCGTCAGTTTATAGGTTCCCTTAGGCAGGCCATAAATGGTCTGGTACATATCGAAGGGATTCTGCCAGAACTCAATAGCAAGGACGCTCTTCTGAGTATCATCGTTACCCAGATTACCGGCGTTAGTCCAGCCTGCGGAGCTGTTAGCACCATCAAGTTCAAAGCTGGGAGTCCTAATCACACCCGTACACTCAACAGGATTAGCATCGCTTGCCTCAGCCATACCATTGGGAAGTCCCAGACGGTTGACCATCTTTGCAATCTCATTCAGCAGACCATCAACCTCCTCAGTAGCAATGGTGTGGTTCTCAATACCATTGAAAATCTGCTGATACAGGGCATCAGCCTCAGCACGAATGGTCATGTCGTCAGCAGACGGAATAGCGTATGCCAGATCCTCGTTAGCGGTGTTCAGCTCGCTGAATCTCTTAACAGAAGCTTGGATAGCGTCAGAGATGTCGTAAACAGCTACCAGAGCATCAAACATCTGGTCTCCATCGTTGGAAGCAAGGGCTGCAACAGCATCCTCTCTTACCTTATTGAGGCCCTCAATCACCTCGCTACCCATACCCTGGTTCGGATCGAGCTTAGCCATTTCTTCCTCAAGGATAGGCTTCACGATGTCAACGGTAGGCTTGCGATAGGTCAGCTTGAAGTTGTCCCAGATGCACCACCAGTCCTGATTGGAGTCATTTCTTACACCAATGCGGAACTTGTCACCCTGCTTGGCAATCAGACCGTAGGCCTTCATCGTGTACATACCCCAGCCGAAGCACTGTGCAGCACCACCCATTGAGTTGGGATAAGGCTTGTCGTTAATAACCTCCTGATACCAGTCCTCTACCTTTACCATCTCGTGGTCATAGTCGGCAGGCGACTCAGAATAGACACTGGGGAACTGAGCCTTAGCGCTGTTCATATACAGATAGATAGGAGAAGGGAAGTCAGGATTGATATCATTACCCTTGGTATAACCACCAACCTCACAGCGTACATAACCCTGCACGCTCAGTTCGTACATACCCTTAGGCAGATTCTCAACCTCCTGCCAGACATCCCAGTTGTAGCGATGCCAAGCCTCGAAGCAGTAGTTCATATAGCCCAGAGCACCTTCCATCAGTTCCTTATTATCCTTTCCAAGAGGTCCACGGGTGATATTTTGGCCAGAACCAGCGTCAATCGTCCAACCCTCAGCGGCACCAGAGTCGATGTCCTTGTCGGCATCGAAGCCCGGGTTCGTGATGAAGCGGGTCATGTCGGAACCGTCTGCAATATCACCAGTCAAATACTCGTCCTTGACGGCCTGAACCATCGCAGCAATCTTGGCAATTTCAGCCTCCAACTCCTCATTGGTCAGAGTAGGTTCAGCCAAATACTCCTCAAATTCTATCATTTTGTAGTCACCTATGTCACCCGGTGAAATCAGATCATTATATGTAGGATCTACACAATAGGTATTATAGGCATTCTCGACATCGTCCTGCCATTGCTTCCACAACTGGATGTTCTTTTCGAGAGCATTCTTGGCATTTTGTACTTCAGCCATTGCTACAGAAACCTCTGCATACGAGTTAGCCTGGATATCCTTTGCCTTAGCCAGCTCCTCGTTGTAAGCAGTGAGGTAAGCCTCTGTATAGACGGTACCCTCCTCAAGCGTCATCTCACTATAGTTCTTGAGAGTCTCATCGAGATAGAGCTTAGCAGCATCGGCACCTGTTCCATAATAAGTCAACGAGAAGTCATCGAAGAATGACCAGTCACCACCAATCTGAGAAGTCTTCTTCACACCGATAGTAAGTTCACCAGACTCGTCGACAGCAACAATCAGCTTGTTGGCATACTGATGTAAGGTATGCATAAAGTAATCGCCTGTTGCCATGGTGTTGGGCACGTAGACAGTCACGTCGTTACCCTCTTCATCCTTATAGGTCACTGCAATGTCGCCCTGATTCTGAGCCTCAGCCTGTGCGCCATCCATCACATTAGCAATGGGAATCTCATAATAGTTGTCACCCACTTTACCATACAGCTTGGCATATTTCGATGCTTCGTCCTTGGCCAGCCAGTGACCCTCTGCAGTACCATCATAGTTACCAGCGCGGTAATATGCATTCACACCAATGGCATAGACACCAGGAGCAAGACCTGTAATTGTCTGGTAGGTGTCGTAATTCTTGTTATAGTGTTCCGCACCGTCGGAAACTGTGCCGCCGCGTCCGAAAGGCTCACCACTCCATCCAGTGGTACAATTGCCATTGTTGAAATGAGGATTCTTGATCATAGCAGTCATGTCAGCGGGATTCTCTACAGATGCATTGTTCTTACCCCACTCGATGACAGCAGCATTCAGGTCTTCGAGAGCCTTGTCCAGCTGAGTCTTCGTAGCATCAGGGTTAGCAAAGACTGCATCGTACTCCTCGGTAGCGGTGAAGCCCTTAGCCTTATCCTCGTCGAGAGCAGCCTTGAGGGCCTTACGAGACTCGATGATAGGAGTGAGCTTGTTAGCTGCAGCATTCATCTCTTCCACAGTGCTGGCCAGGTTGTTGTAGACAGCCAGAGCGTCTGTCACATTGGCACCCAGTTCCTGAGCATTCTCGATAGTACCCTTCAATGCATGTCCTGCATTGTAGATACTGATACCACTTTCATAGGGCTCATAGTCTTCAGGCAAAACGAATGCCCAGTCAATGCAGTTACCCTCTGCTACTTCCAGATAAGGTGTACAAGCGGTGCTGCTGCTTCCAGCAACCCAACCCATGTACATTCCCTCACGGTAAGCGGGTTTTGCACCGTCATCCCATCCAGGGTTGCCCTCTTCTGCACTTGCAGCAAACAGGCGGAATGTTGCTCCATGTTCCTCAACGCCCCATCTGTAGTTAGGTTGGCTGCCGAGGTCGACGAACATCTGGTTCTCATTGTCGAAGAATGTCAGTTTCCAAGCATTCTTTGCCAAAGAGTAGTCATTGAACAGGTAAGCGCCACCATCGGGAACGAAGGCGACCTTCAAACCTGTTTCACCAAGACTCACCTGAGTTCCCCATGCATTACCCTCAGTGAAGAACTTCTGGGCCTGCACGTTGAACAGATAATAGTACTGATCAGTAGACTCACTTGCCACAAACCCCTGGGTCTTAGGCAGAGCCGGCTTCTCACGTACATCATCCAGAGCCATTGCACTACCAGCAACAAGCCAGAGTGCGCTCAAAACGAGTAGTTTTGCAAATTTCATAAATGTTGTTTTTAAAAAGTTAGTATAAAAGTGAATAAATTCTTCAAAGTTACAGGTTCATTGTATGTTAGTTAGACCCATTCACAAAGCCCATTTCATTGGCTTTTCAGCCAGAAGTGTGTATGCTTAAGGGCACAAAACGAGCAATAACGGATGCAAAGTTAAGAAAATATTTTTAAATAACAATCAATTTCCCTAAAAAATTTTCATTATAAGTGTGTTTTTAACAATTAACCTTGCGAGTGCACCTTCTATTCTATTACCTATTCATAATAAACATGAAGGTCAACCATGCCCATGAACCTATGCTTTTTGCTCTCTCGGGGGCTACTGTGAGCGGGAAAATGTTTTCCGGTTGTGCCGTTTTCCCGTCTACCCGTTTCGTCATGTGGTTTTGAATGGTCGGCCGCATGGCTTAAAAAAGTTCAAAGTTCAAAAAAGTTCAAAGTTCAAAAAAGTTCAAAGTTCATAGTTCATGGTTCATAGTTCATTTGTCGAATGATACTTGGCGCTTATTTCCCGTCAGATGGCGAGTATTCCGGACTACTTGGCACTTACGGGGCGCAGTCGCCGCTGTATCTTCATTACGAGTGCAAAGTTACAAAAAAAGTAGTGTAGTCCAAATAAAAAGGTAAAATAAGCACGCAAAAAGACACGTTGGCATTTTGAGAATAGCCCTGAATCACAGATCACAGATCACAGTTCATATTTAGGCACCCCCCGCCGTGGTTATTTTAATAGTATTATAATATATTATTATAATAATATATTATAATATATAATATATTTACACATTCTTCTGCACGGACCCCCCCCTTTTTTTAACTGTGATCTGTGATCTGTGATCGAGACACACTTATACTTTTTCGTTATTTCAATGTAGGAACGCTTAGGCTCCTAGCTATTTGGGGTCAAATAGTACGTAATTGCCAAAAAAAAAGGCACATTTTTTTTGTACTTTCGAAAACATTTTGTATATTTGCAGCGACAATTCATTTCAAGACAAGATGAGCCGCTGCAAGAACGGAAAGCTTCGCGTCCGATGCTCGTCACGCTGTTAGGGATGGTGAAGGAGGTCAGACCGCTGCACCAAGAGAAAGCATAATCTCCAATGCTCGTCACGGAGTTGGGGATGGTGACGGAGGTCAGGCCATGAATGGTTTTCTTCCTGTTTTTGTTGGTTTTTGGGGTAATTACTTGCATAGGTAATAAAAAAGTCGTATCTTTGCACTTAGATATGACAAAAAAACATACATAGTGAACTTATTTAACTAAAAAGAAGAGAAAATGAAAGAAGAAAGGATACGTAAAAACATGCTGACGAGGGTGATGGCATCATCATTCATCATGTGTCTATTATCGTTTAGCACTGCAGCAGCCCAGACGGTGAATTTCGGTATCAAGGGCGGCCTCGATGCTGCCGAAATGAAACTGAAAGGTGATTTCTTCGATACTTCCAACCGTGTAGGCTGGTTTATAGGTCCGTCGGTGCGGGCGGCCATTCCCTTCTTAGGCTTCGACGTGTCGCTGCTCTATAGCCAGCGTGAGTCGAAGATAGAAATAGAAAATTATACTGTGAACGACGGTTGGCAAACCTATAATATGCCCCGGTCTCTATCGGAGACAGTGAAGACCCAGCAGATCATACTGCCTATCAATGCCCGCTTCAGCTTCGGCATGGGCGACAGGGCTGGCATCTATCTCTTCGCGGGTCCCCAGCTGGCATTCAATATCGGCGACAGCGACAAGAAACTGTTTGATCAGGTGGGTGAGTGGACCGTCAACAGTTCCAACTTCAGCGTAAACATCGGTGGCGGTGTGCAGTTCGGACATGTCCAGATCTCGGTCAACTACAATGCTGCAATTGGCAATACCGGCGAGGTCAAACGGAAATCCTTCAGCGAGAACTATCAGGAGACTGTCGACACCTGGGACAGCAAATTCAATGCCTGGCAGATGGCACTGGCCTACTATTTCTAAGACGTTAGAAAAGAAAAGGAATAAAAGAATTGCACTTCGCCGACATCATACTACCGTTGCCGCTTGACGGTCTCTTCACCTATTCCATCCCTGCCGCACTGGAGGAACAGGTGAAGTTTGGTCTGCGTGTACGGGTGCCTTTCGGTCGAAGCAAGCACTATGTGGGGGTGGTGGCATGCATTCACGACAACAAGCCGCAGGGCTATGAGGTGAAAGACATCAGCCAGGTCTTGGACACGCAGCCGATCATGCTTCCTGAGCAGTATCGGCTGTGGTCGTGGATAGCCGAATACTATATGTCACCCATCGGCGAGGTCTATAAGGCAGCGCTGCCTTCGGGGCTGAAGGCCGAGGACGGATACCGTCCCAAGACCGAGACCTTCATACGCCTCACCACCACCTATCGCAACGAACAGGCACTCCACATTGCCCTCGACATGCTTGTCCGTGCGCCCAAGCAGCTCAAGGCGTTCAACGAATACCTCTTCCTGAGCGAAGAAGGGAAGACCGCCGTATCCAGGGATGAACTGATGAACGCCTCCCATGCTGCGGCCGATACCATCACCCAAATGATCAGGCGCGGACTGCTGGAAACCTACGAGGTAGAGGTAGGAAGGCTGAACTTCGGCGGCGAACCCCATCCCGAGAACATCAGGCAGCTCAGTGCCGCGCAGCAGGAAGCCTACAACCAAGTCCTCTTCTCCATGCTGAAGAAGCCCGTCACCCTGCTCCATGGCGTCACTTCATCGGGCAAGACAGAAATCTATATACACCTCATCCAGCGGGAGATAGAACAACACCGCCAGGTGCTCTACCTGTTGCCCGAGATAGCCCTGACAGTTCAGATGATGGACCGTCTGCGCCGCGTATTCGGCTCCCGCCTCGGCATCTACCATTCCAAGTACAGCGATGCCGAACGCGTGGAACTATGGCAGAAGCAGCTCTCTCCCTGCCCCTACGACGTCGTCCTTGGCGCGCGCTCCGCCGTCCTGCTGCCTTTCCAGCGGCTGGGACTCATCATTGTGGACGAGGAGCACGAGACCAGCTACAAGCAGCAGGACCCCATGCCCCGCTACCATGCCAGAAGCGTGGCCATCATGCTCGCATCGCTCTCTTCACCACGCCCTAAGGTCCTCCTGGGCACCGCCACCCCTTCCGTGGAGACCTACCACAACGCCCAGACAGGCAAGTACGGACTGGTAGAGCTGAAGACACGCCATCAGGACATAGAGCTGCCCGAGGTGCAAGTGGTGGACATTCAGGACCTGTCACGCCGCAAGATGATGCACGGCCCGTTCTCCCCTCTTCTGCTGGCCCGCGTGCGCGAGGCCTTGGACAACGGCGAGCAGGCCATCCTCTTCCAGAACCGCCGAGGCTATTCACCCCTGCTCGAATGCAAGCAGTGCGGATGGGTGCCCCGCTGCCAGAACTGCGACGTGTCGCTTACCTATCACCGTGCCATGAACCAGCTCACCTGCCACTACTGCGGCACCACCTACGCTGTTCCTGCGGAATGTCCCGCCTGCGGCAGCAAGAACCTGTGGGCAAAGGGCTACGGCACGGAGAAGATCGAGACCGAGATACAGGACATCTTCCCCGAGGCACGCATCGGCCGCATGGACCTCGACACCACCCGTTCACGTAATGCCTACGAACGGCTCATCAGCGACTTTGCTGCCGGACGCACCAACCTGCTCATCGGTACGCAGATGATTAGCAAGGGACTCGACTTCGACCGTGTCAGCGTGGTAGGCATACTCAATGCCGACACCATGCTCAACCAGCCCGACTTCCGGGCCTATGAACATGCCTATATGATGATGGCACAGGTGAGCGGACGCGCCGGACGCAAGGGCAGTCGCGGACTGGTTGTCCTGCAGACCCGGCAGCCACAGCTGCCGGTCATTCAGCAGGTGGTACACAATGACTACGAGGGGCTTTACCACAATGTGCTCGACGAACGCCTCGCTTTCCGCTATCCCCCCTTCTTCCGTCTGGTCTATGTCTACCTGAAGCACCGCAACGACCCCTTGGTCGACGCCGCTGCCCATGAGATGGGAGCACGCCTGCGCTATTGGTTCACCAACCGCGTGTTAGGACCCGACAAACCCAGTGTGGCGCGGGTGAAGACCCTCTCCATCCGCAAGCTCATGCTCAAACTGGAGCCGCAGCTCAATCTGGCTGATGTGCGCCGATGCCTGTTGGAGACCCAGCAGCAGATGCTTCAGGACAAACGCTACTCGTCGCTGCAGATCTATTACGACGTAGACCCCCTTTAAAAAAGAGAAAAAGAAAACAAATGTTTCATCAATAACTATCACTCAAGTATGAAAAAACAACTCACATCTTGTGCTGCCCTCCTGCTGGCAGCAGCACTGGGCGCTTCGGCAGCCCAGAAGCCCATGACCGCTCCCAAAGGCGGCAAGGCCATCAGTGACGAATTGATCGGCATCTTCTTCGAGGACATCAACAACAGTGCCGATGGCGGACTCTACGCAGAACTACTGCAGAACGGGTCCTTTGAGTACAGCCCTGCCGAACGCGACGGATGGGGACCCGGCACCGCATGGAAGCAAATCCGTCCCGGACACTCCCTGGGCACCATGCAGGTACGCATGGACAAGCCCATCCATCCCAACAATCCCACCTACATGCGCCTCCATACCGAGCGCACCAGAGAGTTCCACGACTACAAGGGATGGAAAGGATTCGGACTGCAGAACGACGGATTCGACGGCATCAGCGTGAAGGCAGGCGAGAAGTACGACTTCTCGGCATTCATGCGCAACATCGGCAATGCCAAGCAGGTACGCATAGCATTGGTAGCACAGCGGCAGGGATGGCCTCCCAGGGACCCCAGGCTACTGGCTGAAGCCACCCTCAATGTCGATGCCAAGGACTGGAAACAGTACAGTGCCGTGCTAACCCCCGACAGCACTTGTCAGAACGCTGCCCTGCAGATCCTCGTGCTCACCGTGGGTGACCTCGACGTAGACCAGTTCTCGCTCATGCCTCAGGACACCTACAAGGGACATGGGTTGCGCAAGGACCTGGCCCAGGCACTGGCCGACCTCCAGCCCAAGTTCATGCGCTTCCCCGGCGGTTGCGTGGTGCACGGCGGCGGTGACGGCTTCTGGGACACCTACCGCTGGAAGACCACCATCGGCCCCAAGGAGACACGCCGTGGCCTGAAGAACACGTGGGGCTATCATCAGAGCATGGGACTGGGCTACTACGAGTACTTCCAGTTCTGCGAGGACCTCGGCATGGAGCCCGTACCCATCCTGCCCAGCGGCGTGAGCTGCCAGGGCACCAATGGCGGTTGGAACATGTGGCCTACCCAGGCACAGGACGTAGTACCCATGTCCGAGATGGACGAGTGGGTCAGCGAAGCCATCGACCTCATTGAATGGGCCAACGGCGACCCCGCCACCAACAAGTGGGCCAAGATGCGTGCCGATGCAGGTCACCCGAAGCCCTTCAACCTGAAGTACCTGGGCATTGGCAACGAGGAGAAAATCTCACCCGAGTTCATCGAGCGCTTCAAGTATATCTATGAGCGTGTGACCAAGGCCCACCCCGAGA
>Ga0247610_10002936_pt1 | contig 19180 bp, 15 predicted proteins | sample 174DNAGHGhighgp2_FD_193483 | JGI IMG/M metagenome (GOLD analysis project Ga0247610, IMG submission 193483) | Sheep rumen microbial communities from Palmerston North, Manawatu-Wanganui, New Zealand - 1742 DNA GHGhigh gp2 | ecosystem: Host-associated > Mammals > Digestive system > Stomach > Rumen...
GGCATCACCAATCCGATCCTGCTGGGGGTGATCGGCCTGAGCGGCATGCTGGGCGCAAGCACGGTGATCGGCATCGGCCAGGCGCTGGGAAAGGGAGATAAGGGCCGCGTGCAGCCCATTTTTCCCGCCGCACTCACCGCGGGGCTGGCGTTGGGAACGCTGCTCATGATTTGCAGTGCATCCGGCGCGTTGGTTTTTCCATCGTATACGCGGCGTTTGACGTGCTCATCGGCCCGGTTGCGGCGGCTTTCCTGCTGTCAAAACTGGCCGGGCCGAACGGGATCTGGCTGTGCTACACCCTGGGCGAAGCGCTGGCGCTGATCGGTCTGCTCTCCTGCGCCGGGATCCGCAGCCGCCGGCTGTCCGCGCGCCTGTCGGATTATCTGTTTCTGGACCCGGACTGGGAAAAGGCCGACGGCGAAGCCCTGCATATCGCCATTCAATACGGTGATGACGCGCTGCGACACATGGCCAATTTCATGGCCGAATTATTCCGGGCATACCGGGGTGAAGCACTTGGGAAGGATCACTATTACTATTATCTGGAAAGCCAATACCAAAGGCGCATGGAGCTGGAGCAGGAAGCGGACGCGCAGCTGCTGATACAGCGGTTCAACCGGGAAGAATACCTGTGCAATCCCAAGCCCGATCTTCAATCCCGGCGCACGGGAAACGGCCAGTACGCAAGTGAAACCACGCTTTCCCTGGGCCAGATACAAAAGGGCTGCGCGGCGCTGCAAACCAGCCCGAACAAGCTCTTCGTGGCGGCCGGACTGCTGGCGCTTTCAAAAATCGGCGGGGGAATACCGCCGTGCAAGGGCATCACGGCGATGGAATCCAAGCCCGGCTATACCACCTGGGGCGTTGCCCACGGCGCGATTTCCGAAACCGTGCTCATCCCCCGGGACGTGCCCCAATACAACGTCCTGCCGGAGGAATTGATCTATCCAACAGCGGATTTTGACAGGCGGCACCTGAAAATGCTCTTTGCGCTGCGGGAGCGCCGACTGAGCTTTATCCAGTGCAGCTTCGCGCCGTTTCTGTACGACATGCTCGCCTATGTGCAAAAGCATTGGGCGCGGCTGTGCCGGGATATAGAAACTGGCCGCATCGACCCGGACGTGGTGGTGGACCCGGATCTTCGCAAAAAACTGGAGGCGCGCATGACGCCGGACCCGGAGCGGGCTTCTCAGGTGCGCTCCATCATGGCCGCGCATGAAAACAGCGCTTTCGTTCCGCTGCTGTGGCCGGATATGCATTTGATCGCCACCATCGGAGCCGCCTCCTTCGCCCCCTATCTGGAGAAGCTGCGCCAGTTTACCGGCCCCGATATGGCGGTGGATTACCTGGGCTACGTCAGCTCCGAGGCCACCATCGGCACGGTGCTGCGGGAAAACCAGGCGGAATACACGCTCATTCCCTGGAGTGGCTTTTACGAGTTTATCCCCATGGAAGAGGGAAAGCCCGCTGCGCCGCTTTTGATGGATCAGCTGGAGATCGGCAAGGAATACGAGCTGATCGTTACCAGCCTGTCGGGCTTTTACCACTATCGCCTGGGCGACGTGATCCGGGTCACCGGGTATCACGACGAATGCCCGCTGATCGTGTTTTCCTATCGGAAGAGCCAGCTGATCAGCATGTACGGGGAGAAGGTAACGGAAACGGCGCTGCACAACGCAGTGGAGGCTCTGGCGAAGGAAACCCGAACGGCGATGCTGGAATACGGCGTATACGCGGATATGGAAACCCTCCCCGGGGCATTACACCGTGCTGCTGGAAAGCGACCGGGAAATCGCGCCGGATACCTGGCCCATGTATTCGGAAATTCTGAATCGGAAGCTGTGCGAAGCGCATGACTCCTACCGCCAAAAAATAGAGCAAAAGATCATGCTGCCCCTGCAGGTCAAATTCCTTCAGCCCCAGACCTACGCCCTGTACCGGGATCTGAAAATCATGGGCGGCGCTTCCCCCAATCAGATCAAGCCCCTTCATGTGATCCCGGAGGGCAGACTGAAGCGCTTTTTTCTGGGGCTTGTGCAGAAATGAATGGCCGGGCTGGCCCTGCGGGAGATCATTCTCCGCGTTTTTTTGCAGCGCTTGAATTAAAAAGCACGTTCGGTTTTCATGAACAAATAAGTTGAAAGCCCGTGAGCTTCCTGTCTCACGGGCTTTGATTGATAGGATGCGGCTTGCTTGTGTTCAGCGCCTGCTGCGCCGAGCCGCCGCCGGTACGCCGGCGCCATCCTCCCCCGGCTTCCGGATAACCGTTATGGTGATTGTTTCAGATTCCGGGCCGATGAAAACATCCTCCGTCTCCGGTCCGTCAAAGCCGTCGGGCAGCTCAACCGCCTGCAAATGATACCTTTCAGGCGCCAGCCGCATCGTCACGGCGCCGTTTTCATCGGAAGGTTCGCTGTTGCGGCAGGCCATATCCGTGCAAAAGCCCAGCGTCACCCCGGCCACAGGGCTGCCAAACTGGTCCGTCACTGTGACCGTATACACCGCCTGGGCCCGCGCGTTTTCCTGTCCGGTTTTCAGCAAAGGCGCCGCCGTCAGCCTGGCAGGCTGCTGTGAAGCCGCTTCCGGCCGCACGCCGGTCCCATCCATAAGCGCAGCTTTATACAATGCTTCCAGCTTCTCATACGTCAGCGGCATCTGGGCGTTGTAGGTCACCACGCCCTGCTTGTTGAGGATGATGGTCTGGGGCATGGCGTCCGATGCGTTCAGCAGGGGCAGGATGCCCTTCTCCTTGCTGTCCAGGGCAAAATCCAGGTGGTCCCAGCCCTTGTCCGCCAGGAAGGCCCGGGCTTTTTGAGCCCCCGCCTTGTGATGCACCGCCAGGATCTCCACATCGGGATAGGCGGTTTTCAGCTGCTCATAATAAGGAAGCTCCGCAATGCAGGGCGCGCAGGTAACGGCCCAGAAATTGATGATCACGGCCTGCCCCCGATGGTCCGACAGGCGGAAGATTTCTCCGCTGAGCAGCTCGGTGGAAAAGTCCGGCGCAAGGCATCCCACGTCCGTGCCAACGGCGGCGTTCACCGCCTGGGTATCCGCAGCCGTATCCGTCGCCGCCGCGGCGAGAGGCTTTACACGGCTGGCGGCCGGCTCGATCAGGTTGAACCAGGCCACGGCAAAAACCAGCGCCGCGACGGCGGCGGCCCCCAGGAGCCTGCCGGTCTTTTTCCGCCTCCGGATCACGCTTTCCGGATCGGCGTTCTTCCCTGTTTCCGGCCCTTTCAGCGTGATCCTGCCGCATTTGAGTGCAATCGCCCCCTCGGCGCAGAAATCCATGCACCTGCCACAGGAGATGCACTCGCGGTCCCCCACGTGCCTTACATCCATCGGGCATGCGGCCACGCAGCGGCCGCAGCCGCTGCACCGGTCCCGGTTCACCTTCACCCCCGTCAGGGCAAAGCGATTGAAGAAGCCGTAGATCGCCCCCAACGGGCAGATAAAACGGCAAAAAGACCGGTAGCAGAAAACGCAGGCAAGGCCGATCACCACCATGATGACCCATTTGCTGGTAAACAGGGCCTTCAGCTGGAAGAAGGAAGAGCTGTTGGCAGGATTCTGCAATAAGCCCACCGCCCCTTCCAGGGTGCCTGCCGGGCAGATATACTTGCAAAATCCCGGCAGAACGACGCCTTTCGCCACACCGTAGATCAGCGGCACGGCAATCACGAACACCGCCAAAATGATATACTTAAGGTATGACAGCTTCCGGGTCACACGGCTTTTGCGGATTTTGGGCGTAGGAATTTTATGCAGCAGTTCCTGGATCAATCCCACCGGGCAAAGCCAGCCGCACACCGTTCTGCCCAGGATCACCCCAAACAGCATCAGGATGCCCAGCACGTACCAGGGGGCCGTATGACCCGAAGCGTTGAGGGCATTTTGCAGCGCGCCAAGCGGGCAGCTGGCAACGGCCCCGGGGCAGGAATAGCAGTTGAGCCCCGGCACGCAGACGGCCTTCGCTTCGCCGGAATAAATGTGCCCGTCGATGAACCCTTTCAGATTGGCGTTGTACAGCAGCGCGGCATACAGCTGCACCAGCCTGCGGCCGGCAGGCCTCCGGGCTTTTCCCCGTCCGGTTCCCCGGCTGTTTTCCGTTTTATCCAAGGCCAACACACTCCGTACAAACGACCGCGCCTTTGGCGAATACATCCCCCAGGCCGCCGTTGAGTATCCCCGCGGCGATCAGCGCCGCCGCCAGCGCGATGACCGTTATCCGCACAAACAGGGTTTTCGGCTCCGCCGTCTGGTGAACGGCGCGGCTTTGCAAATTTCCCAGGTCCCGCAGCAGCCTGTCATCCCGCACGGGCTTATCCTGTTTTTCATCCTTGATCCCCAGGATCAGCCCGCCAATGCTCAGCCCCAGGCTGCAAAAAAACAGGGGAATAACGGGCAGCAGCTTTTCCTCCGCCTTTTCCCGCGTGAATGCGGCATAAAATGCGTCTCCCTCCGCCTGCTTTTGCGCCCCGTCCATATACAGCGTCAACGCGGCAGCAGCCAGGAAAAACGCCACCAAAACGCATAAAACAGCCTGAACGGCCAGAAACGTTTTTCTTCCCGTCAACGCAATCCCTCCTTTTTTCATCCTGCGCCGGTAACTGCCCGTCCCGCCCCGCAGGCCGGCAGCCTGCGTTTTATGAACGCCGCGCCTGGAATTTTTCTTCAAATTCTTCCAGAATGGCCCTGAGCCTGTCGTCCAGATACGAAACGGCCTTCTCCCGGATGATTTCCGGCACGCCGTAATACGCCCCGGCGATTCCACCGGTGATCGCGGCGATGGTATCGCTGTCGCCGCCGATGGAAATGGCGTTCTTCACAGCGCTCTCAAAATCCTCCGCCTCAAAAAACGCCTCCATCGCCTGGGGCACAGAGCCCTGGCAGCTCACGTCAAACCGATACGTGCGGCGGATCTGATCCAGGGTAAAATCAATCTGATAATAATTGCTCAGAATATAATCCCGGATTTCCTCTTTTCCGCAGCCCGTCCGCGCCAGGTAAACCGCTGTCGCCGTCGCTTCCGCGCCTTTCAGGCCCTCCGGATGATTGTGGCTCACCTCCGTGACCGCTTTGGACAGCCGCTTGACTTCCTCAAGGGAACGGCCTGCGTAGCCGCAGCCGCTGACCCGCATGGCGGCGCCATTGCCAAAGCTGTTGTAGGGCTGCGGACAGATTTCAAACAGCCAGTCGTAAAAATTCCCGCCGTAGCCGCAGTCGGGATAGTTCTGCCCAATGAGCTGCATGGAGTGGACCGCCTGCTCCTTCAGATCGCTGAAATCGGGCCGGCTGTGCAGCAGCGCATGGCAAACGGCCAGAGACATGACCGAATCATCCGTGAAGCTGCACCATTTGACGAACAGATTGAAATCCTTTTTCTTGTAGTTGTTCCGCTCAAACCTGGACCCGATGATATCGCCCGCTATCGCGCCGATCATTTTCATCCACCGCCTTTTCTTTGCTGTATTGCCTGCGTTGGTTCAGAAGGAAACATGCGCCGCTTCCGCATCAGCCTGCCCAACGGCGCGGCGGAAGGCAGACCGGCCCGTACAGCAATATTTCGCCGCCGGTGCCCCACAATCCTGTTTTTTCGTCAGAATGACCCTTGCATTCGCAATTTCCGGCGGCCGCCGGCTGCGCACGGCAAAAAATACACGATCAGTACAGGATCGTATATTGATTGCCGGGTCATTTCCTGATACAATACGTGCTGTCAAATGAATCACGCAGGAAACATCTCCCCCGGGAGGTGACCGAAGGAGCGAAACTCTCAGGTGCACAGACTGTGTGAGGATGACACTCTGGAGAATCCCGGTTTTCCGGGTGCCGAAGGTGCAAGGCCCGAAAGGGCCAATCTCTCAGGCAAAAGGACAGAGGAGCGTATTCCCTTTTTGCGTGGATCGCCTTGTCCGGACAGCTTGAGATTTCGCTTCGGCGGAATCTTATTTTATTTTCGAAAGGGTGGTTCTCATGGTTGACCTCTCGCAAGCCGCAGCTTCCGTCAACGACGCTGTCAACGGCGTGGTAGACCTCTCGCAAACCGCAGCTTCCATCAACGGCGCCGTCAACGACGTGGTATGGGGCGTGCCGGCGCTGGTGCTTCTGATCGGCACCGGCATCCTGATGACCGTGCTGACCCGGTTTTTCCAGTTCCGCCGCTTTGGCCATATGTGGAAAAACACCATCGGCGGCCTGTTCAAAAAAGAAAAGAGCATCCGGAAAAACACCGACAAGCATTCCATTTCCCAGTTCCAGTCCCTGTGCACGGCCCTGTCCGCCACCATCGGCACCGGCAACATCGCCGGCGTTGCCTACGCCATCACCATGGGCGGCCCCGGCGCGGTGTTCTGGATGTGGATCGCCGCCATTGTGGGCATGATGACCAACTACTCCGAAAACGTGCTGGGCATCTTCTTCCGCCGCCGGAATGAAAAGGGCGAATGGAGCGGCGGCGCCATGTATTATCTGAAAGACGGCGTGGGCAAAATGAAGCTGGGCAGGATCGTCGGCCCGGTGCTGGCCGTGCTCTTTTCCGCGTTCGCCATCCTGGCCTCCTTCGGCATCGGCAACATGGGCCAGGTAGTCTCCATCACCGAAAGCATCAGCACCCTGGTTCCCGGCGAAAGCGCCGTCATCAACCTGGGCTTCACCAGCGTTTCCATCGTCAACCTGGTCACCGGCCTGGTGGTGATCGCGCTGCTGGTGCTGGTGATCCTGGGGGGCCTGAAGCGCATCGCCATCACCAACGAGCGCATCGTGCCCTTCATGGCCGTGTTCTTCATCATCGGTTCTTTGATCATCATCTGCCTGAACATCACCAAGGTGCCCGCGGCCTTCGGGGCCATTTTCTCCGGCGCTTTCAACTTCCAGTCCGCCGCCGGCGGCATCGGCGGCGCGGTGATCGCCCAGGCCATGACCTGGGGCTTCAAGCGCGGCGTGTTCTCCAACGAGGCCGGCCTCGGCTCTTCCGTCATGGTCCATTCCGCATCCAATGTGAAGGAGCCCGTGGTGCAGGGCATGTGGGGCATCTTTGAAGTGTTCGCCGACACCATCATCGTGTGCACCTGCACGGCGCTGGTGATTCTGACCACCGGCGTAGTGGATCTGCAGACCGGCGCTTCCGTTTCCGGCGCAACCAAGCTGGGATTGGCCACCGAGGCCTTCACCAAAACCTTCGGCTCCTTCGGCGGCATTTTCCTGGCGGTGGCCGTGTGCCTGTTCGCCTTCACCACCATCCTGGGCTGGAGCTACTACGGCTCCAAGGCCTGGGAATTCCTGTTCGGCACCAAGTCCACCCTGGCCTACAAGATCGTGTTCATCGCCATGGTCATGGTCAGCGCAACGATCGAGGTATCCCTGGCCATCGACCTGAGCGACACCTTCAACGGCCTCATGGCCATTCCCAATTTGATCGGCGTGGTGTGCTTAAGCGGCCTGGTGGTGAAAATCACCAGGAATTACAGCGCAAGGAAGATCAAAAAAGATCAGCCGGACCTGGAGCCCATGTATTCCGCCTTCCCCGAAATCCAGCAGGAGCAGGAAGCGCGGAAGGACTGAGCAAAGAAAGCATTGATCCGTATAAAAACGGGACTGTCCTCATTGGGGCAGTCCCTTTTTGCCGGCTTCCTTTGCCGTCTTTTCGCGTCACCGCTTGTCCTTATCAATAAATTCCAGGGTGATCGTGGCAAGCAGCGCGAATACCAGAATAAACATCACCAGATGCATCCAATAGCTGACCACGTTGGTTCCGGTGCGCTCATAATCGGCAACATAGCTGGCCGCCGCGGCCTTTTCCTCCAGGAAGGTTTTCACCTTGTCCTCGCCCACCATGTCCAGCAAATTGCCCACCGTGGTTTTTACCGTGATTTCAGTATCCCGCTTTGCCTGCACGTCGGGATTGGCCGCCAGGAAATCCACCGCTTCGCCCACGGTAACGGTGCCGTCCACCTCCACGTCGCTGTACTTTTCCAGCAGGCCATTGGCGTCAATGGCGGTGAGCACATCCCCCACCGTGGTCATGGAAACGATCTTCCTGTCCAGGATGGGCCGCATTTCATCGGCCTGAAGGAGTCTTTGCAGCAAATCGCCCAGGGTGAGAGGCGACGTAATCCCGATATCGGTTTGCCGCACTTCCTCCATGCTTTCCGATTCCAGCAGCGTCCGGATAAAATCCTCGATCGTTACGTCCTCCAGAATGTGCTCCTGCTTGAAGGCGTTGAAGGTAGCGGATTTTTCCAGCGCATCCTTGATTTCGTCCAGCGTGAACACCTTGCCCAGCTGCCTAGCGCGCAGCTTGCTGATCGCTTCGTTATCCTCTTTCTGCAGTAAATCCAGGATCTGCCCCACGGTTACCGTGCCGCCCACTTCATTGTCCCGCATTTTGCTGATCATGTTGGAAATCGTTGCGTAGGGGCGGTGGTTGATGTCCGCCTGGGCGGAAATCACCTTCAGGCCGGGGTTGGAAATGGTGAAATGGGTCAGCGGCTTGGTCCAGGCGGGCAGCGTCAGCATACCGCCGGAGAATACAAGCTGGAAAATCAGCACGAAGGGCATGATGGTCATGGCCGTCGTCGTATTATGCGCCAGGGTGGACACCCACAGGGACAGCATATCCGACGCGTAGGTAATCAGGAACATGGAAATGCCAAACTCCACCAGGAATATATGGGTAACGATGCCCTCCTGCGGGTACTGCACCCCAATGGGGATCGTAACCGCGATGGTGATGATGGTCTGCGCCGCGCACAGCAGCGCCTGATACAGCATGTGGGAGAAAATGTAGGAAGAAACGTGCATGCCGGAGCGATGCTCGCGCTTGATGACGTCCCTTTCCCGGCAGATCACCTGGATGGAATTGAAGCAGCCGTTCCAGATGCATACGCACACCATGGCAAACGCGCCCATCAGGGTGCCTTCCATGTTGATAAAGAACCGCCTTTTGACCACCATGCCAACCAATCCGGCGATCAGCGCCGCCATGGGCAGCACCTTCCAGTCGTTCTGGTAAATAAACATGCGCAGCAGCTTGCCGAAATAGATAAACACCTGCGCGCCGCGGCCCCGATGGCGGATCGTGATCCGCCGGGGCGTTTTACTCACATTCAGTTCAGCCATGCTGCACCTCCGCATACTTCATCACATACTCATCGGCCAGGCCATCGCCGCCTTCTTCCTTGCGGTTGACGGATTTGACGATCTGCTCCATGGTATCCCGCTGGAAAAATTCCCTCGCGTCCTGGATGCTGCCGTAGAAGGCCAGGCGGCCCGTGCGGGCCGAATCCTTGGCCAGCACGATCACGTCGTCAAACAGGTCGATTACCCGGTCCGGGGTATGGGTGATTACGATGATGATCTTGCCCGTATCGGCGATCTTGCGCAGCTGCACGAACAGTTCCCGGGCCATCACGCCGTCCAGGCCGCTGTCCGGCTCGTCCAGGATGAACAGCGACGGATTGCTGATGAACTCCATGGAGATGGACAGGCGCTTTTTCTGCCCGCCGGAGAGCTTTTCCACCAGGTTGTTTTTCACCGGCTGCAGGCCGAAGATGTTCATCACCTCGTCCACCCGCTCCCTGCGCTGCTTGGGAGATACGTCCTTGGGCAACCGGAGCTTGGCGGCGTCCAGCAGGGTGTAGAGCACGGTGTCCTTGCCCCGCATCATTTCGCTTTGCGGCACGAAGCCCACTTCGTACTGCATCTTTTTGTACTGGGTGTACATGTTGCTGCCGTTGAGCATCACCTCGGCGTTGGCCTTTTCATAGCCGTTAATGGCGTTGAGATAGGTGGTTTTGCCGGCGCCGGAGCCGCCAAGCAGAAGCACCATATGGCCCTGGGGAATGCTCATGTGAATATCCCGCAGCAGCACTTTTTTCTGGAAGAATTCCGTGGCGGTGCGTTCCTTGAGGTTCACCGTCAGCCCCTCGTCCATCACCTGGGCGCTGCCGGAGGAAGCCAGGCGGGCCATTTCAGCCCGCATATCCTCCACCTTCCAGGCGGGCTGATATTTGGGATTGAAGCCCCAGATCAGCGCGGGGATCCAGGTGGTATAGGGTATCAGGCACAGCAGCATCCACCGCTTGCGCACGCCGTATACCTCGATCATGCCGCTCCAGACGCGGATGCCGTAAATGAAATCGGTGATGACCAAAGGCACCAGGCCCACGAAGACCAGCAGCAGCTTGGTTGCCAGTTCATCCAAGTCGGCCGTTTCAACATCCAACACGTTGCCGGCGCCCAGGCGGAGGATCAGGCTGAAAATGATTTCCGCTATCGTTACCAGACTGTATACCCGGCCCTCAGGCTCACGCCCGGCGCAGCGCGCCAGCTGATACTGCCGGGCGCCGGGGATCAGCGCCCACCAGCCCTTGATGCCGGATTTTTCAAACAGCTTCCACAGTCCCGCCATAAACAGGACTGCGATCCCAATGGTCAGAATGTCGGTTCCGCCAAACAGGATCTCACCCAGGATGTTCAGCACTGTACTCATGAATTCTTCTCTTTCTTTTCCGGCCGGATCATTTTCCGCCGGGCAGCAAAAGCCGCGGCTGCCCGGCTGGGAAACCGTTCGCCGGGCTTTCCCTGTTTTTGTTTTCCATAATATTGTATTATAAGATAGCAATTTGGGCAAGACAAAAAATGCGCGCATCCCGACAAAGCATATTGCTCCGCCCGGCTTCGGCAAAAAAACATTTCCGGACGCGATTGCCCGGAAATGCTTTGTTGTTCAGTTGGGTCCGCCATAAAACCGACCGCGGGTTTTGCCGCGCCTGACGCTGGCAGCTTTCCTCCGGTCCCTCTGTGCTTTATTCCTTTTTGCTGGGCAGGAAAAGCAGGTAGTGCTTGCCGCGGTTTTGCATGGCCACGCCGTAGATGGCCCGGAACTGGGTGGGTGAGCAATGCTTGTGCTCCCGGAAGGTGCGGTTGAAGGTGGCCACCGAGCCAAATCCCGTGTCCTTCACGATTTCCCGAACGGCCCGATCGGTATGGATCAGCAGATTGGAGGCGGCGTTCAGCCTTTTTTCCATCAGATAATCCGAAAAGCTCAGCCCGGCAAATTCCTTGAACACCCGGGAAAAATAATACTTTGAAAAGCCCGCGAAGGCAGCCACCTCTTCCAGGGTCAGGTCGTTCATGAAATGCTCGCCGATATAGGTCATGGCGCTGTTCATCATCTCCGGGTCGATGCTCCTGCGCCTGACCGGCGCCGCGGGCGCCGCTTCCCGAAGATACCGTCTGCCCAGCAGGGCATACATTTGCAGCAGATAGGAATAGCACTCGGTGTTCCACATGTTTTCCCGGCGGAAATAGCAGTTCACCAGCTGCTGCAGCAGGTCGCTCACCTGATCCGTCAGCTCGTCCTGCTCCCGCAGGTACACCGGCTGCTGGGCCATGGCGCTCACCGCGGGCATATCCTGCAGGGAAAGCAGCGGATTGGGCTCGAAGAGGATCAGATAGCGCAGGATGTCGCTGCTTTCGGTGAGGTGATGCGGAACGGCCGGCGGCACGATAAGGATTTCCCCGGGCCTGACCCGGTATTCCCGGTCCGGCAGCTGATACACCGACGTTCCCCGATGGGGCAGAATGATCTCCACCGCCGAATGGACGTGGGTTTCAAATACGCCCGCCACATCCGAAGGCCAGACGCGGATAGAGGAATGGTCGATATACGTTACGTACTCCTGCTTGCCCTGCAGGATACGAAAGCCGTCTGAAAACCGGCTGCTGCCGCCGCTGTCGGGCCTTTCGTGGGGCGGCGGGACCCGGTTGGTTTCCTTGCGCATACCCGATTCATCCTTTCACGCTGCCCAGGGCCATGCCGGTAACAAAATACCGCTGAAGGAACGGGTAGATAATCAGGATCGGCAGGGCTGTCACCACGGTAGTGGCGCACTGCACGGTTCTGGGCGACACGCTCTGACGGGCCAGTTCGTTGGCGGCGTCCAGGCTGCCATTGGCCAGGTTGGACTGCTGGCCGGCGGTGTTGATCTTGCCCATCAGGTAATACTGCAGCGTATCCAGTTCGCGGTTGTTGGGGATGTACAGCATCGTGTCAAACCAGGAGTTCCACGCGCCCACGGCCACAAACAGCGCCACCGTGGCCAGCACCGGCGCGCAGAGCGGGAAGATGATCTGCCAGTAGATGCGCAGATCCCCCGCTCCGTCGATCCGGGCCGATTCCACCAATTCGTTGGGCAATCCCATGATATAAGTGCGGATGATAATCATATTGAAGCAGGAGAACATGGTGGGTATGATGTACACCCAGAAGGAGTCGGACAGGCCCAGGGTTTTGCTGATAAGCAGGAAATTGGGGATCAGGCCGGCGTTCACGTACATGGTGAACACCATGACCAGCGTGATGAATTTGCGCAGCACGTATTCCTTTCTGGAAAGGGCGAAGGCCAGCATGCCGGTCCAGAACAGATTCAGCACGGTGGTAATGATGGTTTTTGCTGCGGATATGCCGGCGGCCTTATAGATCGTGGGCGTCAGGATCTGCTTATAGCTGTCCGTGCTGAATTGCCGGGGCCACATACCGATGCCGCCCCGGGCGGCGTCGGTGCCGTCATTGAAGGAATAGGCTACGGTATTCAGCACGGGATAGAGGGTAATGAGCATCAGGAAGGCCAGAAGGATAACGTTGAAAATCGGGAAGCCCAGGTCCCGTTCGTAGCGGAAATAGTAAAGCAGCGCGAACAAAAGGATGATGAGCAGGGCCAGCGATACGTAGAACACGATGCGCCAGGCCGTGAAACCGCCCTCCTTTTCGGGGAAGGACACCGTTACGGTTTTGGCGCTTTTGCCCTTGCCGATGACATAGGAGAATTTGTCGGTTGGCACCGCGTCGCTGTCTTCCGCCGCGTCCTGTTCGCTTGCCGTGCCGTTGGCCAGGTCGGTAGCGACGGTCAGATCGCTGACGATCACAATCTCATCGTTTTTCCGGTTGATCATCACCGTCACCGCCATCACGCCGATCAGCAGCACGAAAGCCGCCAGCAGCGCCTGGATGCGTATCCGCCGACGTCTGGACAAATCGCCCGTTTTATCATCCCGATTGGCGCGTTTGAGCTGGACGATCAGCACCACGGCCACGGCAATCATCGCAATAATCATAGCCAAACGGATCAGCCGCAGGAGGGTTTTCATTTCGTCCATCCGGGCAATCTGCCCTTTGCTGCCCCGGGAAAGGCGGATGGCCTGGTCGGAGTCATAGCCGAAGTTGTAGATTTCCAGCTCGTTGAGCATCGCGGAAAGCGTATCCCGGTCCGCGTCCGGAATGCCGGCAGGGGCGGAATCGCCGCTCAATTCGTCCAACGAGATGAAATGCGCTTCGATTCCCTTGCCGGCCAGCTTCGCAACGGTTTCCTCCAGCGCGTTTTTCTGGGAAACCGCCACGTACAGGCCCTTTCCATCCTTTATATCCAGGGGGATCAGCTGCTTGTAGCTCTTCATGGCAGCCGCGTAATCCGCCGCCTCATCCTCCCGGCAGTAAACCAGCCAGTACAGCTTATCGGAATCCTTGCCGGTCTGCTGGCCCACCTCCTGCAAAACGTAGAGGTGCTTGCCATTGACCGTGGCCGTGCCGTAGCGATCGGTCAATTGCAGCTTGTTAGTCAGCTCGATCCTTTCCGCATTCATGGCTTCCCGCATGACCACGGCGCTTTCGTTCACCTTCAGAATAGCGGTGGCGCGGCTCTGCGATACGATGAGCAGCAGGATCAGCGCCAGGATCGCGGCGGCGGCGAAAAACAGGCTCCACCGGCGCTGCTTGGGGCTCATCCTTGCGCCGCGGCGCAGTGTATCGGGGATTTCCCTGAGTCCCCGCGTATCGCCCATCAATTCCAGGGCGCTTTTTTCCGTTTTCATGCTCACATCAATTCCTCCTTCCCTGTTTCCCATCACAGCAGCGAATCATCGCTGAACCGCTTGGAGATGAAGTTGGCGCCCGTGAGCAGGACGATGGCAACGATGCTCTTGAAGATGCCGGCCGCCGTGGCAAGACCGTAGTCGATCTGCTTGCCGGTGCCGTATTCCAGCACATACAAATCTATGGTGTAAGCAACCTGCTGGGTGCCGCTGGATTTGAGCAGGTACTGTATTTCAAATCCGGTATCCAGCAAGTGCCCGATATTCATAATCAGAAGGATAATAAAGGTGGACCGGATGCCGGGCAGCGTCACATGAAGGATGCGCTGCAGCCGGCCCGCGCCGTCGATGGACGCGGCCTCGTAGAGGCAGGGGTCGATCCCCGTCATGGCGGAGATGTAGATGATGGTGCCCCAGCCAACCTCCTTCCACACGTTGATCACGCCGATGATCCACCAGAAATACTGCGGCTGGCCCAGCCAGTCGGGGCCTTCCCGGAGGATGCCGGTGCTCAGAAGCAGGCTGTTGAGGGGACCGGGAACTCTTTCATTGCTGTCAAAAATGATCTTGGCCATGCCGACCACGATCACCATGCTTAGAAAGTGGGGCAGGTAGGTGACCGTCTGCACGGTACGCTTGTAGGTTTTCTGCCTCACTTCATTCAGCAGCACCGCCAGCAGCACGGCCGACACGGTGCCCATCACCAGGTTGATGATGCTCATCGCCAGGGTATTGCGGATGGCGCCGGTAAAGGGAATGGCGCCGGGCTTGAACAGATTGAGGAAATTGTTGATGCCGTAATACGCGGGATTGCCCCCGCGCAGATATTCGATCAGCGTGCCGCGCTCGTTGCTGATATCCTTGAATGCGTTGACCCAGCCCAAGAGCGGCCCATAGTTGAACAGAAGCACATACAGCAGCATCGGAACGGACATGAGCGCCAGCTGCCACTGACCGCCCAGGCGGCGGAAAAAACCAGCTCTGTTTCGTCTCGGGATTTTTTCAGTTCCGGATTTGTTTGCAATACTGGTCATGCCCATGACTCCTTTCCGAAAAACCAGAGGGGAGAGAAGCTCCTCTCCCCTCTGGTTTGGATCAAAGGTGATTATTGAACGTTGTCGAGCACCTTGTGGGCCTCTGCGACGACAGCTTCCTGCATGAAGGCGGCAAATTCATCCGCGTAGGGCTTGATGTCGTTGACGAAAGCATCCCACTTGGCGTCGAATTCCGCCTCGTCGCACATGATCAGCTGCGGCAGCTGCTCATCCTGCACCTTGAGGAAGTTGTCATGCGCGGTGGTCACGGGGGTGTAGTCGATCTGCCAGGCTTCGCCGTAGGGCGCCAGCTCGATGGGCGCGTTGACGAAATCGGCAAACTTCTTGTAGTTGTAAGCGGCCAGGAATTCCTTATCGTAGTCGTTCATCAGACCGAATACGATTTCATCCTGGTTGGCGGGCTCCCAGCAGTTGCCGGCCTTGACGACCTTGTCGCCCACCTGGATGTCGTTCATGATCCAGCCCTGCTTCTTGGGGCTGCTCTGGAAGAAGCCGTCTGCCTTGTTGGCCAGCTTCCACTGGGAATTCTGGGTGTTGGCGTACTGCTCTTCGGTCATGTTCAGACGGCCGTTTTCGTCGATGTAGTAGTCTTCGCCCTCGAAGCCCCAGTTGAAGATCAGCTGCCATTCGTCAGACAGCATTTCTTCCCACATGGCCACGATGCGCTCGGGGCAGGGGCAGGTGGTGGAGATACCAAAGCCGCGGCGGACATTGGGCAGCGAGCCGTTCAGGTAGTGCTCTTCGATCTCGACGCCATTCACGTAGTCGGGATCATACACCAGGCCCAGAGCGGCGTAGGTGCGGTCATACATCTTGGCGTCGGTCAGGGCGGAGGTGGCGGTGCCAAAGTCCCAGGCCTGATCGAACATGCCCAGCACAGTGCCGTTGGAAATGGCGGCGATATACTGGTCATAGCTCATGGTGAAGGTGCTGCGGTCGATGAGGCCGGCATGGTACGCTTCGTTCAGCTTCTTGTAGTAAGCCTTGGCATAGGGCTTGTCGATGAAGGTTTCGGTCTTGAATTCCTGGGCGGGATCGTTGCCGGTCACTTCGTAGTTCTGATCGGTGACGCAGATGTATACTTCACCGTCGTTGGGACGGCCCATCAGGTGCTGCACGGGGTTGATCAGGCAGAAGTGACGCCAGTCTTCGCACAGGATGGCGAAGCCGGTGTAGGGCGTGCCGTTTTCATCGGTGGGGTTGGCGTCCAGGAAACGCTCCAGCAGATCGAAATACTGATCCATGGTCTTGATTTCGGGATAATCGTCCCAAGCCAGGACCTGCTTCTGGATGAAGAAGGCGGGGCCGCCCACGGACAGAGCGATCTGGGGGCCATCCGGCAAACCGTAGTTGGGGATGATGTAGAGCACGTCGTTGCCGTCCTTGTCCTTTTCGATCAGACGGGCCTTCTGGGGCTCAATATGCGCCCACAGCCTGGGGGTCTTTTCGGGGCTGACATAGTCCAGCAGGTTGATCAGGGCGCCGCCGCTGATGATCAGGTCAGCGCTGTTGCCGCCGTCAAACAGATCGGGATAGGTATCGCCGGCCAGACGGGTGCTCAGGGTCTGATCCAGGTCGCCGGTGAGGTAGGTAAAGTTGAACTTGATGCCAAACTTTTCCTCAATCAGCTTGTAGATCTTGTTGTCCTCCGTGGGCTGATCGCCGGGATCGCCGCGGAACACGTTCAGCGTGATGGGCTCCTGGGCTCCTTCCGCCAGCACGGCGGGAACCAGGGAGACGATCAGCGCCATGGCCAACAGAGCTGCCAACAACTTCTTCATGATGCTGCCTCCTTACGATGTTTTGAGCATGCTGCTCATTTTTCTACATTATCGGTCCATCGTCCGTCCCCAGCAATAGTCAATCAGGTTAAATATGCTCACTTGTTGCGCAAAACGTAATCATTATTTACTTTTGCACCGGATGACAAAATACAGAATTTCCCAGCTTTTTCAAGCTTTTTGGCTTCTGTATCGCCATGCCTTCCAATTTTTAAATAATCCGCGGGCATGTATAAAATGGTTTATTCGCAGTCAAATACATACAGATGGAATGAAAACGTTTTCACTGTCATACGTTTCCTCCACCGGATGTTCCACGGCGTTTTTTCGTCCGAACTCCCCGGATCTATGCTCATTGATTGCGCAAAAAACGCGGCACACCTTATCATAATTCGTCTTTTTTTCAAGACCATCTCCCCCTTTCCCACCGCCAGCATGTCCCGCTTCTTTTTCCTGATGCGGCAGCGCGCGGCAATCAGCCTTGCCGCAGGCCTGCGCTGGGTTTGCCGCCGGCCCCCGGTTGACAGCTGACGTCCGTTTCGCTATAATGGATAGTGAACGTTAACTATCCTTGAGAAGGAGGGCATTGCCATGGCAGCATCCGCCACCCGCTCCAGGCTTATTCAGGCGGCCGTGGACCTGTTTTCCGTCAAAGGCTACGACGGAACCAGCGTGGATGAAATCGCCGGCGCCGTCGGCATCAAAGGGCCAAACCTGTATAAATATTTCAAAAGCAAAGAAGCGCTTTTTCAGGAAGTCGCCCGCCTTGCGGATGAGGAGTACAGCCGGGGCATGTCCCTGGGGCGGGACCAGGCGGAAAGCATCCGGTCCGGCGAAGAGCTGAAGGCGTTTTCCATGCGGCAGATTTCCTTTACCCTGAGCAGCAAAAACGTGGTCAAAATGCGCCGGGTTTTCACCATGGAACAGTACCGGAGCGGAAGCTTCGCCGCCCGCGCCTCCGAGCACCAGATCACCACCATGCAATGCTTCTATGCCGGCGTTTTCCGCGGCATGATGGCTTCCGGGCAAATGGCGCAGGGCGACGCCGGGCTGCTGGCGCTGGAATATATCGCGCCGGCGGCGCTGCTCATCCAAATGTGCGACCGGGAACCGGGCAGAAAAAAAGAAGCCCTGGAGGCCATCGAAAAGCACATCGACTTTTTCATTGGAACAAATTGCGGCGCGCAGGCAGCGCCTGCCGCGTCTGCGCCGCCTGAAAGTGGGAAGGGAAGCGAAAACGATGAATAAGGAAGAATTTCTTTCGCAGCTGAGGAAAAAGCTGTCCGTCCTGTCGCAGGATGAGCTGGAAGAAAGGCTTGCGTTTTACAGCGAGCTGATCGACAGCCGCACGGCCGACGGCATGGCGGAGGAGGACGCCGTGGCCGCCCTGGGCCCGCTGGACGGAATCACAAAAAGGATCATGGGCGAAATCCCTCTCTCCCAGCTGGTGCGGGAGAAAGCCGGGGAACGAAAGCGCCTGAAGCCCCGGCATCTTGTGCTGCTGATCCTGTGCGCGCCGCTGCTGGCGCCGCTTTTGATCGCGGCGTCGGCCGTGCTGCTGGCCCTTGGCGTCGCAGCGGGGGCCGTACTGCTGGCCCTTTGGGCGGCCGTAGCGGGCATTGCCGCCGGCGCGGCAGGCTGCCTCATCAGCATCATTCCCTGCCTGAAAGCAGGCAATCCGGCGGCCGCTCTCTTTTCCGCCGGAGCCGGGCTGGCATGCGCCGGGCTGGTCATTCTGCTGTTTTTCGCCTTGGTCTGGCTCACCCGGGGCATCCTCATTTTGGCGGGCAGGATGCTGGCCCGGTTCAAAACCGCGTTCGTTCGGAAGGAGGATTGAATCATGCGTGAAAACAAACGTTGGGGCAGGATCGCCGTTGGTCTGGTCATTGCCGGCCTGCTCCTGGGCGCCGGCGCGCTGGCATCCGTAGGGTTTGACTTCAGCCGGCTCAGCACAGCGTCCTACACAACCAACACGTATATCGTGGACAAGCCCTTTCAAAGCATTACCGTGATCGGCGATACGGAAAAAATCGCCTTCGTCCCATCTGAGGACGGCGTTTGCAGGGTCATCTGCCGGGAAGAAAAAACAGCGCCCCACACCGTAAGGATCGACGGCGATATGCTGACCATCGAAAACACCGACAGCCGCGCCTGGCATTTCATCAATTTCAGCTTCTTCACGGACCCGCCCGCCGTCACCGTGTACCTGCCCGGGCAGGCCTACGGGGCGCTCTCCGTAAAGGCGAGCACGGGAAACCTGGATATCCCGGCGGACTTTTCTTTTGACAGCATCCAGGCTTCCCTCACAACGGGCGACATTGCCTGCCGCGCCAGCGCGAAAGGCGCCCTTGCTTTGCAGACCAGCACGGGGCGGATCATCCTGTCCGGCGTCCAGGCAGAATCCGTGCAGCTCAAATCCAGCACCGGCAGCATCCAGGTGGATGAAACGGCCTGCAGCGGCAGCCTGGA
>Ga0247610_10002937_pt1 | contig 19175 bp, 26 predicted proteins | sample 174DNAGHGhighgp2_FD_193483 | JGI IMG/M metagenome (GOLD analysis project Ga0247610, IMG submission 193483) | Sheep rumen microbial communities from Palmerston North, Manawatu-Wanganui, New Zealand - 1742 DNA GHGhigh gp2 | ecosystem: Host-associated > Mammals > Digestive system > Stomach > Rumen...
TTTCAAGTACTACTAAATAATTAAAGTTCCATTGAATCTAGCAGTATTGGAAAACATATTAGTTAATCAAATTAAAGCCAACTGCAATAATATTAAAGAATTAATTGTTTCTTCTGTGGCCTTCAAATCCTAAAAAATCCGTTGTTAAACATATATGTTAAACAAATTGAAAATTAGCCTAAAAATAAAACCTTCACAGAATAAGCCAATTTAATTAAATCTAATTCATTTGGATTAACATTAACTAAAGCAATTCGGAAGAAAGCAATTCAGAAAAATAAGAAAATAAAATAAGTTACAGTTCATAAACATAAAATAAACATTATGTTAAACACATATGTTAAACAAATAAAAATTTAAAAAAAAATAATGTTGGCCTAAGGATCATATTCACGGCCGTTTTTATCTAAAATTTTAATTGTTAAAACATGGTTCTTTAAGTCCACATTGTCTAGCTTATGAATGTTTTTAAATTGCTTGTTAAAAGCTTCGATTCTCACATTTAAAGCTAGTGCTTCTCTTAAATAATAATCTCTTTCATTAATTGCTTTTAGTTGTTTTCTTCTTCCCTGCTCTAATGTAAGTCCGTCTTCTAAAGATAATAAACCTGCTTCAAATATATCCGCCTTAGTGAATCCTTTACTATCTTTTAAAGTGTCTGCTCTGTTATAAAAGTCTTCTCTCTGCCTATCGTCTTTAGCTCTGAAGCCCACATAATCAGAACTTTTATTATTTTTCTTTTTAGAATTTCTTCTTAATCCCATTGTTTAGCACTTCCGTTATATCTGCAGAAGGTCCTAAAAGTACAAAAGTTTATATAAACAGAATAATAAAAATTAGTATTAACTGTTTAAACATTGTCTAAACATTTGTTTAAACTTTGTTTAAACTTGCTTAAGTTCTTGAATCTGTAGCGTTAAATAAGGTTTGAGAACTTAGCCTTTAGCTATTTTTATTATTGAATAAACTTTATTAGGTTTCTAGTTCTTCTAAATCTACTCCGTCTTTTTTTAATCCTTCTTCTATATACCTGTTTATTAAATCGGTTTTAGTGGTTTCCTTTTTATACACTAAATAGTTAAGGCCTTTGAAAAGCCTTTCTTCTAAATTGATTGTTGTCGGTTTCTTAGCCATAAAGTAACAACTCCTATAACAATTAATATTGTTATGAATTAATATTTCAACTTTCCAATATATAAATATATGTTAATCTTAATAGGTGTTTTTCTGTTTATCTGTTTTTCTGTGTTAATGTTGGTGTCTGTAGTTGGAAGATCTACTTCACTTTTTTTAGTTATGGTGTTCCATTGCAGGAAGATTTTATTAACATTCCTGTTAAGCTGCAGCTCTCGGAACTTGAAGTTATAGTTATTATTTTTCTGTGCTATTGGTATTACTAAAACTAGTATACTTCCTATACTTTCTAGAATAGGAAGTTAAAGACGGCGTTATATTGGTTCTTTTGTTGGTTTACTATTTGGATAGTGAAATATTAAACAACTGTATAAAAAATATTAAAAATTGTTAAACATGAAGACGGCACAGAAGCCACTTCACATAAGTGAAAAAAATTTTAGATCTATAAAAAAAAGTTCCGATGAAAATTAAGATTCATGAATTAATTAAAGTTCCTGCTCCAACATTGCTAAAAAATAATATTGGGGTATCACTTCCAACAACATTAACAGGAACTAAAATTAATCGTGTTTAATTGAAATGTCCATTAATAGAACTTTCACTTCCACGCTAGGCCATGATTTAAAATACTGCAATATCTTAGAATCATAGCCATTAGTCATTTTATCCTCACTAAATAGCAGTTAATATACTTGCAGTTATATTAATTGCTACCGGTTGTTTAACTTGTTTTTTAGTAACACGGTTAATAATTGCCGTTATTAACCTTTGAATATTACATTCTAGTTAAGTAACTGCCATCACTTAACTAATTAAGATATATGAAAGAAGCCTAATATATAACCGTTAGTTCCTATTCTTTTGAAGTTGTTTCAATTGGTTTAGGATTTTCTTTTAAAATCTCTTTCACTAACGCCGGTGTCCTGTCTAGCCACTTATCTAAAAGGCCTCGTTCTTCATAAGCATAAAGGCCAACTAGTAAAGTTTTACTAGTGTCTTTTTCATTAGCTAGTTTATTGTTAAGTTCTCTTATTTCATTGGCCTTAACTTCTAGGTCCTGCTTCTGTTCCTTCTGCAGTTGGATTAGCTCTAAATCTCTAGCTTCTATTTCTTCCTTAGCTTCCAATAGTTTTTTATTTGTTTCTTCTATAAAGTCTACTCTTTCAGAACTTAGCATTTCATTCTCTAACTTTAGTTGTTGAAGTTCTTCCTGTAGCCGTTGGTTTTCATTCCTGCAGCTGCTTAATTTACTTTCAAGTTCATTAACCTTAGGTTCTAGATTTTCCTTAAATGTTTTCAGATTCTCGGAACTAATAACTATAACTTTGTCTTTCTTTTTAAACCGTGAATTAACTCCTAAATTTAGTTGTTTATTAGGTTTGTTTCCTTTCCGTTGGTATTCTTTAACAGTAGCTTCTTCAAAATACATAATTTATAGTATATCATGAAGCCATTATTAAACATTTTCAATAGGTCCGCTTATGTTTAAACATTGTTTGAACATGGAAATAAAAGAAAGTTTTATAAGTGTCGGTTTAAATAAATACTAATTGGATTTAATTAAATTGAATTTTTTCACTATCTCGGATTAAATTTTAATTCTTATCAAATCCATAATAACTAGGAAGCTAAAATAATTGCTTTCTAGTCATTCCTATAAGTCATGTTTAAACATTTTCTAAACATTCTCTAAACATTGTTTGAACATTACCTTAAAATAAATCTACCGTGAAAACCACTAAACTAAAAACCAACTGCTATATTTAATTGTTTTAACTGCATATTCCATATATTAAAGGCAATAGTTGAAAATACTCCTTCAACTGTTGCTATAATATATGTTTAAACTTTTTCTAAACATTGTTAAAACATTGTATAAACAGGCCTTGCTATATGTTAAACATTCTCTAAACATTATGTTTAAACATAACTATAAGAAATATTGAAAAAATAAGTTAGAATTGTTTAGGTTATAAACAAATCTATTAAAAATATTGAAGGAACTTTTAATTAAAAGGTATCTATTCTAGTTGCTAGTTTTTCATATCTGTTATAAGAATCTCGAATTAAATCTATTTTTTCTTTATGATCCACTAGGCCAACTAAATAATTATTTTCTAGTAAACACTTAGTTATCGTTAATTCCATTTCTATAAGTCTGTGAACTTCCTTAACTGCAGCTAGTAAATTTTCCGTCGGTTCGGATTCATAAGCACTAACCAATATATTTAAAATTCCATTACTATAGGATAGCTTTTCTAATTGATTAGTAAACAGGTTAGTTAATATTTCTTCGTGAAGTAAATTCTCAGTCTTATTTTTTTCTTCAAGTGTGTTAATTAAACATTCATTAGCCTTAGCTAGTCTAAATTCTAATTCCTTAGTGAAGGTGTTACTGTAGCCGTCATTAACATAAATAGAACTTGCTTCTTCTATTAGTTCTTTACTTGCTAGTGCCTTATCTGTATCTAGATTAATGAACGCTTCATAAAGATTAGATATTAAACTTTTAATATACGCTTCCATTTCTGCAGGTGAAAACTTTCTAATTATTTCTTTCTTAGTATTGTTAATCTTATCTAAGTTCATTCTTAACACTTCCATTAACTTGTCTGCTAAGGTCCTAATGTGCTTAGCGTCTACATTGTTAGGATAGCCAATAGCAATAAAATTATAATAAAATTCGTATAGATCTAAAACCATGTTTTCTAAATCTTCACTAGTTAAGCTATTCAATAGTCTTATTAGTCCGTTTTTCATTGTATCTAGCCCTAATTCTTTCTTTATTGAAAATCTTTCTTATATCGTGGTTTAGTTCTTCTTCCATTTCTTCAGATTCGTAAAGGTCATATTTAAACGGATTGTTTAACTTAATCTTTGAATCTGTGGCCGTTTCTGTTATAATAATGTTGGCGTTCATGAAAAGATTATAATAAATGAATCCAACTATATTAGGATATGTTTCTTTATAATGTTCTACAATATCTTTTAATAAGTTCAAATTATAATTAAATCGTTCTTCGTTATCTTCTCTAAAGCTAGTGTAGTAACTTCTAGTTAAATATAGAATGTATTGTTTTAGTTCATTCTCAGAAAGATTAGTTAATAGTTCTCGTTGTTTATTCTCTAAAACTTGAAAGTTACCCATTATTAACAACTCCGAATTTATGAACGGTAGCGTTCTAGTTCCGCTTCAAGTTCTTTTATTCTCTCGTTGGCCTTATCTAATCTAGAATTATAATCCTTAACTTCTTTTTCTATATCCTTTTGATACTTGCTAAAATTATGATAAGTCTTTTCATGCGGATTAGTGTTATAGATACTTTCTTTAAGTGAAGAAATAAGTTCTAGAACATAGTCCGGTAGATCGTCTTTAAGTTCTTCTAGATTTTCAAATAATACCCTTAAGTTATATCTATCGTCATGGTCTAGAAAAATCATATAAGTAGCTGCTCGGTGTCTGCGTGTTAATTCTAACCATATATAAGAAGCTAGTTCTGTTTGTTGTTCTAGTGCCTTTTCAAATTCTCTTTTTAATATATCATGTTCCGTTAGGTCATTAGTTGTTAAATCTGACTTAATAATGGTTTCTAGTTCAAAATCAATAGAACTAACTTTATTAAATTGCTTATTGGCAAAAGATACTAAGCAATAATAAACGAATTGAATTATATTAGGATAGGAAAACCGTTTTCTTTTAATCACGGTTACTAATAGTTTACTATAATTTAAATGTGAATCATAATCGTTATTAAAGTAGGCCTTATAATATCCGTCCACTAAACTAAGAACATACTTCATTAAATCGTCTGCTTCTAGATTATCTATAAGGTTTTCCTGCTTCTCTTTCAGAATATTTAAATTAGTTGTCATTGTTTAGCAACTCCTTTAGCCTTTGGTTTTCCTGCTCCAACTCTTGAAGCCTTTCCCTTTCCTTTTGTCTTTCGTGAAAGTTTTCCTTTCCTGTAGCATAAGCCTTAGCTAGAACTTCTAGGCCTTCACTTATAGTAATATCGTTAATAGTTACTTCATGAACATTAACCGGTTTAAAATCATTCTTAACGGTATCGTCTAGCAGCTTATTAATAGTTTCAAGTAACTTAAAGTTAATGTAAATATGAAGGTTCGGATAGTCTATTTCAAATATCTTAATAAGGTCCTTTAGTTCGTCTACCGTGTGCAAATATAAAGCCTTATCATTATTGAAGTAGCTAGAATAATAATTTTCCGCTAATCTTTGAATGTAAACTTCTAGTTCGTCTAGTGAAAGGTTAGTTATTAGTTCTCGTTGCTTCTGCTCTAATGTTTGAATATTTGTAGTTATTTTAATCACTTCCTTTTAATGTTGCTAGTTCTTCATTAATCTTAGTTAGTTCTTCAACTGCTTTAGAAATATTATCGCTAGTGTCTTCTTCGGTTTTAGCTTCTGTTAATAGTGTAGCGGTTAAGCCTTCTTCCATAAGTCTTAGTTTAGTTTGAATCTCGTCTAGTTGCTTATCTTTCACTAATGAATTAACAACTCTTAAACCTTCAAGTGCGGTTTTATATTGATTGGTTTTAGCTCTAACTACTGCAGGTTTCTTAATATTGTTTTTCTTTGTAGCTATTTCTATTAGTTCCATTGATAATAATAAAGATTGTTGAATTATAAACTCCCTTATTTCAGAATCATTTTTAAAAGTTGGAACTTCCTTAGGTTTCTTTCTAGGCCGTCCTCGTTTCCGTTTAGGTTTAGTTACATTGTTATTAGTCATGTTCCTTAACTCCCTGTGAAGTTGCTTCCAATAGTTCAAGTTGAAATATTTATTCTGAATTAATTAAGAAAAAAAGATAAGCTTTCAGAAGTCTTATTTCCCATGATTCCGGCACAGGTTAAACTTCTTTTGATATTGAAAAAAATTTTTTAAAAAAATTCTGTTGAACTTCGTCTTCAATACCTGCTAAAACTTATGATTTTTCTTAGTTCCTGCGTTATTTAGGATTCTTTTTAATTCATGTGTAACAACTTCAACTTAATTAATTGGTATTATCTATATTTAATTATGTTTTATTCATTGTTTTTATATGTTATTGTATTTCCTTAAAGAATGGTTTGTTTATTGTACTATCTATTGGTCTATCTATTGGTTTAATTGAAGCTACATTTAAATATCTTAATAGTTATACTATTAGTTGTGAAAGGTTACATTTCATTAAAAATTTAGGATCTATAAATTCAACTAATAAACAACTTCTTGAAAATTCTATTTTTTTAAAAATATAACTTTAGCTTAACTTCAAAATTGAATAAAACCTTTCACTATCTTTTTTTATTAATAATATTCCATTTGGTTTAGTTGCAGCTTAAAACACAGTTCGGCACAGTTCCCACAGAAAAAACTTTTAAGTGTGCCGTGTTCTCTGTGGCCGGTTAGTGAAATAGAACATTCTTAGCGGTGGTTCAGATTTTTACACAGTTGGCCCTTCCTATACCCTTCTAGCCTTAAAAAAAATAAATTTAGTGTGTTCTGTTTTTTTCTACAGATACTCTATATATAATACTTCAACTGTGTAAAACTATAAAGAAGCCATTAGCACTAGTTACAAATGAAAAGAAAGAAGGATATTCCGGCACAGTTAAAATTTTTAAGTGTGTCAAGTGTGCCGTTAGTCCTTTTGTTTATCTTCCGTTTCTTTTTTAATCATATCGTTTAAGAAGCCGTTATATTCTGCCGTTTTATATAAGTACGGATATATTCTAACTGTTTTAAATTTTTCTACTTTCCTGCCTTTTTCATTGGTATAATATTTTTCTTTTGTGGTGTCTGTAGTGTAATGTTTATCTAAATCAAATTCGGAACGGATTTCATTAAGTAAAGTTTTAGAATTAATCCTTCCTTTCTTATCTAGGTTAGATATATTTAGGCCTTCTTTCTGTGCTACGAATATAATTAACTTATTAAGTTCGTCGGTTTTAATGTAGTCTTCTGTGCTTGTTAAGTCCATATCGGTATATCTTACTAGTTTAGGTATAATATAAGCTATTGGGTCGGTGTGTTTTCCTAATAGTTCTCTAGTTTTAGCTTCACTTACTCTAGCGGTAAAATCTCGGCCTTCTTCTATCATTTTCTTATAAGCTTCGATTCCGTTATATAGTAGCCATTCCATTTCAGAATCATTAGCTAGAATTTTGTCTTCTAGTTTAGCGTCCTGTTTGTCTGTGCCTCTGAACAGGTTTAGGAACTCGAATAATACAACTCTTTGAACTGTTGCTTCCTCGAATCCGTCTTTAAATACCGGTATATTATTACAGACGGTTAGAAAGTCCGGAACTTCTTCTTTAGGTAATATTACTTTATCTTTTCCCTTTGGTTCTATTGGTATATCGTCATAGCCGGTTATACTTTTTAACATTCCTGTGTCTTCGATTGGTTTTTTAGGTGAATCTCTAACTATATTTATTTGTTTGTTTAGTAAATGTGAAGTAGCAAATCGGTTATCCGGTGTTAGTTCCTGCAGTTGTAAACCGCCTACTTTTTCACTTCCGAATATTTTAGTTATTAAGTTAGTTGCTAGTCCTTTTCCTGCTCCGCCAATACCGGAAAATATAAACCATGCGTTAAGGAAGTTACCGCTAGTTAATATGTAGCCTATAAATTCTAAGAAGCCTTGAACTCTTTCTTCTATCATTTCTTCATTATCATAAGGTTTAGCTAGTGAAGTTTTTAGAAAGTTAATTATTAGATCTCCTTTAGCTGCAGGATTATAATTAAATTGCACTTCTGTTAATGTTAGAATAGGTTCTTCACTATCTTTAATAACTTGAAAAGTTTCCATATTATATAAGCAGTTCTTAAACTTCACTATATTATAAGTTGGTGTTCTTCTATCTCCGATGAATGTTAAGGCGGTTTTTATATCGTCGGTAGATATTGAATTTAATTCAAAATCGTTATTAGTGTTTAGTATTTCCACTATATCGTCTATTTCTATTGAATCAAATCCGTTAGTGTTGTTGTTATAAATATACGGTGTGTTGAATCGTTTCCTTAAGATAACGCCATGTTCATTTAAATAAATTCCTAATTGCTTCCGTGCATAGTCTACTTTATTTCTTTTCTGAAATAGTTGTTTAAGTTCCACTTCTGAAGATAGTTCTTTTCTATTGGTGGCGTGTGCAGGAAGATTAGATAAGCTAGTGTTTATTTCTTCTTTAAAGAAAGTTGGAAGTTTCACTTTTCCGTCTGTGTTCCTGTTAAGTAAATCGCTAATAGCTTCTAGGTCCTTTTTCTTAATATCGAAAAATTTATTTTTAAATTTAAACTCGAATATAATTAGAACCTTTTCCGTTTCACTATATCTAAAACTACCAATTTTAGCAGTTGGATTTAATATTAAATCGATTCCTTGAAAGATACCTTCATATTTAAGCCACTTGTTTAAATCGTCTTCATATAACACTATTGGAACTTGATTCTCGTTAATGTAAATATCGCCTACTATTTCTTTAGTGAACTTATCATTACAAATTTTATTTAAGGTATCGCTAAAGGCACTAATATTAAATGTTTTATCATGGTCTAGAATGTGTTCACATAATTTAGGAAGCCCTGCTTTCTCTTTCACTTTCCGGTCATAACTCACTAGTAAAGTTTTTTTAAATTCTGTGGTGCTATCGAATATAGATCCAATTTTTTTAACAATACCACTAGCAATTTTTTTAGCACTTTTCTTAGTTATATGTTCACTAAGAAAACCGCCTAAATATAATGTGGTAGTGTGTTTAGCTCCTTCGGTGGCCGTATATATTGGAACTGTCGCTTCAACTATTGCTTTAACTTCACTAGCCTTTAATTTTTTTAGTGTCTTTTGTCTTTCAGATTCGATATTATAGCGGAACTTACTTCTCGGATTCTTTTTAGCTGCTCCATTGTCGGAACTTTTTTTTTCACTAAATTTATAACCGTGCTTAATAAAAAGTTCCTGCACAGTCTTATTAATATCGTCTACCGTATCTATATCAGATAACTTATTTATATCAGAAATAACTTTATATGTTCTCTTTTCATTAGTTGCTTTATCTAAAATATAACTTGAAGGCAATACACATTGTTTAGAACCTTCTTTAGTAAATATTTCTATACTGTCTTTTAGCGGTTGGTTTCTTAATTCTGCTATCGGAAAATCACTAGGAAAACTTAAGGCCTTGCTAGTTTCATGAATATTATTAGCTACAGTTCTGTTCCATAAGATTATATGATAGCCGTTACTCTGTGTTTTCACTATTAAGCTATTAGGTATTTCCTTTAATACTTGAAATAGATATTCCTTAGTAGCTTGTTTTATTTCCGCTTGTCTTTTAACTTCTTCTTCGTTGTCTTTGTCTACGGCCATTTTATAGCCGTCTATATCAATAACCGCTAAAGATTTTTCATTATGATTATAACCAACGATTAGGCCAAAATTTCCGTTATGTTCTTTTAGATCTTCTAGCCGTGAAGGTGCTTTATAATAATCATTCTCGGAAGGTATTTTAGAATTTTCCCTTACTTTGATAACTTTAACATTACCGTTAGTTATATGTTCTTCTATATCCGGTATTTCTTCACATAAATTTTTAAATCGTGTTCCTAACTGCATATTCTTTTAACACTCCTTTAAGGTGCTTATTTAACGCTTACATTCTCTAAGGTCATGAAAAACACTAACAAATATGAATTAAAAAAAACCAATTTAAGAAAGGATTCTAATTAGTCATTGTTGAAGCTCCTTCTTAATTGGTCTATTGATTCTACGATATTTCCGTTTAATTCCCTTTCAAATTGGTTATAGTTAAAGTTCATTTCCCTAACTGCTTCTTTAATCTCGTTAATAATTTTTATTTCTTCTAGAACCTTTTCCAATATAAAATATTTAACTAGTGCTATATTATCGTCTTTGAATGTTGAATAAGGATTTACTTTAACAACGGCGTTAGCAATATCTAAATAATTAGGTTCTATTTCTATAGTGTGTAAAGTGTTAATTCCTAATCTGAAAGCATAATCAATAGCTTTAACTTCATAGTCAAGTATAGAAGCCATTTCTTCCGCTTTAAGATATATTTCATATTCCTTAATACTTTCTAGTATTAATTTAAATTGTTTTCCTTCTGTAGTCATTCCGTCTAGGTGGTGTTCCATTTCATAAACAGGAAGAACTTTTTCTTTAAATGTTGGTATCTTCATTAGTAGCAACTCCTTATAAATCGTCTTCATATAATCCGATTGCGTTCAAGCCAATTAAAATTTTATATCCGGTTTCATATTCTCTAGTGTCTTCACTTGCAGCTAAAATATTTTCAATATCTCTATTAACTGAACTAGGATTATTTAATAATCTTTTCAAATGGACCAACGCTAAAAATTCTATATGCCTTGAATTTAGTTCCTTGAATGAAGTTTTAAAGTTAATATTAACTTCGTCATTTTCTAAACATTCGTTATAGATTGAATTTAGTTTAGGAACTAATTCGGTTTTTAATTGAATAATCCCATTTAGAATAATATCGGATTCCTTTCCCTGTGTTAATTGTTTTCCGGCCATTAGTAACAACTCCTTATTTAAAATAGTGCTTCCTTATATTGTCTAGTTAAGAAGTTAATAGCTTCTTCTTCTGTTAGTTCTTCAATACTGTTAATTAAAGTGTCTACTGCAATTTTAAATAAAGTATTAAATGAAATATCTTTAACTTCATTGTCATAAATTGCTTTAACGGTCGCTAAGTTCTCTGCTCTTCTAGTGTCTAAAATTATATGTTTATCCATTCCGTTAGGATATTCGTTTATATTTAATTCTCGTTTCTTAGATTCCAATAACATTTTATTAGGCCTCCATTATTTCAAATTTTAACATTTTAGATTTTAAATTAAACATTTTAAGGTTAGGTTCTCTTTCTTCAAGTGCTAACTTAGTTGCTATTGCTAAGTTTCCGTTATTGTCGGTTTCTGTGTCTAGTAGCTCGGTATAGTTGTAAATAATATCGCTACATAAGAATATAAAATAAGATACCGCTTCAGAATTTAAACTAGTTACATTACCATTAGTTAGCAGCTTCTTTAGTTGTAATACTTCCTTATATTCCATTGCTAATTTATTAGCTAGTGAAGGATTTATTATAAACCGTGTGGTGTCTATAACCATAAAAATTCGTTGTAATGAAAAATTAATAGTAGAAAGTTTAGCCTTTAGATCTTCTTCACAGGTTAAACTTTCACTTAGGTTATTTACTATTTCAATTCTTAAACACATGGTCTAAACTCCGCTATATCTATATCACATTCATTATTTAAGGCCTTGTTAATTGTGGCCTTATCTAAATGCGGTAGCCGTTGGTTCTGTATAGTTCTAACTTCATTGATTCTATTTAGAATAGCTTCACAGTTATTTTTAATAGTGGTCCTTTCAGTTGGATTTAAATTAAGTGAATCAGATTCATAATTTAAAACCGCTAGGAAGGATTTTATTTCAAATTCAATTAATAAAATATTCCTGCAGGTGCTACCTTCTAAGATAGTGTAATGTTTTCTAAATACTGTTAGTAAATCGTCTAGATTATTAATTAAAAAGAATCCATGATTTATAACGGTTTCTTTGTTTTCGTTAAGCCATTTTGTAGCGTCTTCCTTGCTTTCTGTTGGTATTGCTTCTAGGTCTATTTCCATGAATTACACGCTCCCATTAGCTACAAAATCTCTTAAGTTATATAATCCATTGTTATAAGAATCTACAGGAAAATTATATTTTTCACTTAAATAATTATTAGCCATGAATAGAACTAGTTTAGTTTCTAAAGTTTTAGATTTATTAATAAAATCAGTTGCTTCTTCTTCGTTGTACTTCTTAGCTTCTTCATAAGCTAAATATTCAAATTCTCTTATATGTGTTCCTAAATGGTATAATATAAACGGAACTTTATCTATTTGTAATGATAATAAATTATTAACTCCTTCTAATGTGAATACATTAGGAAGAAAGTTATTTTCTTTTAATACTGCTATATATATTTCTTCATTGGTTTTAACTGCGGTCATTGTCTTAAACTCCTAAGTTTAATTGTTTTCCTGTTGAACTTACTTCTAACATTAAAGTGTCTTTGTAGGTTCTCAGTTCTTCGCTTACTTCGTCAAAAGTTAATTTAGGTTTTAGATTCATTAGGCGGTTAAACTCTATAGTTAGGTCATAAAGTAGCCCTTGCGGTGCAGTAAATAAATAATTAGATTTATAATAATATCTTTTGTTTTTACTGCTTGTTTGGTTCTGTGTCCTTAACTTATATGAAAGTAGATCTAGCGGAACATAGTTCTCGGAAATGTCTTCTTCATATTGGTTTAGTAAAACCTTTAAGCTTTTGTTTTCCTTTGTTAGTTCCTTAACACTTTCTTTAAGTTCGGTGTTTTCTTCTTCTAGATTTTCCACTTTTTCTAGTGTCTTATCTAGGTCCTTAACTTGTTTAAGTTTACTTACTAAATTCATGTTAAACAACTTCTTTTTAATTTTGTTGGATTAAGTTTAGATTTTCTATTTCTTTTGTTAATCCGTGTTATTGGTTATGTTATTGGTTATTTATAAACCTTTTGATTAGAAAACTACTATAAAGTCTTGAATTAAGAATTAAAGAAAGTATTTAACAGTAATGAAAGAAATACTTATTTTAAGAAATAATTAAAAAATTAATACTTAACGCCATTGAAATAAATACTTATCACATTTGAAATAACTACTAATTCCATGAGAATTAATATTTACAGAATACCGATTTAAAAAAATAATGAAAAATCAATAGCCTAACCTACAGTAAACACAGAAGCAACTTCAACAAATGAAAACCAATAAAATAAAATAAATGTTCCTGCAGCTAAAACAAATGAAAAAAAATAGAAGTGAAAATAACAATAGCAACTAATGAGAATTAAGGAAGGTTTTCCAACTCCATTAGCTACCGTTGTTTTAAAATTCCTTAAGTTTATCTAGAAAGCCCTTAATTACAGGATTATCTTTAAGGCCGTCTTCTGAATACATTTCTATAAAATTTTTCTTAAACTCTTTCATGTCCTTAAAACTAGTGAAATAACTTCTCTGTCCTTGAATATTATCTAACATAACTTTTAAGTAATGTTTATTTAGTTCTTCTCTTTTGTTGCCGTCTTTGTCATAAATAGCACAGTTATATAATAAATGTATCTTTTCATTAGGTTTAAGAATATCTTCTTTTAGGTCTTCCTGCTCCGTTGTAAAATACATATTAATATCGTTGCCTATAGTTATTTCTAGTGTGTCTTCCTGTGAATCATAACTAAAAATATAAATTGTATCCTTTAGGCCGTCTTCTAGTGTTGTTGCGTCTTCTGAATTTAATTCCGTTATAATGTTAATTCCTATATGAAGTGAAGATATATTTTCAGAACAGAAAGTTCTATATTCTCTATTGAAAGTGTCTAGGTTATTCGGAACACTTTTAACTATTTGTATTTCTTCCCTTTCATGAATAGGATTTTTTTTAGCTGCTTTAACTGTGCCGTTCTCTAGTAGTTCCTTCATGTTAAAATAAAAAGGTTCTTCTAGTTTTATTTCTGTGTTATCTAAAACTAGGCCTTGAAGTTCCTTTTCCACTAAATCTAGTATAAAATCACTTCTATTAAGTTTCCGTTCATTGTTAGGTTTATCTTTATTCATTAGATAGATATAACTATTAATTTTAGCTAATAGTTCATTACTTGGATATATATTAACCTGTGTTTTATCGTTTCCCATTATAAACAACTCCTTGAAAATTTTTTTAGATCTATCCGCTAAATATCGTTACTAATTCTAACTTTGTTAATTGCTTCTTCCTGTGGATTCAGATATATTAGTGTTGAATCTATAGAACTGTGTCTTAGAATCTCTTTCACGGTTATAATATCTTCTTTCTTTACATTTAATAAATAGGTCGCTTTACTGTGGCGGAACACATGAGAAGAATTATTTTCAACGGTCTTATATATGTTAGTGCCGTGTTCCCTGTCGGTATACCTTGCTAGTTTTTTAATATCTTTGTTAAACCATTCTCTAGAAAGTGCTTTAGCCGTGCCGTCCGGTCCTGCTCTAGTGGTGCTAAATACATATTCACTAGGAACGGTTTTAATATTAATGTAGTCATTCAATAAATTATAAGTGTTCTCACTAATTGCTATTTCTGTGAATACTCCCTTAGCTTTTCCTTTTTCATGAATCTTAACATAATAAGAACCATTTTCTAGAAATATGTTTTCAGTTTTTAAAGTTAGTGCTTCATTGATTCTAAAGGCCGTGTTAAATAAGAATCTAATTAAGGTTTCATTCCTAACCGCTATTTCCTTGTTAGGCCATAAGTTAGAACATTCACTTAGAAGAAGTTCTATTTCCTTAATTGATAAGGATTTATATTTAGGTTTACTTACATTAAGCTTAGCTAGTTCAACTGAAAAGCCTAAACATTTAATAAAAGTGCCTATCCTTCTAACATGAGTATTAACGCCACTAGCCTTAACTTTCACAGGCCTTTTAATTCCGTTGCTTTCATAAGTAAAACCTTCAAATAATGAACCTTGAAAGCCTTCTAATAGTATTGCTATATTATCTACGCCAATAACATTAACATTAGCTATAGCAGATAAGTAATATAAGAAATAGTTAATACTAGTGCGGTAGTTCTTATAAGTGGTTTCATTCCTTGCTCGTTTTCTTTTCAGAAAGTCCTTAGCTTCCTTTTCTACTTCCGTTAGTGTGTAGTCTTTATTTTTCATGAATTAACAACTCCTTCAAATTAATTATTATATTTGATTTTCACATAATAAAAAAATAATAGTTGGATTAGCTGCTAACTATCCAACTAATTTTTTAACCTTCCTGTTAAAGTCATGATAAGTATTAACGGAAAAGTTACTTAAATCGTAAATTCTGACTTCTAAAGCAGTTGGTTTATCTATACTAAGATAAACTTTCTGTTCCTTAGTGCTTCCATTAACTACCATTAGCTTTAACTTTGAAAGTTCTTCTAGTTCTCTTGCAGATTCGGAACTATATTTTTCAAATGATTTTTTAATAGTTCTCGGAACTCTATAAGCCATTAGATACAACTCCATAACAAATAGTTTAAACTTTCACTTCCTATAATGAAAGCTAAAGCAACTAAGCCAACTGTGAATAATGTTCCCATTATATAAACGGCCTGTTTATCGTATTCTAAAGTTATAGGTTCTTTTTTCTGTAGCCTTGCAGGATTATTTTTTAACATTTTCTTTAGCTCCTGCTTTGGCGGTGTGTTCTAAATATTGTTTCTGTAGATCTTCTAGGAACTCTAAAAATTCTAGATTGTCTTCAATAATATAAGCTACGCCATTGTTAGCCATTGTTACCAACTCCGAATAAATGAAAAAGAATTTAAGATAAAGTGAAAATAATATTTCCGTCTTTATCTGTGCCTAATGAAAAAATACTTAATTCTTTTCCGTTCTTATCTAGAACTTTAATTAGTCCGTCTTCCTTTGTGCCTTTTAATAAATCAATATCGAATTTATATAACATATTAACAACTTCTTTAAATTTTCCGTGAACTTCACTTTAGTGAAGCTCTAGTTAATGTTATGTTCCTGCTATATATAAAACTTCCTATTCTTACTAACAAATAGGAAGTTATAGGAAATAAAATTATAAATAGTTCTCAGAATAAAAATAAGAATCGGAAGCCTTGAAGGATATTCTATTTTATTTTTAAAAATTAACAACTTCTTTAAATTTAAAATCATTTCCTTTAAGCTTCCATTGATAATATTAACGCACTTGCTAAACCTTCACTTTAACTAATGTTAATGTTATATCAAGTTCACTAATTATAACGATTTCAATAATATTAGAATCGTTTCCACTTTTAGCAGAATCGTTTTATTAATGGTCCTGCAATACATGAAGGCCAACTTAATTTTATGATCTAAAACTTTTTCACATTACCGGCCAACTAGTGAAAGGTCCGGCCACTAATGAAAATCCATTTCCCATATATTGAAGTTGTAGTTTCAACTGTGAAGAAAATATTTTTTCTGTGAAGTGTCTTCTCAGAACTGCAGCTAGTTAAGAAAAATAATTTTCCTGTGAAGTGGTTCTTCATAGAAGTTTAGGTTAGGTTTCATATTTTACACTTGAAATATAACTAAAATTTTAGCCTAAAAAAAATCGATTTTCTTTACTTGAAGAAAATACTATATTTACTATAAGTTGGTCTAGCCTACATTATTTATTTAGAATTATTGCAAGTGTAAAGGTTTTTCAGAAAGTTAAAATTAGTGCCTTTTATTTTAACGGAAGGTTCGATTAAAATTATAGTTGGAAGTGTAAACTTATAGTAAATTTAAAGTAAACTATCAAAATATTAAACCACTTGAAGAAAGTCAAGTTCACGGAACGGCACATCTATAAGTCCAAAAAATTTAAGATTTTTCAAAAAAGTTAAACTTAAAGTAAACTTATAGTAAACCTAAAAGGTATCATTTAAATTAATCACTTCTTCAATTAAATTAAAGGTCATGAAAAAAAGCCGTGAAGTTTTTTTTATTAGGTATCGTTTCAAGTGTAAAGAAAAAATAAGAATTTATTTCCCATGAAATACCATCACAGGAAGATAAAATTCAATACCTAACAATTTTTAATATAATTTTCAAATTCGATTAACACAGAAGGAACTTCTTCACTATCTAGAATTAACATTTCCTTAAGGTTGTCAATACTTGCAGTTATTGAAGTTGGATCTGTTTCTAACATTTCACTAAGATTAGTTTTCATAAGGTCCAACTTCTCAGAATCATTAACGCCGGTATCTGAAAGAACTTTAACTATAAAATATGTGGCCTTATGAACATTATTAGGTAAAGCCACAGAATCGGAAGTTCCTAAAGCCATTTTATATAAGTTGGCCTTGTCTTCTCTTAACTGTTTGTTTTCTTCGATAAGTCTAGCAATTACTACAGAATAGCCTTCATTATCTAGCTTAAGGTCTGTTAGTTTATCTCTAACTTCATTGCTTATTTTTATTGTAGTGCTATTAGCCATGAATTAACAACTCCATTTATTAGCCGGTGTTACTTCAGCTAGTTTAATATCCGTGCCGTTATATTCTTTCTTCAGTTCTTCTAAATCTGTTATAGCTTCTTCTCTTGTCTTTCTGTGAATCGTGTTCTTAAGAATCACAGTAGAACCTTTAAGAATCTTATAATTAAATGTTTTCATGTATATTAACGCTCCTAATTATGTTTATAAAAGTCTTCTCGATAGTCCTTAATAGCTCGGTTTATTTCTTCTTTATTGTCTTCTATTTCTTCGTCTGTTAAGCCTACCCATTCACTAAGAAAACTACGATAACTATAACTTAAACTAATCTCTAGTTCATGGTTAGCAAATTCATAAGTTAAAACTTCATGCAAGTTATTTAAAGTAAACTCCTTTTGTTCTTTTCCTTGTTTATCGAAAAACTTCATTACTTCGTCATAGGAACTTTTTAAAATATAAGTTCCTGCTCCGATTCCTACAACTTCGGAAGCGTCCACGCCATAGTCATTTTTAAGTTTATCTTTAACTTCGTCTTCTGTAGTTCCGAATGCAAAAAACATTTTACCGTCTGTGAAAGCGTTCGCTTCCGCTTCCTGCTTCTGCTTAAATTCTCTATAATTCAATATTAACAACTCCTTTAAAGTGTGTAGTAAATGAAAAGTTTACTACTAGTTTTATTTAAGTTTACTTTGATATATAAAACTATCCATAACTAACAGGAACTAGAACCGGCACTAAAATTATAGTTAAACTTGAAGATAGAACTCCGATTTAATGAAAGCAACTAGCAATATAATTAACCGCTTGAAAACATTAACATTAACAGTTAGTTTAATATATATCAAGTTGCACATATCTAATAATCGTGTTACATTTGAATTAAGTCTTCTTTCTTTTCTTTGGTTACTTTCTTTTCTTTCTTAGGCCATTACACAGAAGGCACAGTTAATTTAGTTAAGTGTGTAAACCATGAAAATAAAAAGTAGATCTAAAAAAATTAATGTTCCTGTGAAGGTGCAGGTGCAGAAGTAACTTCTCAGAACTAAAATTATTTTCCGTTGAATCTAAAAAAGTGAAATGTTAAACATATGTGTTAAACGGTTAAACATATATGTTAAACACTATTTTTAAATTCAATATTTTTAACTAAATCTAAATTAAACATTGTTGTTAGGCCGGATTCAACATTTAAATTAGCCGTTGAAGAAATGAAGAAAATAAACTATATGTTAAACAAATAGGTTAAACAAATTCTTAGGTTAAACATATTTGTTAAACACAGGTTAATTAAATCTACAGAACCGATATTAACAATAGCTATTAGTTATCACTTATCTAATATAAATGAAGTTCCCATTATATCCAACTAGTGAAATAGAACATTCTCTAGCCGTGAATCATTTGTTAAACATATATGTTAAACACAGTTTTTTTAGTCCGTTGCTTGAATAACTAGTTAATGTTCATTTTATTGATTAACGGCCGTGTTTTCTGTTCCTGCAATATAATATAATATAATATAATAATGATATATCAATAACAATAATAATAATAAAGAATTGAACTTGTTAAACATATATGTTAAATCCTACAAATATCTTGTAGCGGTTTGTTAAACAAATATGTTAAACATATAAAAAAATCATTGAATTAAGCAACAACACATTATAAGAACTTGGATTAATGATTTAATATACTTGCTATTGGATTTATGAAAATTCACTTTCTTAAAATTGGTTTCACTACTTTTTTAATATTTCCGTTAGGCCTATCCTTTTTTTATGTTAAACATATATGTTAAACAAATTTTAAAGAATTGTTTCTTTCAAGTCCTACTAAATAATTAAAGTTCCATTGAATCTAGCAGTATTGGAAAACATATTAGTTAATCAAATTAAAGCCAACTGCAATAATATTAAAGAATTAATTGTTTCTTCTGTGGCCTTCAAATCCTAAAA
>Ga0247610_10002940_pt1 | contig 19170 bp, 8 predicted proteins | sample 174DNAGHGhighgp2_FD_193483 | JGI IMG/M metagenome (GOLD analysis project Ga0247610, IMG submission 193483) | Sheep rumen microbial communities from Palmerston North, Manawatu-Wanganui, New Zealand - 1742 DNA GHGhigh gp2 | ecosystem: Host-associated > Mammals > Digestive system > Stomach > Rumen ...
CTGGGGGCTATTCTTCTTCGTAGTCCCAGTCGTCGTAGAACTCTCGGGCCTTGGCGGGGGTGGTGGCGTCGTCGCCGAATCCACCTTCCAAGGGACTCGAACAGAGCATGCCGGCCGTATCAATCTCTATCGCCTCTGTCTCGGGCGTTATATATTCTTTCTTCATAATCAATTCGTGAAATTCGTTTAATTCGTAGTCTTCTTTCCGTTGCGGATATACACGCCCTTCGTTGTAGGCTTGGCGATGCGTCGACCGTTGAGGTCGTACCACTGCTCAGTACCGTCGGCATCCACGGTGCGGATGTTCTGGATGCCCGTGGCATCGCCGTCGAAGCTGCTGTTGAGCAGGCGGGCGCCGTTGGCCGGGCCCTCGATGTAAGCACGGAATGGCGGGATGCGGGCATCCCCATTCTCTGAAGTTACCTTACCCCACTTGTTGTCGGCCTGAAGGATATATTTGCCTTGGGCATCGGCGTTTTTCAAACCGGTGAGTGTACCTGTGAAGGTATAACCGTCGACGGTCGTGCTATGGATAGTTGCTGTAGTCTCAAAATTCACATTGCTGCAATCCTCAGTGAAGTTGTTGTTGCCAGTCACGGCAACGAGATACGGCGTAAAGGCGACAGGTGAACCGCTGATTTCCACGAACGAGAGCGTGGTGCCCTCTACCTTGCTCAGCGTGTAATACTTGACGTCCGTGCCCGTCTTAGGACTGAAGGGCAGGCAGACGGTGTAAAGGTTGGCCGACACATTGCCGATGGTCACGTCCTTATTGGATTCCGTCGGAGCCGTCAGCGTGCGGCTGTAGTCGAGGTCGGCCACGGTGCCGCTGACGGTTAGCTGATTGGCGCTGCCCTCGCCTTCCGTCAGATGGACGCTGTAGCCGTTCTCATCCCGGGTGATGGTGCCACCAGCATAGGCGATGACAGCCTCGTCGATGACGACATCCGCGCTGCCGGTGAAATCGTCGTAGTTGCTTCTCGTCACCTGATAGTACACTGTGTGAGTGCCAACGCTGCTGAATGTCGGTGTCTCCGTCAGGTCGTAGGAGCCAGAGGAAGAAGTGCGGTATTTGATGGTGGCACCGCTGGGCGCACTGACGGTGATACCGTGTGCATTACCGTCGTATTGGCCGCTCCAGCCAGAGGCCGAGACGCCGGTCATGGCGGCATTGGTCACCGTCAGCGTGCCAGTCTGGTAACTGATGTCATAGTTGCCGCTGGTGAGGCCGCTGGGCGTGATGGTGAAGTTTCTGCCGGCATCGCTGCTGCTGGAATAGTCGCAGTCGAAGCTGAGCGTGCCGCTGAGCGAACTGGCATTGTCACCGCCGACAAAGCCCTCATAAGTGGCAGTAAACGCCGGAGTTTCAGAGCCATAGGTGACATTCTTGTCAGCGGCCTTCACCGTTAGCAAGGCCTTACCCACAGAGAAGGCGATGCCGGAGATATCACCAAAGGTGTAATTACTTTCAGCGTCTGCACTCACTGTGGCAGTGTAGCTACCGGCATTCTTCACCTCGGCGGGATCATAACTCACGATAAAGTCGGTAGCGGTAAGGTTCACGACGCTTTCGTACTCCGTATAGCTGACAGTCACCTCTGGACTCAGGGCGCTGCCTGTGTATGTAAGATTGCTGGCCACGCTGACGTTGTCGGCACTGAGTGTCAAAGTCTTCTTTCCGATTGCGAATTCGATGTCAGCACTGGTTCCTACATAATGGCCGAGGCCGGTGAGCGTGGCGGCGTAGCTGCCAGCATTCTTAGCCTCAGTGACAGCAGCATCGCCTTGCTTATAGGCCACGGTGTAGTTCTCAGCGGCAAAGTCATCATCGCCGATCTTAAAGGCAGGCGTCTGTGCCTCGCCATTATAGGTATAAGTGCCGCTAAGGGCGAGTCCTGTAACGGCGGTGGCGGTCACAGTGACATCCTGAGCGGGCATGGCGAAGCTGCGCTGCATGGGCTGGCCGTTGACGGAATTAAAGGTCGTGCCCTCGGGCAGGCCACCGAGCTTGGCGAAGCCCGTGCCACCGTATGCGACAGTCACGTTGACAGGAGCCGCCTCGGTGCTGGCCTTATATATTCCATAATGAGTAGTGACGGCATCAATGCCCTCACCAGTGGTGATGCTGAAAACATCATCATTGCTGACGAAACTCAGATCAGCGGGCGCAGTGACAAGATAGCCGTCGAGCGGTCGCAGCATCTTGCCGTTGATGGTGGCGAGGTTGCTGATATCGCCGCTGGGGATGATGGCGCAGGCAGTCTCAATGGGGTTGTCCGGGTCGGTGTCGTCCACATCGTAAGCCACAAAGCGCTGGCCGTCGGCGGTTTTCACAAGGTTAGAGCTACTGGTATTATAGTTGTTGGCATAGATAAAGTCAGTGGTCTTGCTAAAGCCTAGGGTAATGTACGAGTTGATGGTGGCAATGCCATAACCTCCACCCGTACTCGTAGCTGTCACCTGCCCGCCATTGATGGTGATGCCATTGGAACCATAGATGCCATATAGGTGATCATTGTTTCCGATGGAAGTGGCGGTGATGTTGCCGCCGTTGATGGTGACGGTGCCGTTGCCTGTTACTTTGATACCCGAACTACCAGTAGCATTGATTATGCCACCGTTGATAATGAGTTCTGTATTAAAATTGCCATTAATGGCATCGCCTGATTCTGATGTAGCCGTAAGCTTGCCTTCGGTCGTACCGCCCTGTCCGTAGATATGCAACCTATTAGGGTTATCGCCGTTACCTTGATAGATGTAAATAGGATGATTGTCGGCAATCGTAACCGTCATCGAGCTGTTGTCGGCAAGGATAAGATGAACGTTGCCTTTGATCATTATCTGGCTATTGTAAGCGAGGCCATTGCCCGTTGTATTGCTAATGTACCACATTTCTTTCCCATCTTCACCGAGCACGGTCTCGGTGCCGTCGAGGATATAGACATGCGTATCGGCAGGCGTCGTGGCATTCTGCGCGTTGTCGGTCTTCGTGGGGTCAATGTAGTTCACGCTAGTCAGGTATGGCTTCTCGGGGAATGTGGCGGTGATATGTAAGTTGAGATTCTTGTCGGCGGGCATGGTGACGCAGTAGACACCGCTGGTCTCTGTAGCGGTGACGTCGATGAAGTCGCCGACATTGACGGTAGGAGCAGCGCCACGGGTACGGGCTCCGGCCACATCAGTACCCGCCACAGTCACCTCAGCCTTGATAAAATTTACCTTGCCTGTTGTTTCGTCGCCAGCCTCGAGCATATAGCCAAAAGCTGGGATTGCCTTGATATAGACTTTGTAGCCTATCGTTTTCTCTGATCCGTCTTTCACCGGGGTAAGACCAAATGAATAGACGCCATCGGGAGTTGTATTAATTTGGTTTGTGCAGGCTTTCTCTCTATAGAAAGCGAGCGAGCCGTGATCTTTGGTGGTGGATTGCGTATAGATGATCTTGCCAAGGTCTGGATCACCAGAAACAACTGCCCACGCCTGCCCTGCGCCGCCGATGAGGATGGCAGCTAACAGGATGCTTGATTTGATTGTATGTTTCATATCTTGTTCCTCCTTTCCTTATTTCACTACTGTTTTCTTACCATTATATATATATAGTCCCTTCTTCGTGGGCTTGCCGCTGAGCTTGCGGCCGTCGAGTGTGTACCAGACTGTGGCGGCAGCAAATTTTTCACTGTTCACTGTTACCTTTTCACTTTCGACGGCAGTCGTCTCATCGTCGACAACGATGACCAGCTGACGGGCGTTGACCGGGCCGGTGCCACCTTCAGCATCCAGCTTCAGCCAGCAGCGGTTGGCGGCGATACCATTGTTGGAGTCGGTCTTCAGGAACTTGTCGCCATAAAGTACATAAGTCAGGCCGCCATTGTAGTAGGTGAAGTCGTTATCGGGAATCTTAGCCATAGCTGTGGTGGCGCCGAAGAAGGTGAAGGTCCCGGCTTGATTGCTCTGGCTGCAGATGCCGTTGGCGGCGTCATAGCCGCTCGCGGGAGCCGTACCTACCGCGCTGAAAGTAGCTGTCACGGCATCCTCGCCAGCCTCCGCGCGATAAAGAATCACCGGTGTATAGGCAGGAATCACGCCGCCGCTCACTTCCGCGAGCGTCACCTTGTCCGTAGCCACGCTGCTGACAGTGTAGACCGTCACGCCCTTAGGCTTCACATACGCATACTTGTCGCACCATGTCATCCACTTGTTCGTGGCATCTGCAGCAAAGAGGGTTGCAGGCGAAATCAGACTCACCGTCAAGTCAAGGCCGTCATATTCGCTAATGTCATTGACGCTATTGTCCGAACAGAAGTGGAGCGTTATGCTCTGACCAGTGCTGGTGACGGTGGGGATGTCGGTCAATTCGCCACTGACGGAACTGCTCACTTGATCGATGAGTACATCTGCTTGGTTATCGCTGCCATCATAGACAGTCAGATAGTCAACATCTTTCTCTGTAGTGATGTTGCCCGAGAGCTGCAGTACATAGCCCGTGGGGGCGTTCAGTGTGAGGGTGCCGTCGCAGCCGGGGCTGTATATGCGACCCTTGCCACCATCGTCAAAAACCTTGAACGAAGATACATTCGCGGGGATGTCATACGTACTTTCGCCCGTCTTTGGCATGACGTAGCCGAGGATGTTATTTTCTACTGTATTTCCATCTCCGTCTGCAATGTTTACAGCATGATCACCAGTCAATTCATGAGCACATAATGCGTTTCCGGTTACATTGGTGTTTATCGCTTTTGCGTAGTAAACTGCATATTTACCATCAACGATCATGTTGTTGTCCTTAATGTCTGCAGAAGTATCACCATAGAAGAATGAAGATCCAATACCTACACCAATGACCTGGTTATCATCATCATAATCAGCAGTATTTTTAACTGCAATAGTGTTGTTGTAAGCCTTTAAAACATCGATTTCTGCTTCGATACCTGCAACTAAATCGTAGTTATCAGTAGTGGCATAACCTGTTACGTCAATATTGTTGTTTTCTACAGTTAAATAGCTTTTACCGCTCCAAGTGGTAGCATAGATACCTGCAATAAAGCCTTTTGAAATACCTGTCAAATTATTATCTTTAACAGTGACTGTAAATGGTCCGGTCAATTGGATTAGGGATGCAGAACCAGCACGGTTATCACCAGCAGTAGTAGTCGTGTTAACGATAATATCGTTTGCTTCAACAGTACCGGTTGTGCTGTAAATGTCTAAGCTGTATTTTGCATCATCCTCAGTAGTATTATCTATAAGAGTAATTTTGTTGCCCTTTATTAAGATATTTTCAGCACTTTGAATCATTACAGCATCAATAGTAGACCAGTCTCCTACATCACCGTTAGTGTTAACAGTTACAATGTTGTTAGTGAATTCAACTTTGTCTCCACCTTGAATACCAACAGCTAAAACATGATGTTGGTCAATGCCGTCATTAGCCCAATCAACGTCAACGGCAGGCAATACAGCACTAATAGTGTTGTTGTCTATTTTAGCGGCATCACAATCGCTCACTTCTAATCCACGGTAGTAGTTGGATCCCGGGTCTGCACCGGTGAAGATGATTTCAGAATTGACTAAAGCAAAGTTGTCAGCGCCGTCGGCGAAGATGGCTTTTGCTTCATCTTCACTAGGAGCATCATAAGTTACTGATACATTATTCAATGTAACATCGGAACCGCTTACGTAAATAGCAGCACCGCTATTTGTGAAGGCAGCATTATCTTCGTTTAAGGTAAATCCGGTTACGGTCACATCATTACCGATGATGCATAATCCCATATCTTTCAATACAGCATTATCGCCTGTAAGAGTAATTTTTTTAGAAATGTTTATAGTTTCAACTAAACCAGAGAACTCGCCTTGGAAAATCAACTCGTCAAATGTGACATTATCCCGCAATTCACCATATTCATCGAAGTAATAATAGAAATAACGTTGAGTTACAATGTTTGTTAAGTTGACGGTCAGCGTACCGGGCACGAAGGTAATCTTATAATCGGCACTCGTGAGGCCGCTGGGTATAATCTGGTAGTCGCCGACGGGGTAACCTGCGTGGTACTCCGAGAAAGAACCATCAACCGTTTTGCCGAAAGCGTAGGAAAGAGTCCCTTCAAGGACGCTCTCGTCATCATCTCCCTCGAAGTCACTATACCGGACCCCACCGTTTTTCGCTTCTTCACCTAAATCGATGTCCACGTCATTGGCAGTGACGGTCAGGGGCGCTTTTTCGCTGAACCTGACATAGACGGTGACGTTCGTCGATTCGTCATCAGGCAAAGTGAGGGTGAATTCATTGGTCTTCGTACAAGCCACCGCGACAGGCACGCCATTGCCCGGGTCTTCGGCTGATGTACGGCGGCGTGCTTGCCCCATGCCGCTGTTGATACTCTGCTCGGCGGTGAGGTCACCCTCGATGCAGCGGAAGTCCTTGCCTTCGTTGATAGTCACAGTGATGGTCACCTGGCCTGCTGCCTCATCACTGGCGATCGCGACACCTTTGTCACTAGTGAGCGCGTAGTTGTCTCCATCGACATAGACGAAATTCACTCGGGGATTGCTTTCAGCATCTGCCCAGGCATGATCAGTGCCAAGGGCGAGAGCCGCGATAAGAATGAATAATCTGATTGTATGTTTCATCTTGTTGTCCTCCTTCATTTATTTGATAACTTGCTTCTTACCATTATATATATATAGTCCCTTCTTCGTGGGCTTGCCGTCGAGCTTGCGGCCGTCGATTCCATACCACGCACCAGAGGAATTCGCGGAATTCGTGAAATTCGTAGTCTCTATTCCCGTGCTCTCGCCGCCAGTGTTTATGCTCAGCAGGCGGGCACCGTTGGTCGTGCTCTTCGTGACGTTCAGCCAGCAGCGGTGGGCACCGATGCCACCGTCTTTGTCAACTGCCACGAAATGGCCGTTGCGGAGCACGTAGCTCTGAGTGTCGCTGAGGTCGCTGATGGCAAAGATATTGTTGTCGCTTCCAGAGGCGTAGGGTTCATCGCCAGAGTTGCCATAGAGAGTGACATTATCACTAAGATTTGCCTCGACGATGCCTGTACTGCTGTCATAGCCGCTCGTGGGAGCCGTGCCTAACGCGCTGAAAGTAGCTGTCACGGCATCCTCGCCAGCCTCCTCGCGATAAAGAAGCACTGGGGTATAGGCCGGAATCACGTCGCTCACTTTCTCGAGCGTCACCGTGTTATTTTCCACGCCGCTAACCTTATATACCGTCACGCCCTCGGGCTTTACATACGCATACTTGTCGCACCATGTCATCCACTTGTTCGTGGCATCTGCAGCAAAGAGGGTGCCGTGCAGTTCGGGCTCATAGGTGAGTGTCAACATGGTATGGCCATGGCCATCTACTGTAGTTTCAGATAATGTGTTGTAATCAGCTGTTGCTGGCATCTCCCAAGAGTACACGATGGGGCTTCCTTCCGGTGTGCAACTTGGCTGGTTTTTAAACGTGTCTCTCCATTCGTTTCTATCATTCAAAACCTTACTGCCAACTTGTTCATCATTAGCCTTCAGTATAACTGAAACTTCTGATGGGCGCTTACCGTCCTGATTGTTGTTATCATTCCATATGATAGCCACCGACACATCAATCAGCTTGATATATTTGAACGTGGCGGTCGATGCTTCATTCCCGATGGTGCCTTCGACTACATTACTTCCAGAGAGTTGGAACCCAATGACATTTGGCCCTGTCACAGTGTAGGTCATGGTCGTTGGGAGACCTGTGGCAGTCTTTTCTTGTCCACCCTTCAGCGTGAATGTAGCCACACCGTTTTCAAACGTCATGTCGCCATAGGTGCCATTAATCGACTGGTCGCCAAGAGTGACTGTGAACTCGAACACCTGATCTGCATCTGATTCCGAGTCAGAATACACGGTGTTCGTGACTTTCAGGTCACCAGTCTTAGTATTCTCCACCAGCAGCACGGTATTTCCTTCTTCATCAGTAGCTGTTGGGCCAGTGGTAGTAATCTTGCCAGTTTCATCGATGGTAAAATGATAGTCGTCTGAGGGGCCTACGTAGCCTTCTATGGCTACATTCTCGCGGAGAGTGTACGCATCGCCAGTATTGAGGCCTTCGATGATATGGTTATCCATTGTAGAAGCCCATTCCTCGACAACCTTTCCTTTAGGGTCTATCACCTGAATGGTTGGACCTGCTAACACTTCTCTAGTGGCTATGTCAATGACGCTGATTTCAACGCGCGTCTTGCTGTTCTCCACCAGCAGTACACCTTCTTGTGTCATAGTGCCGTTGGTTGTAGTAACATTGCCCTCTACATCGATGGTAAAGGTGTAGTCTGTGGGGCGTACATAACCATCGGGGGCAACAGTCTCGTGGAGGGTATATATTACGCCAGTCTTGAGGCCTTCAATGGTATGTGTCGACCCGTCAGAAGTCCATTCGACATTATTGTCTTCCAAGTCTTTGACAACGTTTCTATTACCGTCTATCACCTGGACATGTGCACCTTCTATCTCTTCTCCGTCGGCTACGTCAACGACGCTGACTTTCACAATGACCGGTTTGACAGTCAGTTTGCCGGGTACGAAGGTGATCTCATAATTGTTGCTGGTCAGACCGCTGGGGGTGATGACATACTCACCGGGGGCGTCATTGCCTTCGCCGTAAGGACTATTATTCTTGGAGTAGGTATAAGTCAAATCTCCTCCAAGATCGCTCTCTGTCTCACCGTTCACAAAGCCGCTGTACTCCACGCCGTCGTTAGCAGCAGCGTTGCCATAGAAAATAATGTGATCTTTGGCGGTGACGATCAGGGGAGCTTTATCGATGGTCAGCGTACCATTTACAGTGGTCACCAGATAGTTGCCGACTGCTGTTTCTACACCGGTGTTCACGTCCACACCATCAACGGAGGCTATCACATTGGGCTGAGTGCCTACGTTGGTGATGGTGCTTCCTGAGCTCATTACGACGGTGAAGGTATGCGTATCACCTGACTCTAATGCTGACGTGGTAAAGGTGTTCTTGGTCAGCGGCGTACCGTCATAGGTCTTCGTGTCGTTATCGGCGGTGATGGTCACAGCCTTCGGCAAGATGGTAAACGTCGTTGAGGTTGAGCCTGAATAAACTACGCTCTCTGACTTAGCCGTAATGGCTACATTAGCCGTACCAACAGCCGTATTGTCCGTAATGGCAAAGTCACACTGGTCGGTGATATCCGTCTCACCGTCTATCACGGTGACCGTCGGCTCAATGGCGCTGCCCGTATAGGTCTGGTCGGCAATGGCAGAAACGGTGATGTCCGAGTTCGAGAGCTGTTTCTTCCAATGTGCCTTCAGCGTCAGGTCGCTTGTCACGACTGTATTGAAGTCATACGCATCTTCACCATTGTTCCAACGCACAAAGGTGTAGCCCTCGCGAGTTGTTGCTGGCTCTGTTGCTTTCATGCCACCAGCCACCATCAGGTCTGTCACGGTGCTGCCGCCGTTCTCGTCGAACGCCACGCTGTAGGCGGGCTTGAGCGTCTTACCAGCAACAGCAGAAAGATCTACCTCACCAGCAGCATAGACATTACCACCCTCGTCGATAAGGCTCCTGCCGCTAATGGTGAGCACTTCAGACTCAATATTCTCATAGGTGTCAGCCGCGATGCTGAATTTGGGGTCGGTGACATTGATGGTTGTTTCGCCCAAAATGTCGATGATCTGGGCAGAAATGATGCCGCCGCTGATGGTGAGATTATTGGAACCAGCAGCATAGAATCCATATCCAGCAGTCAATGTGCCGCCTGTAATACTTCCTGAAGGATAAATATTATTTGTAGCATCGATGGTGCCGCCGGAGACGGTGCCTGACTCGAATGAGATATTGCCACAACTTATGGTGCCGCCATCCATATTGAGAGTGGTCACTTGCATACTCCCGGCTGTGATTTCACTGTCACTATTGACATTGAGCGTAAGTTTGCCGTTCATTAATTGAATATCTAGAACGTTCAGGTGTGAAACATCCAGAATAACTTCGCCCTCTGCACCCTCTGTTTCGATGATGAGGTTGCCACTGATTACGCCAGCGGCAGAGTACCGGCCAGGAGTACTGATGGTGAGGTCTCCCGTGCCTCCATACTCATCAAAGGGATTTTGCGCCCACGCCGTCATGGTGGTGAGCATCATCACAAGGAGCAGCACTGCTGCCCGTCGCATTGCGCCCGGCCCCGAGGCCAACGGCGCGAAAAAATTCTTCTTAATGGTCTTGCTCATTGTTGTTTATTGTTTGATTTTGATTCTTTCGTCATAGTATGCACACAAAATGCCTTACGGCCTCGCCCGCTTTCAGTGGGCAAAGGTACAAAAAAAATAGTTAATATTCGTTTACCCCCCCCTAAATAATGTTAAGAGAAGTCATTTCTTAACAATTTAACGGGAAAAGTGCACAAAGTCGATTCTTTGCACAGGGCTAATGAAAGAGGAAAGAATAAAAAAGTTGTTCCAAAATTTGGAGGTAATAAAATAATTACCTATCTTTGCAGCAGAAATGCAATGATTGAGTGATATGCCGACAGTTTTTACGCTATTAGGTTTCAGATTTTGGTTCTATGGGAACGACCATACGCCTATTCATATTCACGTGAAGAAAGGTGGGGCGGTGGCAAAATATATAATGCAAAATAAAAAGGAGGTAACAATGGAGAAGATTGAGAAGATTTGGCTGACTGACGATGCGATTTGGATTAGGACTGCTGACGGACGTGAGGCATGCGAAAAGTTTTATGACTATCCTCGTCTAAGATATGCAACCGAAGAACAACGTGCCAATTATGAGGCTGATGAGTACGGGTTGCATTGGGAGGACATTGATGAAGACTTGAGCTTTGAAGGGTTCTTTGACAAGCGAGAGACGACACAACTCTACAAAGTCTTTATGGCTCACCCAGAGTTGAATGTCTCTGCTATCGCACGCCGTCTGGGTATCTCTCAGAGTCTGATGGCTCAGTATATCAGTGGTAAGAAGAATCCGAGCGATGCAAGAGTCACGCTGATTCTTGATACAGTCCGTGAAATAGGGCAAGAATTGATTGCGGTATAATCGTCAACGGGTGCTATCAAGGCGACAGGCACGCCGCGACACAAAGTGTCAGACACTTCGTGAGCTTTTCTAACCCTGCCATGCAATGGGAAAAATGGCGATTCATGCGTGGAAAAAAAAGAGAGGCTCCATTTCTGGAACCTCTCTATACAAGATTGGCGGAACTGCTGTGCAGCAGCACTATAAGTCCCAGTTTATCATGCGATTCATCATTTCCCTTAACTCACCAAAATAGGGAGAGTTGTGGAAAGCATATCCGATCTCTTGGAAAGCACACAATCTTCGGCTCACTGTGCAAGGCACATAAATCTTACCTGATAATAAAACAACACTTACTTGAAACATTTCTCACAGGGGCTCAGAACATAATTCGCGAAGGCTCAGAAAAAAAACGGCGAAGGCTCAAAAATAAAACGGCGAAGGCTCAAAAAAAGATCGGCGAAGGCTCAATAATTTTTTTTTGAGCCTTTGCCGAGAAAATTCCAAGCCTGTCTCAATTCTGATTTGAGCCTTTCTCAATTTGGGTTCAAGTTTGTCTCGAGACTATAGTGGTTATACAAACCGCACTATATGAGCAAACTGTCCATTCTTTTCCGCTGTTCCCTTAACTGCTGAAAATACTGGGAGCGATGGAAAGCGGAGCCGATTTCGCGACACAAAGTGTCCGACACAAAGTGTCAGACACTTCGTGAGCTTAATTCAATTATACAAATCCTATAATAGAAATTGCATTATTTAGAATAAAAAAGAATATCGTCTTTATCCGATAAACAAAAGTATCTGCTCCACAATCTGATCTTCAGTCTTGCCGTCAGAGGTGATGACGAGGTCGTAGTTGCGGGTGTCATAACGCGAGGTCTTGGCGTACTTCTTCACGTAGTTCTCGCGCATCTCGTCCACTTTTTCGATGGTCTTGCGGGCCTCATCTTCGGTCATATTCTGTTTGCTGGCCACTCGTTGAATTCGGAAAGGCATCGAGGCCTGAATGAAGATGCTCAGGTGGTTGGGGTGGTTACGGAACACATAGAAGCCACTACGACCAGCCACGATGCACGATTCCTCGGCTGCGATGCCGTTTAATATTTCGGTCTCAGCTTGGAACACCTCGTCGGTATCCAGCAATTCGGGCTCGTTGCCTATTTTGGGAATGTAATAGTTGACCATGTCAGCACCGCCGCTGATCTGGCGCTTGAAATCGGCCCACCAACCCTGCTTGCGGCCTTTAAGCTTCTCGATTTCTTCTGCTGTGAGATGAAATTTTTCCTGCAGGCCCTTGATGACGGCCTTGTCATAAAAATCCACGCCCAGTTTCTCTGCTAACTTGCGGCCTACAGTGCGACCTCCACTACCTAATTCACGATTGATGGTAATCACAAATTTCTCGTTCTTGTTCATAATTATACTAAGATTAGTTATAAGATACTATACGATGGGTAATGAGATACCACAGATTTTCTGATAGACATCGAGGGCATAGACGTCGGTCATGCCGCTGATATAGTCGATGACGGCCATGAGGCGGGTCTCCAGATCCGGAGAGTCAATGTCGTACTGGCTGCTGACCCGGCAGATGAGCTGTTTGGAATAGAAGCGGTCGGGATGATGAGCCGCCTCGACGAAGTGTGTCATCAGCGTCTCCATGATTTTGTAACCCGAGAGTTCCACGTCGAGCACAGGGCGACTCTTGTAGATGCGTTTGACAGAGAGAGCCGCACAGTGCTTGTAGGCCTCGCAGGGCAGCGGAGCGATATGGTCGATGAGCGAACCCTCGAAGGTACCGTTGAGGAAATCATCCTCATGGTCGACAAACACCTTCACACATTCATGCTCCAACAGGCCGATGGCGCAGGCCCGCATATAGACTATCTTCTCATTATCGTCGGTAAGGCCCTCGTCGACGATGCGTTTCTGGATTCTCTCACGAGTTGTTTCATCAAAGAAACTGAGCAACAATTCCGCCGTCTCTTCGTATGAAAGAATTTTCAGTTTGTGCGCATCCTCGATATCCATGATCTCATAGCAGACATCATCGGCCGCCTCCACAAGATAGACCAAAGGATGACGGGCGTATTTCAGTGGTTCGCCAGGCTCAGACAGGCAGATGATGCCCAATTCATCGGCAACTCTGCGGAAGATGTCGCGCTCAGAGTTAAAGAAGCCGAACTTTCCTTTCTTGCTCGGAGCGGAAGAGGAATAGGGGTATTTCACGATGCTGGCCAGCATGGAATAAGTCATGACGAATCCACCCGCTCTCCTACCCTTGAACTGATGGGTGAGCAGACGGAAGGCATTGGCATTTCCTTCGAAGTGAGTGATATCATCCCAGAACTGATGGCTGACCTCGCGCTGCAAGTCGGAACCCGGGCCCTCGGTAAAGTAAGTCTGGATGGCCTTCTCGCCGCTATGCCCGAAGGGCGGATTCCCCATGTCGTGCGCCAGACAGGCGGTCGCGACAATCTGCCCGATCTCCGAGAAAAGCGTATCCTCCAGTTCCGGATGCTGCGCTATCAGTTGGCTGGCCACGTCGTTGCCCAACGACATACCGACGCTCGCCACTTCCAAGGAATGTGTGAGCCGGTTGTGCACAAACACACTTCCCGGCAAAGGGAACACCTGTGTCTTGTTCTGCAGGCGACGGAAAGGAGCCGAGAAAATCAGACGGTCATAGTCGCGTTTGAACTCCGTCCTGTCATCATGTCTCTCAGGATGCTTATGCTCTTGTCCGAGGCGTTTGTTAGATATTAATTTCAGCCAATTCATCATAACTCGGGGGCAAAGATACGATTTTTTTTCCAAAACCAACGTTAATAGGTGTTAATCCTCACAATCTTCCGGCTGCCAAAAGCCTTGATTTCTGATTTTTCGAGGCCATTTATGCAAGTTTACAGCCCAATAGGGCTATAATCTCAGAAATTTTGCCTAAATTTGCAACGATTTAGATGTTTTTTCTAACAGATGTACGATATGCATAATACCCCATACTATCGACTGTCATGGTACAGAAGGGCAATGATGCTACTGCTCTCTGTGCATTTCTCATTGGCAGTAGGATTTGCCCAATCGGACACCACCCGGGTCTTCTCAGAGAGCAATCCGCTGGTTTATGAAGACGTATGGGATCTGTGGCCCTACTCGTTTCTGAACGATAACGGCGACCCCGACGGTTTCAACATCGACCTGATCCGGCTCATGATGAAGGACCTGAACATTCCCTACATCATCAGGCTGAAACCATCATCGGAAGCCTACCACGACCTAAAGAAAGGGAAATCAGACCTGATGCTGGGATTAGTACAGGGATTCCACGACGAGTTCGGCATGTATAGCAAGAATGCCGTGACGCTGTTCACGCAGAGTGTGGTGACGCCCAAGAGCAAACCCGTGGAGATCAAGGCGTTCCGCGACTTAGGCAAGCCCGGTCTGAAGGTCATCGTCAACGACAGCTCGCTCTGCCACCACCTGATGATAGACTACGGGTGGGGCGCCAATGCGCTGCCCGACAAGGACATCGGCGAGGCTATCCAGCGCGTCAGCGCCAAGGGCGAGGGACAGATTGTGTGGAATACCCTTTCGCTGAAGTGGCTGATGAACCGCTATAATATCGACGATCTTGAACTGACACCTGTCAACATGCCTCACGGAGAGTATAAGTTCATGTCGAACAACCAACAACTGCTCGACAAGCTCGACGAGACCTATAGCAGACTCTATACCAACGACGAGATACAGCCCTTGCAGGACAAGTGGTTCTATCCCGAGCGTCAGAATAAGAAAGAGCCGAAAGAACTGTGGTATCTGCTGGGCGGCGGCTTGCTGCTGCTCGTCTTCATGGTCGTCTATGTCATCAGTTACCGTATCCAAGACCGGAAGATAAGACTCGAGAATATCAAGCGCAACAATCGTCTGGCGCTGATTCTGCAGACCAGCCAGGTACACATCTGGACCTACAACATCAAGACAAACCAATTCTCCTGGCATAACGATAACGGACAGGTGGCCTACACGTACTCGATGGAGGAATTCTCGCAGCGATACAGCCACGAGGATTTCGTCAGTCTGAAGTCGGCCCTGGAAAAACTCGCTGAGACCAGAAAGACCGATGGGGAAGAGAAAGAGATAGAGCTGAACCTGCGTGCCAAGGACTTGGAAACGATACCGGCAGGCGAGCAGAGCCCGGGCATGGGCGGCGACGCCAACAACCGCGACTATCACATTGTGCTGTCCGTATTGAGCCGCGACAAGGATGGCAGCCCCGCCGTCATCATCGGCACCAAGAAGGATGTGACGCTGGAACAGCAGCAGAAGCGGCTCGACGAAGAGCGCACGCTGCGCTACTGGTCGATCTTCTATACCCCGATTCTAGGCATCATCCTCTTCAACAAGGACGGCCGACTCGTCGACATCAACCCCAAGGCCTGCGACATCTTCGGATGCAATGCCGAGGAGACCATTGAAAAGGGCATTGACATCCATTCGATGTTCAACATCGACATACAGGATCTGGAAGACATGGACGGATACCAGGCCACCCAGACTATCAGCCAAGACATGATCACCGAGTTCCGTCTGATGACCATCCACGACGATGCTGGCGAGATGCTGGGCATCTTCGCCTTCTGCCGCGACATCACCATGTCGGTGAACAGCAAAAACCAGGAAAAGGAAGCCCAGAAGAAGATTGACGCATTGCACGACGAGCAGCGGCAATATGACGAGATTCTCAACGCCGCCATCAGCGATACCGACATCCGCCAAGTCATCTACTCGCCCGGCTCCCACACGCTGACTATCTACCGGGGCACCGACACCATCCAGCATGCGCTGACGCAGACGCGCTGTATGACACTGGTCGACGAGCAGTCGCAGCGACAGGCCATGCGACTATTGAGTAATATGGATGGCTATGAAGACAAGGTGATAGAGTATAACATCAGAACCACCCTCCGCTCGACAGAAGGAAGACCACTGATATTGTATTTCCGCTTAGAGCCCTGCCACGGCAACGATGGTAAGGTGAAGGAATACCGCGGTATGCTGCGCGACATCAGCGAGATGGACTGGATTGAACGTCAGATGGAACTGCAAACCGCGAAGGTGCAGGAGGTAGAGAAGACAAAGAGCGGCTTCGTGAAGAACATGGTGCAAGAGATTCGCAATCCGATGAATGCCGTGGTCAAACACGTGGCGCAGATCAACGACGACAGTTCTTCAGCCAACGAGCCGGAGCTGTGCAAGGTGATTCAGCAGAATGCCGACTACTTGTTGCACATCGTCGACAACATCCTCTACCTGTCGCGCCTGGAGGCACGGATGGTCGAAATCAACCGGCACCCACAAGACTTCGCCAAGTTGTTTGAGTCGCAGTGTGCTATGGGCTGGATGAAGTTTATGAATCCAGACACCCAATACATCGTGGAGAACCCTTATGAGCAACTGACCGTTGACATCGATGCTGAGAACCTCGGTCACGCCATCGAACAAGTGACGTGCAACGCCGCGCAGCATACAAAGCGAGGCACCGTCAGAGCCCGCTACGACTATATCGGCAGACGACTGATTATCTCGGTCGACGATACGGGCGAAGGTATCCCCGAGGCCGAGCTTACCCGCATCCAGGAAGTGCAAGACGGCGCCCCCAACACCAAGGGGCTGGGATTGGCCATCACCAAGGAACTGGTCAGCCAGATGGGAGGCACCTTCGAGATTAGTTCGGAAGAGGGATCGGGCACCACCATTTACATCATGATTCCTTGTCATGCCTCAGTCATTAAACGCAAGAAAACCGCTTAGTCCATGAAACGCCTATATACATATATAATTATATTGTTGCTCAGTGCCACCGCCATCAGATCCATGGCGCAGCAACTCTCCGACACGTACACCAAGCAACGGCCCGTCGTCATTGTCTGCGACTGGGACAAGGCGCCCTATGAGTTCCTGAACGACAAGGGGCAGCCCTCGGGCAGCAATATCGACGTGATGCAGGCCGTGATGAAAGAGCTGAACCTGCCCTGCCGGTTCATCATGAAAGACTGGAGCATCGCCCTGAAGACTTTCGAGCGCGGCGATGCCGACATCATCCTGGCCAATGCCCGCCGCTACCGTCGCGAACCCTACGTCATCTCAGAAAATATCGTCAACTACAATCGCATCCGCGTGGCCGTGCATTCCGATTCCGTCGGCATGGTTTCGCTCAGTCAGTTGGAGCGCGAGGGTGCCGTCTTTAAGCCCGGCGACTACTCTGCTTTCTATTTCATGGGCGGCGACACGATGCGCAACAGCCGCATAGAGTTCCAGACACCCAAAGTGGCGCTGATGGGCGTGCTCAACGGTGACTACAAATACTACGTATGGGGCGAGGAGCCGCTGAAGTGGAAGATCAAGGAACTCAACCTTGAGGGCATCGTGCTCAACGACGTGAACATCCCCATCACCGAAATCCATATCATCGGCCGCGACCGGCAATTGATCGAGCAGATAGACGACCAATACTCGCGCCTGAAGCAGAGCGGCGAGATTGCTGCCATTCAGGATCGTTGGTTCCATCCCGAACGCGTCCACGGCCACTCGTCGCCGATGGTCTATTACATCGTCGTCGCCTTGCTGCTGGCGGCTCTCTGCTACTTCTTTGCACGGCTGGCGAAGGCCCACGTGCGGAGCGCCGCCCGCAAGTCTACGGAGTTGAACGGCATGATGTACAAGGCCCTGCACATGGGTAACTTCATTATCATGGTGTATGACATCAAAAATGACCGGATGACCAACAACTACGGCGAGATACTGCCCAAGGAAGGCCTGTCATTAGAGGAATTCACAAGTCACATCCACCCCAGCCAGCGACAGGAATTCACTCAGAAGATGAAGCGCCTGACCGACGGCCGTGAGCGCCAGTTCGTGCTGAACAAACTGTTCAACAGCGCCACCGACGACGCCCCCAACTGGCTCAGCTTCCACGGCCACGCCATCCTGGAGCTCGACAACGAGGGGCATCCTGCCTACGTCGTCAACGCCATCCACGACGTCACCCACGACCTCGAAGAGAACAAGGCTGAGCGCGAACTCGTCAAGAAGTACGAACAACTGTCGAACATCCCGTTCATCGCCATGTCGTTCTACGACAAGGCCGGCTGGCTCATCGACCTCAACGACAACATGCGGCAGCTCTGTGGCATGACCGACGACCACCCCGAAAACAAGCGATTCTGGGAGACCGTCTGCATGTTCGATGTTCCAATGTTCCGCAACATCTACTCGCCCGACAGCCGCAACGACTTGCTCATCTGCCAGCACATGGAATATCCTGAGATGGGCATCGACCGCTACATCGAGTTCTTCATCCTGCCATTGTTCAATAGCGAGGGCGAAATCTGCAACTACTTCATCACCACGCTCGACATCACAGACGACCGCAACCGCGACCGCGACCGCCATCTGCACAACAAGGAGGTGCAAACCATCAAGGCCGATATTGAGCGCAAGAAGCAGACCCTGGCCTTCCTCTTGGAACATAGCGACCGCCACTTAGAGCAGGACGATGATGGCAGGATGCGTATCGTCGACGACAACTCCAAACTCGAGGAGGCCCGCCGACAGTTGCAGGCCGTCACCACATTGGCCGACGAGAGCGTCAGGCAGAAAAGTGGCTTCATGGCATCGATGACCCATGAGTTGCGCACGCCTCTGAACGCCATCGTCGGATTCACAGGTGTCCTCGACACACTGGACGACAATCCTGAGCGCGGCGAATACGTCCGCATCATCCGCAACTCCAGCGACATGCTGCAGCGACTCATCAACGACATCATTGAGGCCTCGTCTATCAGCGGCGGCACACTTACCGTCAAGCCCGAGACCATCGACTTCGCTACTGCCTTCAATGACATCTGCCTGACCCTCCAGCAACGTGTGCAGAGTAAGGGACTGAAGTTCATCAAGGAGAATCCCTACGACACCTTCGTCACCACGCTCGACTTCGAGCGCATTCAGCAGGTGCTCACCAACTTCGTGACTAACGCCGTGAAGTTTACCGAACAAGGCCACGTCCGACTGGGCTACCGCTACGAGAAGCACGGCATGTACCTCTATTGTGAGGACACCGGCATCGGCAT
>Ga0247610_10002941_pt1 | contig 19168 bp, 33 predicted proteins | sample 174DNAGHGhighgp2_FD_193483 | JGI IMG/M metagenome (GOLD analysis project Ga0247610, IMG submission 193483) | Sheep rumen microbial communities from Palmerston North, Manawatu-Wanganui, New Zealand - 1742 DNA GHGhigh gp2 | ecosystem: Host-associated > Mammals > Digestive system > Stomach > Rumen...
ATAGTACGTAAAATCATAGTCATTCGTCTACTACCTTAGACAATTTCTAATGTTACTGGCAATAATATTCTATTATAATTAATAAACATATTCTATCACATGAGTAAAATATTGCTAATGTGAGAAGAAAATAATTCTAAAGCAAAAGGGATAACCGTTCATTATTAGAAACGATTATCCCTTTTATTAGAATTATTTAGTTCTTCTCTTCTAAAGCTTTAACTCTATCTTCAAGTTCTTTAATCTTGTAAGCATTGTACATACATTTCTGTTCCAATGTCATACAGTCATCACTTAACATTGGCTGAGTTCCCATTCCAAACCCATGCCCACAACCAAACCAAGGATACGGAAAAATCCATGGTGCTATAGGAATCATAAAATCACCCCTCTTTACTGGTTTCAATTTGTATTCTTATTCTCAATATTTGTTCATAGGCAAGCATTGCGTTTAATTGCATTGTCATAAGTTCTATACTACAGTTAGGTTTAAACTCACATTTATGGTTAATTATTTTGTTTATAGTTTTACTTAGTTTTATAATTTTCTCACTCAAAGCTAATTCTTCATCTAATAGTCTTTTCTGCCAGTCTTCCATATCATTTCTCCAATATTTCAAAATAGTCGCCATCAGTTATATTGTATATTAGAGTTGAATTATCTTTACATGTAAAATTGATTGTTTTTCTATCTTTATTATATTTTATATTTTTAATGTTAATTATTTTATATAGTAAATTGTCACCTGAATCGTATATGTTGATTGATAGCATTTTTAACTCACTTTCTTGGTTATGTCAAAATCGGTTGCATATAATGTAATTGTAGTATTTGGCGTCATTACATTTTCTCCACCATTATAGCATAATGTATGCCAACGTTTGTTGCACCTGAGGCAGTATTTTTTATTGATATTGTACCGAACGAAACGCTATTCATTCTACCGTTTGAATCGGTACTTTCTCCAGCTGTGTATATATTAGGGATTGACGAATATATACTTCCGATTTGTATATCCTGCGCTGTTACATATACTCCGCACAGATACCCTTTATAACGAGTGGACGGTTCAAGTCCTGAAAAATTGCCTGTTAAATTTACCTTTTTCCATGTGCTTGACACATCTGTCGCAGTAGTCATAAATAAAAACATGCGTGGGGGATTATCTCTTAACTTATAACTATTATCCCCTATAATAATACTATCTCCGCCTGCATCACTCTCAAACCCAACACGAATTGGGTCATTGTCAGCATTATCCGTAATCTGTACACTCATTCCTTCCGCATCCTTTGCGGCTGAAACTGTCAGATTATTTGTATCACTTCCCATTCGTGTTGACCTGCTTGTAGCCGGGTCTGTTGCAACACGTTGTACCTTACTATTGGCAACGGCTACCTGCTGATTGAGAGTGTTAATTTCTGAACTATGGTTTATTGATGTTGAAACTAAATTCTGAATGGAAGCATCCTGGTTGTTGTTTTTCTTAACAATATCATCAAAATTGAAAGCAAGATTTCCAAACGTAACCATATGTCCAGTATCATTTTCAAGAAAACCGAACTGAACTCTATCTTCATTGACATTGTCAATAAAATCCATAGATTTGGTGTCGTTTTCAGTGTATGTGCTAACGGTCAAGTTGTTATTATTATTTCCGATTCTAGTGCTTCTACTTGTAGCTGGGTCAGTAGCTACTCTATTAACAGAATCGTCAATTCTCTGAACATCATCAGCAAGGTCACTAATAGCGCTATCCTGTTCAGTGTCCTTCGCATTTATATCAGCAATAGCCGCATCCTGTTCATCATTTTTAGCGTTAATCCTAGAGATTCTCGTATTGATATCTGCAATACTAGCATCATGAGCAGTAAGTCTATTACCATGTTCCCTAATCAAAACATCCTGAGCATCCTGACTTTCTTCAAGAGCATCAAGTCTATCGTCCTGTTCATCATCCTTTGCATCAATTCTTTCTATAGCATCATCAATATTACCAAGTCTACCATCCTGTTCAGTATTTTTAGCTGTATTGGCATTAATCTGAACCTGCTGTTCTCTATTGAATGCTTCTTCACTTGTAACACGTTCTTCAAGATTAGCAACGTGCTCTTCAGCAGTTACCACTCTTTCTGCTAAATCATCAACTCGTCCATCAAGTCTATCAATTTCTCCTTGAGTGTCTTTGAATCCTTTCTGAATTGCTTTCCAGTTAGCGTTTCTACCTGGTCTCCTTGTATCATGTCCATCATCAGGATTATACAAGTCGTTTCTATATTCATCATAATAATTAGCCATAGCTAAAATTCCACCTTTCTCTTAGCAGTCATATAAACTCATGAATAGACAGCCTAAATCTTTAATTATTAGCATTTCAATATCATATGCTGTATCATATAACATTTGTGCTAATTCCTGTTCAGGTTTATGTCTGCCAGTCATGTGGTCGTCATAATTATTAGTGGTATCCGTATCAATAGTTCTATGATTTGTAATATCATGCGTGTAGTCTGTTACGATATCCCTATTTTCGCCAATATCATCATGATAAGTCATATCATGTGTATTGTCTCTAACAATATCATGCCCATACACGTCATTTCTGTGTGTAGTTCTTGTTTCAGTACTTTCATCACTATGCGTATTATTGACAATTGTTCCATCAGTCAACCATTGATTTATCCAAGTGTCGTCTAATCCATAACCAAGATTATTCAGATTTTGCTGTGGGGTATCACTATGTCTTGTAATAGTATCATATTTACCAGATGTTCTAAAAGCATCAGTCCAGTTTTCATCCCATACGTCTGTTGAATCCTTACGCTCTGTCCACTTATCAACATCGTTTTGAGTAGCGTCTTTAGTGTGGGAAAAATCATTATCCTCAACTGTCTTACTGGTTTTATCATCTGTATCATGGTCTATTGTGTCCAATGTTCCCCATTGCCTACGTGTTACATATTCATTATGGTCTGTTAAAGGCTCTGTAGTCAAATTTCTAGCCTTAAACATTACATTATATTTGGGCATAATCATTGCCATTCTTGCCCTAAGTGCATCCCTGAACTGTCTTTCTGTCTCGAAACCTATTTCATAGGTATCATACCAGTCAAGTATCATCAGGTTGAGGGATTCACGGTACGCTTCATTCCAGATAGGATAACTGTCCAGTCCAAAGTCAAAACCGTTCACCCTCAACGTATGCACATTGCAAGTATACTTTGCGGGATAACCGTAAAACATTCCATTGTCTAACGGTAAATCAGTATAACTTGCCATCACTCAACCTCTTCTTTCTGCCTTTCTTCGGCATCTTTTTCAATTGTCTCTCTGTAACCGCCCTTACCAAGAGAACTACTATTTGTATTCTCATATCGGGTATCAGTAAACTCTCTAGGATACAGGTCAACATTGAATTCACAAGAAGTATTAAGCCCGAACAGTTTATTTATAGATTCACAAAATTGCACTCTTGCATCCAAAAAACTGTTCTTTGTTAATGAGATTGATTCTCTATCTATGTTGATTTCATCTACTAAAAGCTGAGCACGTTTTTCAACCGTCTTTGACGTTACACCTATTTCATTAAAATAGTCATTGATAATATCATGTTTTAGTAATTCAAATTTATCACATAGATACGGTGCTGTAGGTGGATAAAACCACTCACGCTCTTCACTCATTAAATCCTCTCTGCCATATACTACAGGTTTATGACCTGCTATCATTTCATAGACATTGCTATATGTCAATTCCTGACCATGCGGTGCTCTAATAACGGCGGGAGTATTCTGTGCTTTCAAATTCACATCTTCCAGTCCATCTATATCTGATAACATTTGTGCATAGTGGTCAATTGTAAAGTACATAGGTCTATGTGTAGGGCAGTTCCAACCTATAGCAATTTCATCTACCTTTTTAACATAGCTTGCGATTTTATTAGTGATTGTATAACTTGTAGCACCACCAAACCAATTGTAACCAGTGTTAGGGTTGACAGCACCTACAATAGGAATTGCTTTAGTAGCATCTGTATAACAGAATCCAACACAAGCACCTTCTAAGAATAAACTATTCAGATACATTTCTATCTGATAACGATTGTTTTCTTCAAAAGGTAATCCATCCCATTTAAAAGCTGTCAGATAATAGTCTACAAGTTTTGCTCTCCACCAATTAAATCGTGCCCTGTTTAATGCTGTTTGTGCTTTATTGGTCACGCTTCGCTTAGCCATTTGTAAACCTCTTTATAGATGATTTGCTGTTGCAAAACCGAATTTTTTATAGTCTCCAACTGTGTTAAAAATAAATATGCCATTGTTAAATCTATTTATTATTTTCATTAAGTCTTTTTGTGGTACAAGTCTACCAGATATGCTAGCATCTAGTGTTTCATAATAATTCCAACGTGGGTAATTACCAAACACTATTCTTTGCGGTGAACCGCCCATAGAATAGCCATATGTTCCAAAATATGCATTTAATCTTAAAATGTCTGGCATAGAAGGAAAATAATGAGCTATTTTTACAAGTGGATTACTTTCATTGTAAGCGGCAATTGTACTACTAGCTGTACCAACTACTTCTGCACCTTCTTGTATAATTGTTTGTGCTTGTATATTACCTTGTTTCATGTCTATACCCGCACCTATAACATCAGCCGCCGCATTAGCGAATGCACCTGCCGGATTCAATATTTTAAATGGATTTGTTACGTCACCTATAATTTTTGCTGTATCCTGTGCCGCTGTTTTTGTTGTTGATAGTATACTGCTTTGTAATGCTTTTAAGTCTACACCATATGTTGATAGCTGAACTCTATCCCAACTAGGTGAAGCTACACTATAATACCCATGACCTATATCATTAGGTAAATTATTTGGGGTTAATATGGCATTACCGTTTATACCCTGAGTAGCGAAAACTTCAAAGTTTAATCTGCCAATACCAAAAACATCTGGCTTGTATAAATTAACAGGTATCATTCTAGTGTTGCCACAAAGATTTTCATAGAGTTTATTGAATTGTGGTGAATATTTCATTTTTTTCCAAACAATAGCTGAGTTACTATTACCCCAAGTCATATTAAATTCTACTACTCTTCTATAGTTAGGAATATCAGCTAAATCTGTGCCTGCTGTTTCAGCGTTATTAAAATATAATGGAACGTGATACATTCCTATTATATCTTGTGCTCTACCATTTTGAACAAAGGCTTGTATAATATCACCTGCTATAAGTGGGCTAACAATACTTGTATTTGGTTGTGTACCTGTTGCGCCTATAGCTGTTGAACCTGCTTGTATTTGACTTGCCCAACTTTTTAACAATGATACACTTTCACCCTTAGCAAGTGACAACATACCATCAAAATAGTTGTCAATTCCATTTTGGCTATAGCTTGTTGTCTTTACAGCTGTTACTATGTGAATTAGCTTAGCGTCTTCTGTAGAAAAACCCTCTTCTTTAGTTTCAACATCCCAAGAATGTACACCAATAGGTTCAGGATAAAAATTTACATTGAGATTAGTATAATCATCCGCTATAGGGTGACACCTTATCATTGGTGAATCATTGAATGTATATTGACCTGCATAGTTTAGCCAAGGGTCAATTTCAATGTGACATAATGTCATATCATCATTGATATAGGTAAAGTCAGTTATGAAAGCAAAATTCAGTTTGCCATTGTTATCAAAAGTGCAATAGTTATACTTCTTAACATCGTTTATATTTCCTGTTGCTCTAAATGCACTAGCATCCCTTTGCCAGTAGCAATCAGGATAAACTTTAGAAGGAAAACTACTTACAGCACCTAACGCTTCACCTTCTGATTCAGCCTTAACAACATATCTGTTAGATATATCAAAGTCTGTTGCGTATAATGTTACAACTGTATTTGGATTCATGTTGTTACCTCAATAAATGGCTACTATTGCACTCACTGAAAAAAGGAGAGAAAAAGATGAATGTAATAGTAGCCATATCACTATAGCTGTATAGCTATATCTTATTTACTGTCTCTTCACAAGTGCAATAGCATTAGCGCAAGTATTTACAGCATACGTCTGGAAAACTGTCAGATAATGATTACGATAAAGTCCTGCACTGTTAAAGAAATCACTAGCCTGCATGAAATTGTCTCTGTACTCAAACGCTTTTCTATCAGCAACGATAGCAATGATATTATCATTTGTTACTTCCTGCTGTTTAGACTTGTCAAAATATGAGAACCTATCTACAGGCACAATTTTCTGCTTGAACTCTGTCTCATTCAGATTGAAAGCACCCGCCAAGGTTTCCACCTCTGTATTAACAAGTGCTTCTGACGTAATGAAAATAACAACGTCCTCATTTTCAACCCACGTAATAGCCGGAGTCGGGTCGTCAATACCCTGAGCCGCCGCATATTCCTGATAGTTGTTATATGCACTACTGGGGAATGTAAAGTCAAGTGCTAACCTGCGACTTGCTTTAATCAGATTTTTGCCTGCCTGATTAGCGTCAGATTCTAAGTCAAAATCAATCTGCATTGTTTTGATAATATTCTGATTAACAGATTCAACTAACAGGAACTTAACAAGATTCTGTTCAGAAATCTCGTTTCCAGAATAAAGTGTTCTGATAGCACCCTGAACAAAATCATCTAACTGTTCCCATGTAGTAAAAGCACCCTGCAAAAGCGGCTGTGGAATTGTTACCCAGAACTGTTCTTCACGATTTCTCCGGAAATACTGTACTTTCACATCAGGTTTCTTTCTATTGAGTAACGTATCTCCAAGTGCAATGGAATATGCTCTACCCTCTGCCGGGTTAATGTACTGGTATTCATAATCAGTTCCGAGTGGAAATCCCTCACGTTTGAGCAATGAATACTTATTATTGTACATTTTTGCTTCTACTACCTGAAAAACTAGCTTGTTGATAACATAATCAAGAAATTCGTTCATCAACGGTGCATATTTTACAATAGGAGCGAACGCACTTTTGAAATCTGTGGTGGTTGTTGCTCTTCCAACTTTAGCCTGATAACCTTCGGAAGAAGCGTCAAGTGCGGCATTGAATACATCTACACCCCTCTGTGCGCTACTCATGGTAGCATTATTACTACCAGTATCAACATTCTTAGCCATTAGAATAATCCTCCATACATTTCTACCTGTGACTTCAAAATCTTTTCAATCTTTTCTTCGTTTGTTTCATCATCAGGGTCATTATTTTCATCGTTTGGTTGATTTCCGTCAGGTGTAAACCTTGCGGTATATTGCTTTTCAATCTGACCGTACAACATGGCATTAGCCTGTTTTAAACGTTCATTTTCAGCTTTTAAAGTGTCACGGTCTGCAACTACTGTGTTGAACTCTTCTAACCCGTCAGTAACAATACCAAGCATGGTTGTACGCATAGCATTGTAACCATCTTCGGTTTCATGTCCATCCATATCCATTACCTTAGTAACATCTTCAATTTTATACATTTATCTTACCTCTTTGCATTGGTATAATCTATACCATCTAGTGTTCCTGAATGTTCCCAAGGATATTCGCTTATCTTTCCTATCTCACAAGAATGTAACTCTTTAGGAAAATGTAGAAAATACCCGTATCCTATATCTAAACCAACGTGTCTTCCTGTGTTGTTAAATGTAGTGAATAGTAAACTACCTTCAACTCCAAGTCTAGGTGTTGTCTTAATAGGGCATTTTTCATACATACCGATTGAATATCCAACTATTCCTGAGATATCTGTTATAAATCCGGAGCAATCTAACCCTATTTTGTTTCTGCTGTAATCTTTGATTTGAATCAGGGTATTTTTATCGTATCTACTAAAATATACTGATTCCAATCTAATAAGTGTTTCCATAACATCATCTGTTAAGATTTGACCTTTTGCACCATAAAAATATGCGTAACGGTCTTTTTCATTGAGTACACTTAGTGCGTTTTGTATCAGTTGATAGTAGTTCATATTATTTACCCTTTTTACTTACAAGTGTTTTTATGGTTTCTACTATTCCGCTCAACTCTCCGTTAATGCTGAAATTTTCTATAATGCTTAGGATTTCCATAATTGTTACATACGAACAGGTAGCAATATAAAGATTAAGCTGAGCGTTAAGGATATCTAAGAAATATTTATCAATAACTATTGATACTGCTATGATAGCTATTTCAGAAAATTTCTTATATAATCCATTGCGGAAAATAGAACTTTTCCATGTTTTACAATATAGGCTTCTTACTGTTCCAATAATGATATCTAATAGTATAAATATAGCTACCCAAGCTACTCTGCTATACATTTGATATCTATGCGAATAGTTCCAGTGCCATCCTTTGTGGGAATATGGTATACTGTTACCCCATTAGTTAATTCAAGCCTTTTTACAGTTCCGCTTGAAATCAACTCTATTGCTGTTGCTACCTCATTAACCATATTCTTAAATTCATTTGCTGTCACGTTTCGCTTCTCCCTTCTGTAGTAGTCAACTACTATTCATAAGGGGGAAGCAATACTTCCCCCTCGGGTGACTAACCCGAACCAGACCGCTCTTCACGGTAGTCTTCTGGCTTAATTTAACACTAGCATAATTGCCCTTATTTGTCAAGTAAAATCGTTACTTTTTCGGTAATTTCTTTCTAAATATCTCCGTTACCATATCATTCTTAGAAACAATTGACCCTTTAGCTAATCTATAGTTTAACGCTTGCCTGATTTTTGGATAAAATGTAATTTCTGCGAATGTTTCGATTGACATTGTATAGTCTTTAAATTTACTATCAGTTAATAATATAGGTAATTCTATTTTAGTTGGAATAATGCAAAATATATAGTGATATCCCTGTGTTATCTTTATTCTTGTTCCGTTTCTATACGCTTTTGTTAGAAGTAATTGTTGTACATTCATTCCGTTATAATCATCGGGATAACTATTTACTTCCCAACCACCTGTTGTTATCATGGTAGCGGATGAAGTAGCAAAATCAAAATACTTATCTGATTTTTTCCCTTTTGTAGTTCCTTTACAATGTTCTACAGCTACTATTGCCCCTGCTTTTGTTTTGAAGGATACTATAGTTCCCTGTTTGATTTTAAAAGGGTCTATTCCAAAACCATCAAAATAGGCTGAATAGCGTGTTACTGTATTGCCTAATAGATAAATTTTGACGTTATTTCTATCACGCACTATAGTTGACACGTTGTTTAAAAAGTCATTGAACTCTTGCAATGGTGAATCAACATTCTCATAAAAATATCTTCTGCTTGACAGAAATTCATCCAATATAATGGTAGTGACTTCCGGATAAGCGTTTCCCTTATATTTCAGCCAACCTGAAACAGACATTACATGTCCTATTAACCATTTATCTTTCGGACGTTCTTCCCTGTTAGGATAAATATAGTATGAGCCTGAATAATAATCTATTGTTGCATCGTTTCCGAATTTATCTTTAACCACCTCTGCATGATTAGCTATAAATTGTTTTGCGTGTTTAGCTGTTACTTCATCCTCGTTTCTACGCATATACACAAACTGTTCATAACCAGTTTTTGCATATCTTTCTATAGCATACCGCAATGTGTCATATGTTTTACCGTTTGACCTTTCACCGTATATAATCATGTAGTCGGCGTTTGTTTGTCTGATTTTATCTCCTGAGTAGTACGCCATTTATCATCATCCTTTCTATTCCATATATGTTTACTGTATTCTTTAATCAATTTTTCTTCGTTTTCTCTTATTTTCATTATTTTTACAATCTTATCTGCCTTATTCATATGATTCATCATTCCCTTCACGTATAGAATTAACAAGTGACTGATATTTACTTAATTCTTTTTCATATTTATCTACAAGGTTAGTTAAATCTGTTATTATTAAAGCCTGCCTATCTATTTCATTCTTTAATTTTATTTTTTCACCATAACAAACAGTTAAATATACTTCGTATCTTTTGCATCTATCTTCCAGTTCTGTTATCTTATCATTTGCTCTTATTATGTATTTTTCTTTTTCACTTAAATATTCATCATTCTTTTTCATTTTGTGCTCACCCTTTCCAATTCAATGCACGGAATATGATTAACGATTATTTCATATAATTCTTTACTGTCTCCGCTAACTGTCATTAATGAATTGTTATCTCCATTTGCTATAATATTTGTTGTATCTATATTATTCTTTTCCAGTGACTTCTTAATAGCCGTTAAATCTTTTCTATCACCTAAAAAGGTCATTGCGTGTTTCTGAAAGTATATTTTCATATCTACTCCTTAGATTAAATGAATTTCTAAATACGGTTCTACAGACCATGCGTACAAAACTCTATATAAAATAAACTGAGCACTACTTATTACATATCTATCTGACTCTGCTTCTTTTTCTATTCTAAGACCCGGATAAAATTTAATTCTTTTTGTAAGCAATTCATACAATTCTTCATTGCAATGAAAACTTAATTTGTCATACCCTAATATCACATTTAATATTGTTGTTTCTCTTTTAACCCTCATCATAATCACCTCCTTCCTTTGCTATGATATAACCTGCTATAAATCCTACTCCAAAAGCAAATAACAGTAACCCTAATACTGCACCCATCATTTTATTACCTCATTTCATATGTTTGTTCTACCAGTAGCACTCCACCTGGTATTCGTTTTTGTTTCAGATTTCCGGGAACTTTTAATCCAATCTTGAAATCATTTAACGTCATTCCTTTTTCAACAAATTCTGTATATGATTCTTTCCAGTTTAGTCCACGTTCATTCTCTTTTGGTAATGCTTTTTCCAATGCTAAATTTACTAGCAATTTTGGTGTTTTTCCCATACCTGCACACTTTATATTGTAATAAGGGTGGTCTACTGGCTTTCCATCTTCATGCGTTACGTGTTCTATATATGTTTTCTGCCTTACGAACACTGCCTTATCCCAATAACTTTCTAACTTCCAATGACAGAATTTAGTATCATGTACCGGAATACCTTTCATTTCTTCTGGCTTTAAATCACAATGTATAGAATCTGTATCAGCATATATAAAGCCTCTCTTATCACTTCCATAGAAATTCATCTGTGCCGCTCTAATGGTAAAGCATCTTGCATAACTTGTAATAGCAGCACCACATGGTAAATAACCCGGTGTTTTATCGTGCTCTTCTATAGTATGGAAATCAACTACACCATCAGGGGCTAATTCTGCTACATTGAAACTACTATTAGTTGTTGCCGCTAGCCTGCCATATAGATTATTAAGGAACAATTTAGCAAGTGTTCTCATAGCACCTGTTGAATTTTGCTTTATCTCTGCATATTTGTTAATATAAGCATCGAACAAACCTACTACTGCATTAAAATAACACCCATCTAATATTTCACAATCAACCAATCTATAATGCTCTTTAACTAATTCGTACTCATTCCATGTTAATGTCATTGTTATTCTGGTATCATGTAATTCACCATTATCATCAACCCATTCTGATATATGTTCCCCCTTCTTATGTCTTATTCTACCGTCTTTATCTTTCATATCCTTCTTTATTACTATATCGGATGATTCCAAACTTTCTCTACTATTATATAAACTGTTTCCTCTGATTCTAATAAAAGGCAATTTACCTTTTCTTAAATAGAACCTTGTCTTAATCCTTACATAATAAAATTTGTTATCGCCTTTAGCTTCTTTTGGTATATCTCCAGTCCAAAATGTTGGTAGTCCTATAGGATATCTATTTCCACTCATTGAGTGCATCATAGAAGGATATAGGCTATTAACATCTGCTGTTACACCTTCAGTAAAAATCTTGTTGGTTTTTTGTGGTACAACATAGCACCAACCACCCGCGTATGCCTTTAGAATATATTCTCCTGCATTGTTACAGCCATATTTATCACTGATTGTATATTCATAAATATTCGGGTAAAACTGTTTATATTCTCTTAAATCATTGAATCCCATGAAATAATCAGGATGTAGTTTTACTGTTTCCATATAGAAAGATAATGTGTCGTTGTTAACCAATGATAGTCTTCTAAATTCAGCCATACAGCAACTTCCAATAGTCAGTCTATCATGTCCTGCATTATACATATATTCTAGTGCTTCTTTTAATACTAATACGTCATTGCTTATATAACCCTTTTCTTCATCTTTTATTATACCGTTTCTGCTTCTCTTTCCTGCATACTCCATATCAGTTTTGCGGTGTTCTGTTTTAAAGGCTTTACCTAATTCTTTCAGGCTAAAGGGCATCAGCTTTAGACTATCACGTAACTCAAGTATAAAACCTGTTGGTGTTTTAATAGTAAATGTATACCACAAATTTTTATCTGATATGAGATATTTAAAGCTGTTCTCTGGCATTTCATTATTATCTAAAAAGCCTATCGGTAAATTAGTTTCTTCATTCAATTTAAATGCTTGTGTGTAGTGCATTTCACTTAATAAAAATGATAACCAAAATGAGCCATCAAACCTTAAATTGTGAAAATACGCTATAAGATTGCAATTTCTTGTCATAAAGAACGCTAACTGCTTCTTTATATCATTGAATATAGAAACTTCTTTATCGTAAAGTTGTACACAAGCGGAAGCCCAGACGTCAGTTCTAGTTTGCCCTTCATACACTGTTGTCTCAAAATCAGCACACCATATTTCGTCATATGTTGTGCGTCTTCTCATAACAGATATTCACTCCCTAACCCCTTAAACTCGTCTGATTCTCTCCACGCTTTTGCAAAATCTGTTTCTGGTGCTAAAATATTACCTTGTTCTGGTTCTATAGTATTCTCTGTTCTAAGTCTATAATCCTTTATTTTATTCTGAAACTCTAATGGCATTTTAGCTATCATGCCATTAAACATTTCTTTTGCTGATTCTTTATAATGTGATAATGCGTAATAATTTTCGGTTATTTCTTTCCACGTATCTTCGTTCTGTTTTAGAAAATCATTAAAATCTTCATCGCCAATTTCTTCTCTTAATTCTGTAAATAATTCATAGAAAATAGATGGTTCGGTAAATGAAGTATCTCCCTCTCTCCATTTTATAGGCGGAGCAATGCTTTCTATTGCTTCATCTGCTTCTTTCCTTGCTTTTTGTTGTAAATAATCTGTAAGCCAAGAAGTATCTTCATCAGGTTCAGCTTCTTTACGCTCTAAATCAGACGGTTTTATAACAGGCATATTTTCTTCAAGATTATCTAACCTTACACCTATTTCTTCCGCTGTTGATAAATGCTTTACTTCATCTCTTGCTCTTATATACTTAAAAGCCTTTAATCCCTTTACCCAATTTCCTTCATCAGTTTTTACTTCAACCTTTGTACGCATATAATTACTGGAACTCTTGCGCTTTATATCTTCTACTTCTTTCTTAGTAAATCTTTTCTTTTTAGTTAATCTATCTAATCCAATACTGTCTCTTAATTCCTCTGTATCAAAACCACGTTCTTCGTAACTATTAAGCCTTTCTCTAATCTTATTTATAATTCCTGCCGCAATTGACCTAAGTGTTGGTCTTGCTTTTCGTGCCATAGTTTACCCCCCTTGTAAACTAGTATTTACTTATTTTGTAAAATAATAACATCCGATTGTGTAATAGAATCATAAAGAATATGATATATAAAATCCTCGTTATCAGTTAATAAGATACAATACGAAGTTGGTTTTATTTCTACAATATTTTCATAAATTCTTGTTTCATTTTTCTGTCTATTACAAACTATTACTTTCAGTGTTTTCATATTACCCCCTATAATGAAAAAACAGGACAAGGCTTTTAACCTTGCCCTGATTTCAGGAAATCTGAGGAAAAACAGGAAGTATATTAGATAACTCTGCACGTTAAGAACTGTGCCCCAGTTCTAGTTTTACTATTCTTCTTAGATACAGCAAGATTCCACTCTTCATCTGAATCTGCCATATATTCCATAGCTTCTTCAAGTCTCTGAATGAAGGATGAAGAGCCTGTCCCGTAAGCACTTCCATCCTTGCAAAAGACAACACAAACTTCATAGTCCTTGTTTTCTGTCTTTTCGTTGTGAACCTGAATGATAGCATAGAAGTCAATGTCAATTACTAATTCAGTTCCATCAGACATTACTGCCTTGTCTAATGTGGGGAAATCAGCCTGTAAAAGCTGAGCCTGCTGTTTCTTTGTCAGTTCTTTACTTGTGTATTTAATATTTGCGGAATAATTTGCGTTAGCCATTTTTGTTCTCCTTTACTATTATTTGTTATTTTATTCTGTAGGTTCATCGTCGTCGGGTTCTCCATACGGTTTTCTTGTCTTAGGGTCAAGAATTGTCGCGTATTTGATGAAATCATCCTCAGTCATACCGTACAGCTCAGAAGTCTGTCTTACATCTACAATAGAAGCAATAGAAAACTCATCGTTTTCATATTTCTTTCTAAGAGATTTCAAGACTTTCTGCTTGTCTTCTACATTACCGTCAAACGCAAAATCCTTATTAAAAGGTTCAGCAGTAGACAGGTCAATACAGAGACAGTTTACCATGTTTGTGCTGATTGTTCTTGTTACATTATACTTGTTTGCCATAGACATTTTCTCCTTTCTGTTTAATGTTTTAGTTGTCTATGTACTTAGCCATTAGTGGCACTCCCTCCGGAAAGAATCGAACTTTCTGTTTAATTTCTGAAGCTAAACAATATTCCAATATCAGAGGGTAAGCGGAGAATGAATCTCCGCACATCTGGGGGTAATGGAAATGGCAAGTTCCCATGCTTATATATTACTACATTTTGACCGATTTGTCAACCCAAAATTTGAAAAAATCTGGTTAAAAAGAAGTACAGCCACATTAAAATTCCTGTTGCTAATAGAGCACAATAGAAAAAATACCTAAAATGATTCATTATATCTTAATTCTCCTATTCTCTGGTTTAAAAAATTTAGAATAAATAAAGTGCCTGTATTTTAATAAAGCGATGAGAACAATATAATTAGAGTTAATACCCTCAATGGCTTCTTGTGATAAATTACTGATATTCATAACAAAACTCTCACCAATCTTAACTGTAAATTGGTCTAAGTCATAATCCCAACAAGTAGAAACCTTTTCAACAACTTTATCTCTAAGAGAACGCTCAACTCCTGCTGATAAACATGCACAAATATCATTAAAAACCCATTTACCCATCATGAGAATTTCTCCTTTAAAAATTGTGATATAGCTTTTAATGCAATATTATATGCTCTAGAATACGCTTTTTGGCAACGTGTTGATGAAAATAATGTGTTGCACTTTTTCTTTTCTTCTATAAGATCATTAATTAAACAAGTAAGAAAATAACAAGTTAGTTCAGCATCTTTAACGTCTTCATGTAAACCATTCAAGAAATTCTTTACATCCATATCAATATTATCCATAATCCACCTCATTTAATAGAAATCTTATCAGTATAAAGATAATAAGAAATAATTATTCAATGAAATATTCGCTAAGAATATAATTACGATACTTACTATAAACACTATTAACAATATGCTGTACATATGCCTTCAATAAATTATTACCAGAATTTCCAAAACAATCTAAATTGAATGACATAGTAAAATAATCGTGATTAGAAACATTTGATATCATTACATCTACTACTCGAACACCACTACCCTTAAACCCGTATGATTCTACAAAAATATCTCCTTTAATTCTTTTACATAATTCCTGTTTAATATTATTACTAATATCATCATTTCCCACAATAATATTATTACTAATATCATCATTTCCCACAATAATTTTAATATCTTCATTTTCCATAATAATTCACCTCTCTTAATTATCCATGAAAATATACTATGCTTTAAGTTTTAGCAGAATCAGTATCAGCGTGAATAATATTGTCGGAAGATATACAATAATTAGCTTCATTTTTTTCCAAAATAGAAGAAATCATTTCTCTATCAATACGTTGTTTTCTAGGTTTTTTCTGCCCAATAATATAGCCAGTCCATTCAATAATATATTTATCAGATTCAGTAACTTCAATCATAAAATTTCCTTTTTTCCCATCAATAAATTTATAGTAGACTGTTTTAGGTTTTTCCTGTGGAGAAATTTTTTTCTCTTCAAAAGCAAAACTAGAATAAATTAAAGTTTTTTCCTCGGACTCATAAACATACTCGACAAATTCATAAAACCCTGACGTTGGTATCCGATATGGTGCTTTTACATATTTTCCAGGAATACCTGTCCAAACTGTTTCAGCTGGAGCGACTTTTTCATAGAGAACTAAACGCATAAACTATTTCTATCTCCTTTCATACTGTTGGATTCCTGTTAGAATCCTGTTACTATCCTGTTACTCTACCATTATACATTATAAACAAAATTTTGTCAAGATAAACGTTTTAAGAAATAGGGGAGATTTCTCTCCCCTATTAGAACGATTATGCTTCATCGTATGGCTTTCTGGTTTCAGGATTTAATACCTTGCTGTACTTAATAAAATCCTCTTCCGTCATGCCATACAGCTTAGACGTAGTATCAATAGAAATGATAGCAACAACAGAGAGTGTGTCGGTTTCCTTTTTCTTTCGTAACCACTTGAGAACTTTACCTTTATCATCCTTATCAAGTCCGTCATAGGTGAATACCATCTGCGCGGTCTCCATTGTCTGGGGATTGATTGTCATAGCAGTAACATTTGTTGCTTCGATTGTTCTTGTTACGTTGTACTTGTTTGCCATTGTTTTAGTCTCCTTTTTGGCTATAATCTCACCTATTTTTAGGTGGAATGGGTGAGGGGGAATTGAACCCCCTCGAAAACCGTTCACCCTATTTTTGTGCGACTGACTGTTTCGACCTTTTCACTTCCATACATAGCCCTGATTTGCTTCATAGACTTACCGGATTTGTAATGGATATTTCCAGCGTATGGTTTCCAGTACCATGCACTTTTTGACTTACTCCATGCAAATCCTAAGCTTTTGAACTGTTCACGATATTGGTAAGTATTTCCTGTTATCCATAACCAGATTCCGCATATCTCAATGGTTATGTTTTCAAAAGTAATAATCTTCTCTATGATATCACGGAACAATTCGTCGTCATGATAATCATATTTGCGATTATGTTCTTTCTTTGCTTCATCCGTGTTAGCTGTAAATGCTGAATGATTCTTTAAATTAGAAAAAACCGATTCATACTCAGCTTTCATAGCTTTAAAGTCATTGGCATTTCCGCCACAATCAGGATGAAGCTGTTTGACAAGTCGTTTATAGGCTTGTCTTAAGGATTCCAGATTTTCACAATCAGCATTAGAAAAATACTTCATAACTTTTTTCTCCCTTTTTCTTTTTTCCTATTAAGTTTTCAATGTCCTGTTCTTTCTGAACTAACTATATACTATCACATAACTTTTTTCCTGTCAAGCATTTTTTTAAAATTTTTTCTAAGATTTTTTCAATTTTTCCCTATGTATTTTTTCCGGTTTTTTCATAGGATTTTTTTCCAGATTTTTTCTAAGAAATTATTTTCCTAGATGCGTCTATGATGATAGTCAGTTCCAGATCGAGTATATGTCTATGGAAATAGACGCAACTAGGGTAGCAGACGTGTCTATGGTAGCAGACATGTCTATGGTAGCAGACGTGTCTATGGTAGCAGACGTGTCTATTGTAGCAGACGTGTCTATGGTAGCAGACGTGTCTATGATAGCAGACATAATATGACTACAAAAACATAACTATAGTCATAGATATTACAGGAATGAAAACATATAATAGGAAGAAACACGTGTTAGAGCATAAACCGGAAAAATCATAGAAAATAATTGAAAAAATCCTTGACAAGAAAACAATTCTATAGTATACTTAAAGAGAACTGATAAACAAGCACATTAAAGAAGGGAGAACAAAAAATGAAACTCAAAGTTAATGTTGTATCAAGAGATACAAACAACAACACACTATATCAAAGTTGGTGTGAAATGAAGTACAGTACATTGATTAGATTTATAAAGAAAATGTTCAACATGGATGAAGAAATAAAGTCTATTAGAGTGAAGAATGATAAACTTCATTTCTATGCTAGGAAAAGGGGAAACATCTTTACATTCAGAATATATGAAGGCAATGTTGCACATAACAGAATAACAATAGAATTATAATCAATGAAGAAAGGAGAACAAAAATGAAAAGAAAATACGGTGTCGTTTGGGAAAAGGAAACTGTTTTTGGTAGAATGATTGACATTGCTACTTATACAGCAAATAGTTATACGGAAGCTGTAAAGATTGGATATGATAAAGCGTTGAACGATAGATATGGTAAAGTGCTTAATATCATTACAGTTGACTTTGAAAAAAATGCACGTAAATCATGGGAGTATCATTATACTAAAGCCTTCATTGAAACATGGGGAAACTGATAGAAAAATAATTGAAAAAACACTTGACAGCAAGAACATAAAGTAGTATAATCAATAGTGTCAAGGAACATAGAAACAATAACAATCAAACAAAAAGAAGGGAGAACAAAATGAGAAAAAACATTGTAGTAGGTGAGTACAGATTTAAAGTATCTGAATATTATGATAAGGCAATGCCGAATCATGAGAGCGCACAGTGTGGATTGATGTTTAATAGTAACATTATTATGTTAAAGTCATACAGTACGATTGTAGCAACTTATAACACGACGGATAACTCAATATGCTGTGCAGGTACATATAGTGCGACCACAAGAAAGCACATTGGTTACTTTGCACATTACATTAATGAAAGATACGGTACAAAGTTTACGTATCAGGACTTTAAAACAGCCGCGGGGGAATGATGAAAATAGGGGACTGAAAAAGTCCCCTAACATTAGAAAAAATAGTTGAAAAAACTCTTGACAGCAAGAACATAAAGTAGTATAATCAATAGTGTCAAGGAACATAGAAACAATAACAATCAAACAAAAAAGAAAGGAGAACAAAATGAATACGTTTGAAAAGAAAGCAAGGGAAGCAAGGAATCAGGAATTGAGAGTTGAGACATTGTCTAGTATCTTTACGGCTGTTGAAAATTCCTATCATTGGGAATGTTGCGAGTACAATGGAGATACAGGAGAATATGTTGAGCCAACTAAACCAGATGACTACAAAGAAGCTGATGGAGAGTATGAAGATAGAAAATATTTTAGAGCAACT
>Ga0247610_10002942_pt1 | contig 19165 bp, 16 predicted proteins | sample 174DNAGHGhighgp2_FD_193483 | JGI IMG/M metagenome (GOLD analysis project Ga0247610, IMG submission 193483) | Sheep rumen microbial communities from Palmerston North, Manawatu-Wanganui, New Zealand - 1742 DNA GHGhigh gp2 | ecosystem: Host-associated > Mammals > Digestive system > Stomach > Rumen...
AAAGATTATATCTATAATAAATCTAATACTTATTCACATTATGTAAAATGCTATAGTGATAGTCCTGTTAGTTATATATGTTACCAATCTCCCGCATTTGATGGAGGATATAGAAGTGTACAAGCAATAATAAAAATGGAAGATAAAAGTGTTCCAGATACATCAAAAATAAATATTTATTTTAATGCAGGTGTTGGCAGTGCGCCGCCGATGCAATATATTCCTTTAGGAGACGATTTTTATTTAATAAAACGGGAAGGTTTTCAACAAGATGGAAGTAATGATTTAGTTGATATTAGCGTAACTCCTGGTAATGCTGTATATATTTCTGAAGCATATTGTGAAAATAATATGCAAGTATGTTCAAATATATTTCATACTGGAACATATCAATTAAAAGATATGTCAGGCTTTGATAATCACTCTACAATAACTGGAAGTTTACCGTTGGTGTCCATACCTAAACCAGCACGATACAGCAAGAGTATGGAGATACAAAGTGGAGCGGCCAACTATACATCTTGTACATTAGCGACAGCGCAGGTTTATTCAGCAAGTTTATGGATTTGGTTTGATAGTGGAGTGCCTAATACAACAAATAATAATGCTATATTATTTACACTAAATCCATCCAAATATAATGTTGGTTTAAATTTTAATCAAGGACAATATGCAATTGTACACAATGGTCCTTCACAAATTGCATGTAAGTATGATTTAACAGGCAAATACACATCAAACTCATGGAACCATTTTGTTATTAATAACAACGGTTCTACAACAGAGTTATGGGTAAACGGAGTAAAATTATCTAGCCCTAGTAGTAGTAGATTTTACGAGCAATTTGAATTTGTATTAGGAGGACGTACTTCTGGTGATTGGTTTTATAGAGGCAAAATATCAGACTTCCGTTTGTTCACTCGCACATTGACACAACAAGATGTGGATGATCTATACAAAGACAGTTTCGCAATAGACAAGAATCAGAACTTGTATTGTTATGAGTTAGTTGAAAAATCAATAGATGACGAAACAAATCTTATATACAATGGTCAAATGACTCATGGAATGGATGGATACGCAACTTTAATAGCCGAAAACCAACAAACAATTGATATGTCTGATAAGCCAGGAGGTTGTACGGCTTCATATGTTTGTAACACCGATACAATTAATCCATGGACTGGTGGCGGAAGAAAAGGTATAGTTCCTGTTATACCATACATAAACACAGATACATATAAATTATCTTATAAATTCAAAGACAATGGCTCTACTCGATCCACAAAGTACATGTGTATTATGCCATATGATAATAAAGGAAAATTCATAGATATTGATGAAACTAATAAATATCAAGGAAACATTACTACACTTGCACAAGATTTGAAAAATGGTGATACTATAGTTTATTTAACAAGCACAACTAATTGGGTCGCCGATACGACATATAGGCGTTTAGGGATTATTGAAAGTGCAGCTTATGGAGATGATAGAGCATTGTATAAACAAACGATTGCGCAAAATGGAGTAAATACAAGTAATAACACAGTAACACTTAGCTCATCATGGAATGGCGGAACTTACAAGGCGGGTTCTAAAGTAAGAGAATTTTCGGATGGTAGCACTTATCTATATCCTAATATGTGGAGCGATAATCCTACTACATGGACATATAAGGAGAAAGAATTTGCAAAATCATGGGAAAGTAGGTTGCCATTTTCATATTTCCTTGGTATTGGGCCTATGTATGTTAAAGGTAAGTTTGCTGATTTAAGATTTGAAAATTTATCTAGAGAACAAAAGAGAATACCTAATGGAACTGATACAATTCCTTTATTTATAACATCAGAATACGGAAACATTGATAGTTATGAAGAAACAATAACAGATATAAAGAAATCAGGCATTTTGGATACAGGAATGCTGACGACTGGTTTCTTACCAGTTAGGTATATAAGGGATAGTATAAATGGTAGCACTGTGAATGCATATAATTTTTGGTGTGAAATTCAAGCATTCGATAGATGGGGAAGAAATGTTGCCTTTGCTGCTGATGGAACATGGGACGGTTTATATTCAAATGATATTACAAATATTAGTAGAGGTGGTTTAAATAAAGATAACACAACATCATTTAAACCTTTACACAATATTACAAAGGGTGTTTCTAATCCTGATACAAATTGGTATTTATATAAAAATTCTGGGACACAATCAGCAACTATTGATATGGGCATTGTTCATTATATAGATTCTATTAAAGTATGGCATTATTATGCATATGGACGTACTTTTCACAATGCAAAAACAGAAGTCTCTGCGGATGGTGTAAATTGGACAACAGTATTTGATAGTACATTAGAAGGCGAGTATGCAGAAACCGCAGAAGGTCATACAATAACATTTGATAAACAGGGACTTTACAATTATAATGTAAGGCTGAGAAAAGGTGGAGAAATATTAACCTCAAATGAAATAATTGAAATATAAAAACACATATATAGATTATGGCAATTTTAAAAGATACAATAGTGCAAGGCAACTTGAATGTAACTGGTACTATAACCTGTACTTCAGTTACTCAAACATCAGATATACGCAAGAAAGATGTTGTTGGTAAATTAGATTTAGAGAAAGCATATAACTTGATAGATAAATGTCAAGAAATATTGTATGTGCTTAAAGACGATAACTCGCAAAAGAAACAAATCGGTTTAATAGCTCAGGAGATACAAGAATTTTTCCCTGAACTTGTTTACGAGGACAAAGATGGGTGGCTATCTCTTGATTACTCACGTTTGACAGTGATTATATTACGGGTTTTGAAAGATTTAATAGAAAGGATTGATAAATTGGAAGAAAAGCAATAAAAAAGCATGTGAGTTGAAAATATTGTCTTTCAATCTGACTGATAAGCAACGGGATGATGCTTATTCGATTTATAAACGGGCCCGAGAATTAAAACAAAAATGCCACTAATTTAAGTTAGTGGCATTTTTTATTCATCTGGAACGACTGTATTAACACTTATTGATACATTGCTTGTTTCTATGAATGATGTTATGTTATATTGGTGATTTTCTATTTTTTGGTTATTCAAGTCTATCTTTGAACCACCACCACCGATTATCACACTGTCCAAATCTTTATCTGTTCTTTTATTATACACATTCGCTTGTATGATCTGTCCTGGCATATCTACGATTGGAAGCATCTTTTTACCATACTTGTTGACATTCTCGTCTATTTTATTTCCGTATTGCAATCTTCCAGTTTTTACTATTGTTGTATTATCACTGTTATTGATGATTCTCAATGTGTCACTTATCACAAAATAGTAGATGTTTTTTGTTTGTAATATAGGTCTATACAGGATTGGGTCATCAAACAGATTATCTTCTATATTCTCATCTGTATCGTCTATATTCACCGCGTAGTATTGCCTGTGTGTTTGTTTTTTCTGGACTTTGTTGTCGTTGTCGATATAGTATTCCGTCAAACTGATATCGTGTACTATTGAATGACTTCCTTCCAGTTCTCTTAAGAAATCACTGAAACTTTCACTTCCAGCATCTACTCTTATCTTGAAATACTCACCATCGTCGGCTTCTTTCATATCAAGACTTATATCTTCATATCCGTCTTTATATGGGATGGTTATTTTTGTAATTTCTTCTGTGTTGTAGAAAGTAAAACCGCCTCTGTTATATGATGAGTGTATTTCCTTGAGTGCGAAGTTTACTGGTGTCTTCTCTTGAAAACCATATTCTGTCAATAGATTTTCGAACTTGTAACTATATTCACTGTCCAATATCCATTCTGTACTCGGAACACGGAATTGATAATATGTTGTATATAGTTTCTCTCCGACCAATAATGGTGTTGTCTCAAAGTTTACGGTATCCAACGGAGTGAAGATTACACTGGATAGGTTTATTTTGTTCTGTTTGCTGTCATATATGAATGTGTTTAGTACCATTCCGTTTCCACTTCCAAAATAATTATTTCCAGTGAAATGAAGTTTGTATATGTCATATATCACTTCCGCTTCGTCATCTTTCAAACCACTCACATCCAACTTTAGTTTGTTTGTCGGTGTCATTTTTTTCGGATTCAGATCATTGTATCCTTCATGACCTGTTGAGTTTGGAATGATATCGGCATTTACATATACTGACTCCGCGTTGTTTATCGGGAATATGTTGTTGACGTAGAAATTATTTGTTTTATAATAATTTGTTATTTTGTCAGATTCATCTTTTTCTTTGTTGAGTTCGAACAGATATTTGCTTTTGTTATAGTCGTCATACATCAGACCAAGGTTTCCTCTGGATACAACATCATGCAAATATCCAGTGAATTCTGGTGCATCATATCCAAGTGAACTGTCTCCTGTTGTTGATGGAGAATTTAACTTAACGTGTATGACCTCCAAAAGAATATCACTGGTCAATTGATAATAAGATGAAACTCTATTTCCGTTATTTTTTGCCATTATAAATTTTCGTTTTAAGACTACTTTTTTATTTATGTGTGAAGTCAATCATCTTTGCACTGAAAGTCCGTCAGAACGCAAATATAGTGCGTAAGAATCGATTTTTATACAACTTCTATACTCTTTATTGATTGTGACAGATAAACTGGACTTAAGTATGTCAATTTGTCTCCAGTTTCTGTCAAATATATTCTTTTTTCTACAGAGTTATCGTTATGATAATCGCATATGTCTTCACTTACGAAATAGTAACTATTGCCTTCTGGGATATTACCACAACCGCATTGTACATAATAGTTGGTTGCACCTAAACCGAATACATAATTATTGGAGTTCTGACGTACTATATTGTCATAGCAGTAACTGTCGTCAGTTACGATGAAGTGAAGTCTGTTTATCTCTTGGACATTCTGTTCGTTATAATACGGTTCGACGGTGTTGCTGTATACTCTTCCATATAATGATTGGTCGGTAGATTCATCTCCAAACAAGTATTCATATATCGGTTCTTCGGATTCCAAATCATCATCGAACGTAATCTTGATGTTTTTGAAATCAAAATATGCTTCGTTTCCGAAATCATCCTTCATATAGTATATAACACCAGTTCCGTTCTCTTCATCACACCAAAGATAATTTGAAACAGAATATTTCGCTTCGAACTTGTTCAGATTGGTATTGGCAAAATAAGAACTTCCGTCATGTTGGGCAAGCATTACATTATCATTGAATTCACTATTGCTTATTGCGGTCAATATTATATCGAAATAACCGTCTTCTCTTTCTACAACTTCTGTGTTTGATTGTGTTGATGTAGGAGTATAGTCGATTAGTCTATATCTCTTACCTACTACAAGTGTCTTGTCATTGATGCGTTGAACCAATTCAGAATAAGATATCTCGTCATATAATATATCGGATATTTTTAATGTATATTGTTCATCTGTTCCTATCACACCTCCGAGATCATTAGTAAGAACAAGAGTGTCTTTGTTTCCGTTATTAAAAATATTGACATAACTTGCATTGCCAGCAGACAAGTTATCAATCTGTTCTTGCAGAATTCTGTCACCTTCTATTCTGTTGTTTATCTCTTCGTCGATTTTGCTGTCTACTATACCTATTTGTGTATTGATGTAATTCGTAACAGTATTGATACGATTGTTTATCGGTTGTATCACATACTCGTTATAACCAGATATATCCAGAATAGTTCCTTTAGCGTCGGATAGCTGACCCGTAACGGCAATAGTAGCAAGAATACCGTTATCAATCAAATCGCGGATAATACCTTCGTTTGATTGATCTATATATTCAGTCACTTGTACAAGTCCTTCCGATAACCATTCAAAGTTCTCGTTAATGATTATCCTACTTTCTGCAACAGAATGTGTTCCTAATATTTTTATCGGGTGTAATCTTGGCATTTTACTTATTATTTATTTTATTAATAATCACTATCATCACTGTCTTCTGATTCGGATTCACCTATATCTTCCTTCCAGTCAATCTCTCCACCATTTGATTCTAATTTCTTCCAACCATAATCAGTCAGCAGTTCATCGTCTGTAATAGAATAATCTGGACCATCATACCAAACAACGTGTTCTGAATCAAATGTCTGAATATATAATGACTGTGATTCGCAAACATATACTACAATACCTTCATATATATAACCTTCTACCGCCGCAACTTTGAATGTTGCATTACGGACAAGGTCAATACGATTATCAACAACAGTTCTCACGTCTAACGGAGATGCCGATTGAACATCATACGAACCAGTTACTTTGAATTTTGCACTACTATTATACTTTGCCATGTGATTTTACTTTGATTTGATTATTATGCTGTTGTTTCTACTTATGATTGGAAATATCCAGTTATCTTCCATTTTTCTCCAGCAGCGTGGTTTTGACCCGTTTGAGCATATACATAATATGTTTTGGACACACCTGTTGGTAATGTTATTTGTTCTACTGTCGGTTCTGTCCAGAATAGAGTCATATCTGTATTAGTATATGCTCTCGCATTCGGGTCGTACACTTGCATACTCTTAATCTTTAACGCTGATTTGATTGTATTTGGATCAGTACTCAATACATGCTTTCTAAATTCTAATTCTTGATTAATAACATTTGCGTTTATTCCAAGATTGGCGACTTTACCATATTCAGATAACGCACTTCCTTCTGGTGTTCCATTTTTTGTATAATATAATGGATAATACGGATTGATTGTTGCTGTTGTTGTTTTTGTAATGTCAGTTGAGACATAATTTTCTATATTCTGATATCCATTTTCATTTCCCTTATTGTCGCAAGGTTTATAATGTGACTCTTTAAACGTGCAAGATAATGTATATGTTACAGGATTGGTAGATATTTTATCATTTGGATATGTTGTTGATATTCCATTATTGATTACAGAATTTGCATTATCAACATTCTTTTTCATAATAGTACCAGATGGCTTCTCATGCGCCATAGAAATTGTACCAAGTGTTGTAGACACAGTAAATGTGCTGGTTTCTGGAAGAGTTGTACCAACCATCAGAACTTGACTTGAAGATGGAATAGTCAGTTTGACAGTTGGCGCAGTCGCTGTTGGTGCTATAGTAGGGAATAATATTGCATCCAATATTGAATCAATACTGTCATAACTTTTTAATCCAGAAACGGTTGTATGCAAACCACCAACAGTAACAGATTCCAAATCATCGTCCAGTTCGTTCGAATTGGTATATTTGGTGGATATGATTTTATCTTGCAGTTTCTCTTCGGATATACCAGAACCTGCTGTGAAATCTGCTGATGATTCAGCGGATATGGTTACAGTACTTCCTTCTGTAGTTATTGTAACGTGTTTTCCAGCGGCAAAAGTTATATCTTCATTATCGCTCTGGTTGGCACTGAAATCAATAACATCAGTAACCGTGTCACCTTGTTTTGTTTTGATGGTGAGTTTACCGTCATTGGGTTCTGAAATCTCAATATTTGCAACACCATTATTAACAACAGACTCCCCATTGACTTTAACGTCTTTAATATATCCACCTACTGCAGAAGTAATGGATGCGTTAGCCATCAAGATGAATCTGTTCTTGTCAGATTTCATCAACATGACACATGGGTTATCCTTGTTCAGTTGGATTTCTTGGTCATCTTCATATCCAACGAGTCCAAGTTTGACGGTTGCGTTCATGCTGGCACCGTTGTCACCGATACGAAGTATGATTACTTGACCTTTTTGCAAGTCATTGTCTATCAAGTCGATAGTTTGTGATGGTGCATATTCACTTTCATCCTCTTCAACAAACTCACCGATAACAGAAGACAGTGTAAAGATTAAACCATCATGAATTCCGTCCGCTGTTGTATTTTTGGATTTGATGAATAATCCATGTTTGTCTGTCTTGATGACATCGGATGAACCGAAATTATTGATGACTGGCCCATCGAATGTAGCAGATTTAACATTGAAGATAACACCATTCTGCAAATGCTGTATATATGTGTTATCTTCTAACAGATCGACAGAACGCTTGATACTGTTCAAGTCATATTGCACATTATCAAAGTTTTCATTAGTCTTTCTGACCAAACCTTGTAATGTGTCTTGTTCTAAAATCTTATTATTTACAAAATTAATCTTTACACTCATTTGATAATAAAATTATTATTATAATTATCTTTCGATTTCATCAGATGGTTCTTCATTATGTTCATCTGTATGGTCGGCATGTTTGCCTATCGCAGTTTTGTTACCTTTCCAGATGCTGGTAACAGAAGATATTCCTAATAACGCAGATGAAACAATCAATAAGGTTTGCATGATGCTTTCTACAACTCGTGTTCCACCTTCTTTGATAGTTAACCAAACAAGGCAGAATAAGCAAACAGCGAGACATATTGCACCCATTACTCTTTTACTGGACGGACTTCCGTTTTCACAAAACACAAGTCTCCAGAAATCTTTTGCTTGATTGTCTTTCATTTCTCATCTTTTATATTCATAATCTCCTTATATTTATGAAAAAAGAATGAAGAAGTTATTTCAACCTCTTCATTCCGTCGATTAGAATTAATACTCGAAAGTCTTTTCTCTATTACCGTTATCGTCGATAAAGGATAATCGAATTGTTCCTTTTGTCTTTTTTGGATAGAGTGCTCTCCAAGCCCCGCATAAACCGAAATAACAGATGTTTGACATTAATGAAAATGCATTTCCTTTTTTTGGGTCATACTTCCAGTAATTATTACACAAATCAAACAAAGCATTTGCTATACAGTCTTTTTTGTCGTCTGGATTTTCGTAATGAAGTGCATCCGCTTGGTGATTTGCAAGATCCATAAACATCTTTGCCAATTTATCTGTGACTTTCCCTAATTGTTTGCTCTTGATTAATTCTTCTGTTAATTCGTCATTGTTAATGTAATTTTTATTAGCCATTTGTCACACTTTTTATTAATATGTGTGATTATCTTCATTATAAAGATAACAAAATAATCTCAAAAAAAGACGGTCTTGTTAACCAGACACGTCTTTTTGAGTTTTGATTTTTTCGTTCAGCATAGTTCTTCATTGTGATATATGCCTGAAAAATCTTTTTATTTTATTATTCTACAATTTTTTGGGAAAGAATTTTCATCTATATGACAATACTTCGGAATCGTCACAGAGGTCAAACTACGGCAATCGTAGAAAGCATAATTTCCAATGTTTGCGACACTATTGGGAATAGTCACAGAGGTCAAACCGATGCAACGAGCGAAAGCACGACCGCCAATGCTTGTAACGCTATTGGGAATCGTCACAGAGGTCAAACCGATGCAACCAAAGAAAGCATACTCTCCAATGCTTGTGACGCTATTAGGAATCTCAATAGAAGTTAAACCACGGCAACCATCGAAAGCACCATCTCCAATGCTTGTGACGCTATTTGGGATGTTCACAAATCTCAACCTGTCACAGTCACAGAACGCACGATATTCAATGCTTGTGACACTATCAGGAATAGTAAATTCTTTTATTTGTTCGTTTCCACTAAAAAAATCACATGGTATATATTTAATATTCCAATTTGAAATATCTGGATTAATCTGCTTATAAACATCACCGAACAAATCGTCTAATTCATGCTTTCCCAATTTGGAAACATCGATATTGTTCAAATTAATATCTGGATATGTTCCTTCTTTTTTTGCACTTTCTATAGCAATGTCTATGTACTTATACAATTCTTCTTTTGTTTTAGGTGCATTAGACAACTCTTCATTAATAAATGTCTGAAAATCTTTAATAATCATAATTACTTTATTATTTTTTATTATTTTGCAATATTATTAGATTTCAACCTTTAAGTTTGCCTTTGGAATCAGGATGCTTGTTCCGTCTTCTTTGAAAGCGGTGATTTGTGCAGCATCGTCAAGATTAGCAAACTCTTCTGCAGAAACTAACACTTTGTCACCCTCATTAACTCCGCAGTCATCACAATTGGCTGCTACAGTAACTTCAGTATAACCGTTTTTTAACATTTTGTCTTTGTCATAATCAACTACTTGAGCATCAACAGGTTGTTCCATGTAAGTTTCTTGAAGTTGTTTTTCGAATTTGTAAATTTCACTGTTAACAAGTTTTCTTGCTTCTTCGAGATTCGTGTCTGTTCCGTTTGTGTATTTGATAGCTTCCTCGATTCTCTTTTTCTGGTCGTATAAGAAGTTCAAATTATCTTGGATAGCAGCACGTTTATCATCGATAACCGCTTGTTTCTTACCTTCTTTTATGAGTTTCTCTTGAAGAATGGCAGATGCATCGTATCCAACATATTCTTTGATTGCTTTGCAAGCGTCTGTAGCAGTATTGTATTTTGTCATATCGTTGATTCCAAGTGGGTAATTAACGGTATTAACATAAACACCCTCATCAACATTCATGATAGTGATGAATACACCAGTCGCTGTTTCTGGAGAAATAGTTGTGCAGATATCAAGGTCTGTCAGCATATCTCTACTTTCGAAGAACTTGCAGAGAACATCACAATCTTTGATGGTATCGCGATTGAATAAACCACTTCTTTTGATTGCTTCTGACAAATCAATAAGCCCAAGATTGCTTAAGTCTGTAGTCTCATTGATGTCTATATGCTCTGTATCAACATTATAGTGAAGGTCAAGACCTTTTACACCATGATATGTCAATGTTCTCTTTGCATCATTAAATTCCATGAGTGCAAGACCTGCGAGCACGTTGTTATATCTGATGTCATCGACACGGGTTTCTACGAGTTGTTTGCCGTCAAAAATATAGTTCTTTCCATTCAAGAAGAAAGTTGTACCATTCTCATCTTCCATGATTGGTGTTATATTTCCGCAGACTTTGCATTTGTTGTTCTCGTAAATTCTCTCATCTACTACACCAGCCTCTGCCTTTTCTTCGCTTATAATCATCGAAACGACATTCTTGCATCCGTTATTCCACACGTTTTCAAGCATCAATGATTTCAAATCACTGCGTAAGTCTTTCGATTCGATAAGTAGATTTTTAATTCCATCATACAGTTTGGCGTATGCGGCGTTTTGTGTTTTTGTTGCAATACTCTCTGCCACACTGCTTGCTACATAACTCCATTTGTCATCTCTGAAAGATTCAACGAGTTTATTTGTCAATTCTTCAACAGCAACGATATTAGTATAAGGTTGAAGTGCACTGTACAAATTTTCTGCAACACGGTATTTCAAAATTGGATTGACAATTGATTCATCAACTTCTTTACCTGCTTGCTTTTGTGCTTTCATTACATCAGCATCAGTTTTTGAAATTGAAAGCATGTCAACCGCGTTTTCAAGAATACGACCAGCCAATTTTGCAGAATATCCAAATCTTTGGTCATTAGACATTCTGTGTAATCTCTCAAGAGAGTCCTCAATATTCTCGTAAAGATCTATTAATGTCAATTTCATATTATTTTTGTTTTCTTTTATATTCTTTCCAAAATTCTTATTGTAATAATCCAAATGGAAATCAACAACCTCTGGAAGACATCCGTTTGTGAAAAGAGATTGCTTGATAACTTCATCAGATTGACCTGTCTTTTTGAAAGCGGCAATAAGATTTAATACATTTTGATCCAATGTCATATTTACATTAATTATTATATATATACTATTTATGAAACTTTATTTTCACTTTTTATTGTTATCAATATTTGTTCTTCTATCCAATAATGTATCTTCCGTTCCCTTCAATGGTTTGATGGTATTGGATGTTATTGACTTCTCTGGGATGTGGTCTGCACAATATTCGTTTATTTCATATCCAGCAATAACACCGCCAATTCGCATCTCCATCTTACCGTATTTATTAGGTCTGAACTCAACAAATCCGTCAGCATTAGGGTCAAGTCCTCTCAACATGTCGTCGATTTCATCAATAGACAATCCGTGTTCGAAACAAGGAATGAATGATTTGACTTCTATTGAGAATGAAATCTTGAACTCTTTCTTTTCACTAACACTAAATTCTGTAGGTCTCTCGTGCTGATAATCGGCAGGGACAGTCAATTGCGCTTCTACATTTCCTATTCCACCGAAGTCAATATTGAACAAGTTTTCATTCTTGTAAATCCTGCTTACTATTGCTTCAGTCAATTTCAATAACTCAAGATGATTGGAACATATGACAACTGTATCAAAATTCAAAGTAACAGGTAAAAAACAAGTCATCAGGTAACATGTTCTTAATTTTCCATTTACTTCGCGAACTATTTTGGTGTTGATGAATTTATTTGTCTGTTCTGCAGCATTCACACCCATTCCATTAAGATTCAACACACAACGTGGAACAGATTCGTAATTTCCTATTGCTTTTCCATTGGATATCGCATCATAAACGAATTCATCAGCCAAAAATCTTTCTTGTCCTGTCGTTGAAAAGAGACAAGGCACATCAACTCTTTCAAGTGTATCATTATCCAATCTGTTATAATAACAGATTTTCTTGTTCATTTCTGCAAGAGTACCAACAATGATATTTCTTAAAAATGAATTGTCTTTATTATATTTCTGATTGTATTGATCCATTATTTATCTTCCCCTGTCGTTTTAATATCCTCAATGTCTGATTTTACTGATTTTTCAACTTTTCCTTCTTTCTCCGCTTTTTCAACTTTCTTTGCAGCTTTCTTTGCCGCTTTCTCTCTTTCAGCAGCAATTCCAGTCTCGTCTTCAATAACTTCGATTCTCTTACCCAAGTCTTTTACAACATCAACAACCTTATCCATAGTGTTGTCAATGTCCTGAATCTTCAACACATCGCTTGTTGTTGTGGAGTTATCTTTTTCGTTATCGGTTGACTTGAGTGCATCAGCAACTGCATTTCCGATTTTAGGATTGAATCGTTTTACATTGTTCTTGGTGATATGTTCTGCATATTTCATCAAAGAGTTTGGAATATATGTAATAACCATATCTCTCCAAGACTTGTTCTGATTCGTCTTTCCTCTCAAATAATTGACAATGTGACGATTAAACGCAAGTTTGTGAGCAATCGCATTCAATGTGTCTTCGTATGACTCATTGATAAATTCATTATATGATTTTAAATTATTCATAGCAATGTATTTATGGTGTTATTGTTATTGTTTGGATATTATAAGTGTACTTCCATCCGATATATCTTCGCCGTTGATACGTATGTTGACATCGATAGATTGTGGACCAGATTGTTGTGCTGGTTGTTGGGGTTTTGTCTCTTTTGCTTTTTGTTCTTTTTCTGCACTCTTGACAATGACTTCTTGACCGTCTGTTTCTGTTTGAGCCGCTACAGAATTCTCTTCTGTTGCTTTGGTATTGTTATTCAACGCATCAACAAGAGTTTCAAATGTCTCTTCTACACGTTCCATCAACTTATTGAACTTGCTGTTGTCTGCTCTCATTAAATCACCCATAGCGGAATACAAATCAGTAACAACTTTCACTTTTTCTATATCGACACTGTTCAATATATTTTTTGCATTGTCCATTGAACGACTGATGGATTCGAATCCTTTTGAATATTTTGCGAATGATACGAACTTGTTCATCAGTTTTTCTACATTTTTCTGATTTTTTACTGGTACTGTAAATGCACCAATAATACCCGTAACACCGTAGTTAAGTTTATCGGTCATATCATGTACGTCATATTGACCTATTCCAGAGAGTGCGTCAAACGCTTCCTTTCCAGCAAGTGCGGATTTGACAAGATGGTCTTCTATTGCATCACTGTCAATTTTCTTAAAATCTACATCAAACGCTTCGACAAATCCGCGGCAGAAAGTAACCATATTTGTTTTTATACTTTCAATCTTTTTCTCATCAAGATCCTTAAATGTATCTATTGCATTTGACATTCCGCCAAGTATCTCACCGAGTCCCATAAGTGCTTGAATACCTGCCTGTGCTTTAGGAATTTCCATTCTCTTTTTGCCAATACCAAGAAAACCAGGCACGTCAATCTCAACAGTTCCACCTTCTCCTATAACTTTTGTGAATGCCTCACCGATAGCACTAATGGTTTCTGCCATATTTTTCTTTATGTCAGGAAGTTTTTTCTGGTCTAACTTTCCGAATGTCTCAATACCTTGTGACAAACCTTGCACGAGTTCTCCTAATCCCATAAGTGATTGGATGGCAGCCTGTGCTTTAGGAACTTTCATTCTCTTTTTGCCGAGACCAAGGAAACCAGGTACATCAATCTCTACAGTATCTGCACCGTTCTTGTCAATAACGGAAGTAACGGCATCTGTAACGGCAGTCAGTACTTTGGCAAGATTATCTGCAACCAATGGGAAATCAATCGGACCACTCCAACCAGTGATGTTTCCATCTTTATCCAAGATAGGAACACCCTTTGTTGTCATTAATCCGAACGCACCGACACCGATTGCCAGTTTGGACAATACCTGACCCATTCCAGCAACAACCAATTGACCAGCTTTTGCTTTTAGATTCTGTTTAATGCTTTTAGCACTGACCAATGAAGCAAAAGCATCACGGACACCAGTCAATACTGACGGTATCAAACCTTTTTTGTCTGGTGATTTGTCGTATTTAATGAATAATTCTTTTAAATCAATCTTATCTTCTGCAAGTTTTTGGAATTCGCCAAGTCCTTTTCCGAATGATATCAACGAACCACCCATCATAGCGACTGCTGCAGCACCCAATCCGATTGGTACAATTGCAAGTCCAGCCAGTGTAAACTCGCCAGTCAGTTTTATTATAGAAAGAGTCAGAAATTCAATCATCGAATTTCTCTCTTTCTCATCTGGTAACATTTCACTAATTGTTTTGAATGTAAATCCGAACATCAACAGTCCGAGTGACATCGTGATGAGTGATATAGAACCGAGAATGGATGCAGGTGCAAGTGATGCTGCCAATCCGAACAAGGCAAGAAGACCAATAGCAAGTCCGAAGATGGCGACTGTACCACCCATTGCAGCAAGATTATTTGGATCGTCAAATCCTTTGTCACCAAGCATACTTCTCACCATCATCGTTGTGAGATAGAATACGCCAGCAAACATCAGCAATCCGACTGACATAATCATAAGTGATGCGGCACCAACCATACTTGTAGGTGCACCAGCGGCAATCGCATTAAATAGTGCAAGTGTTCCCAATGCGAGACCGAAAATCAAAACGGTTGTGAACATTGCTGCTATATTTTCACCTATAGAATCATCACTGTTAAATATAGATTTCACCATCAATGTTGTGAGGTAGAAAGTACCAACGAACATAAGTAATCCAAGTGACATTAATGCCAATGTTTTAGCACCTTCCAATGCGGGTTCTTTACCAGCACTTATTGCAGTAAATATTGCATAAGTAACAAATGCGAGAGCAAAGACACCTACTGTTGCAAGCGCATCTTCAAATGAGGCTAATCCTTTTCCAAATACGGCAGATGTGATTATAGCACTTAATGCCATTGATGCGGTGAACATTAACAACGAAGTGCCCATTATCTTCAACGCTTCAGCACCTTGTATGATATTTTTATAATCTCTCGCATCACCCATTGCATTAAACAATAAGTTTGCCATCTTAATCATTACCCAAGATGCTAATACACCTAATGCAGCAATAGGTGCCAATACAGTAACAAGTGCCATTGATGCCGTGAACTTAAGCATTCCATCACTCAATAAAGTTATAGTGGAAATGAACTCCTTGATATTCTTCGCGTTAACACCACTCTTTTTGGAATCGACTAATTTTTTATTCAGCTCGACGATGCGATCGATAATACTGTCAAGCATTTTCAATTTCATCTTTGCTGAAACAATATCCTTAATACTAATATCTTTAAGTGCCTTGATTACATCCAGAACACTGTTTCCATCAGATTTGCCGAGTTTTTTCTTCATCGTGGAACCAGCAACTGAAGACCCGAACATATATCTTATTATTGTGGTAAGTTTGGCGGAAATCTCTTTCAATACATTTATAACACCAGAATTATCAACAACAGGCACAGGAGGTGCTGCTGCTGTTGCTGATAAAGTAGTTCCAAGTTTTTCTATGCCTTTTTTAGACTCCGCTATTTCACTTTTAATTCCAGCAAACACTTCAACCATATTAGTCAAAGCACCCGCACACTTGTCTGTGTTCGGAATAACTGCCTGTTCCATGGATGCCTGAATTGCACCCAACGCACCAAAAACTTGCTCTAATGTTGCTGCCATTAAACAATAATAATAGACTTAATATATTATTATTTATGAAAAGAACAAAGAAAAAGGTGAATGATTCTCATTCACCTTCCGTTCAGTGCTTCAGTCAATTAGACTTCAGGTTCTACTTCGTCTTTTGTTGACACTTGTTTATCTTCCGTGTCTGCAAGATCTCGAATTGCATGTTCGAATGCAGTGTCAATCTTGTTAAGTGTGTCACCCAATTCACGGGCTTCAGTATATGCATTTCGGATTTCTCCTACAGTGTCTGCGATATTCTTACCCACTTGTGTCCAGAGTTCGAAGAAACGTTGTGCCTCGAAATAACCCTTTCCTTCCAGTTTCTTGTTTACTCCATCATAAAGAGTCAGAACAGGACGTGTGTGTAAGATGATAACACCGTCAAACTCGGTACTCTTTACCCAGTCGGCATTTGCCTTGAACTCGTGATAGAGTTGTACAAGAGGTGCGGATGTTTCGGCAGTCCATGCGATGTCATGCTCGATATAATCACGAAGTTGTTTGTAATACTTTGAACTTACGACATCAATATGATATTCGTGTGCTTCAGTATCTCTCAACACTCGTTCAAACTCTTTTGTAACCGCATCAAGTACTGGTTTCAACTCGGATTGTTTGAATTCAAGTTCTTCAATCTCTTTCTTTACTGCATCACGTTCAGCCTGTTTGGATGCAAACTCTTCTGATTCAACACTTTTGAGTTGCGCAATCTGTTGTAGTTCGCCATCAAGTTTTCCAAGAAGAGTGTTTTTCTCCTCAATTGTTTTGATGCGGTCTAAAACTTTTGCAACTTCTTCTTTGTTGTAAACTGCTTCTTGTACTGCAGGTTCAACTACTTTTTCTTCTTCTTTTTCTTTTGCCATATATAAACTAGTTTAATGTTGTTGTTTATAAGTAAATATAACAAAAAAATCAAAATAATTCTTTTGTTTTCTCTTCTTTTTTCTTTTCCACTATAACCTTGTCGGAATTATCAAAGAACGTCTGTTTGATCAGTTTCATCATTTGCATAACTCCGTTTCTGTCAATAGAAAACATCTCCTCAACTTCACGTATTCCGCATTCGTTAATCTCCATAAACTTGTTGATTACATCGTCTTCGAAATATTTCCTGATGGATTCTTTCTTCTTTTTCTGGTCGACTTTCAATTTAAGAAAATTCGGTATTCCGTTATATCTTGTCGCCATCATGGAAATAACAGATGTTGTCAGTTCTGGGTCGGATGTCAAATCGTTCAACATCTGCATCTGTATAGGAAACTGTGCAGAAAACAAACGACGGCACATATATGCGTACTTCCGCTTGTCTTCTCTTGGCACTTGACTTGCCTGCCTGTTACATATTTTATTCAGTAAATCGTATAGTTCCATTTCTTAACCGTTAATAAAGCTCATATCTCCGTCATCTTCAACACCTTTGAATATTTTGCTGCTGGATGACACGTTATACACTTTGAATTTGCTGTTTTTGAATAATTCCGTTTTATTCAGTTTGCTCAATGCTACGAACGGAGTTTTTTCCACATCGGCAATATGATGACTCATACTCTCCTGTATGTTTTTTGGAATAGAATCCGAACTCAATGTCACCAGTTTGAAGTTTGTTTTGATATTCTCTGCAAGCATTCGTTTGGTGAATTGTTTGTCGTTTATTCCCATCACATCATAAATCGTTTCACACAACACTTTGATTGACTCGTCGTTGTTGAATACTTTGTAGTTGAAATCACTGTCACCTATTCGTGTTTTGAATTCTTCTTTAATCTTATCACAGGTCTTATCGCCGATACCTTTGGATTTTCCACCGTCTTCTGCTGGTTTGTAATAGACAGGGAAGATATTGTCGGATTTGTCTCCAGTTACAATCTTTTTGAATCGCACATCTTCCGTATCGATGACAGTCATTCCTACTTCTTTGATATAGTCCTTTATTTTATCTTCGTTCTGTATATCGACTACATTCATAAGTTCACCGAATAGATTTTCATCATTATGCGGATTTTTCTTTTCAATATATTCTTTTGTCTCTTTGCATACGAAGAATGATTTTTTTGCAAGAGAGTATTGAATAACGTGTGTATCTTTGTTTGCCGACAATAACTGGCTCAAGTCGTTATCCGTTGAATGAATCAAACTTGAGATTTTCTTGTCCATCAGATAATTGCTCCATCCGAAAATCAAATCATCTCCTTCGCATTGGTCAAGAACCGAAACTTTCACATTCGTTTTTCTCAATACTTCGATAAAAGCGTCAGTACTCTTCTGTAAACCGTTGAAATCAATCAAAGCTCTGTCTGCCGCTCTGTTACCTTTGTACTCATGTTGAAGCAATAAAGTCTTTCTCCAAGATTTTGAATCCTGAATAAAAATAACATCATTGCAGATTGGTTTGAATTCATCAATCAAAGAAGAAAATTCTATTATCATCTTTTTAATGAATTTGTCAACATCATAATCGCTGCTTAAAATAGATTTCTTTGTCCGTTTGAACTCGCCCCACATACATCTGAAAATAAAATTGTTTCCGTCAATCAATAATGTAAACTTCTTCATTTCTTTTCCTCCTTTTCTTTCTCTAATAATGCATTAATTTCCCCTATTCTTTCTAACAGTGTTTCAATGTCGTCTTCGTACTGTTTGATTCTTTCATTCAAAACATCTTTGTCAAATGGAATGCTATCACATGATAAAGAAATAAAGGCGTTTTCCAAATTTCTTTTCTTTTCTTTAAGAAACTCTACTTTTTCAATAAATAGTTTTCTTTCAATCTTATTGTTGTTCATATCAATATATGTTTTTCTAAAGTAAAAATAACAAATAATTTCTTCTTTTTTTTTAATACTAATATTATTATGTTCATATTCTTATGTTTTTCTTATTTTTTAGTTTTTTTTTTTTTTTTTTTTTTTTTTTTTTTTTTT
>Ga0247610_10002943_pt1 | contig 19161 bp, 23 predicted proteins | sample 174DNAGHGhighgp2_FD_193483 | JGI IMG/M metagenome (GOLD analysis project Ga0247610, IMG submission 193483) | Sheep rumen microbial communities from Palmerston North, Manawatu-Wanganui, New Zealand - 1742 DNA GHGhigh gp2 | ecosystem: Host-associated > Mammals > Digestive system > Stomach > Rumen...
CTCTCCCATGATGCACTTTTAACCATTCTTTAATTCTCCATAGTTTCCCTTTTAATATTTTTTTTGTCGCTATATACTGGTGTTAAGGTTTTTTTATGTTTGCGATGATGTCCCTAATGACCGCATTTTGTAGGAAGACCGAAAAGAATTTAAGGTCCCTGATTCGAGATTCCGAATTAAGAAATCGGATCTAAAAGCCTGATTCGGGCTCCGATTAGGAAACAGATGTAGAGGAAGAGAGAAAATGAAAAAGAAGTTGCGTGTTTTATCGGCCTGTCTTACTGCGTCGATGATGCTGCCGCTTGCCGCCTGTAAGAAAAAGGACGGCCCGGCAGAAGTTCCGACGGAAGACGAATTCATAAGTTACCTTGAGGATAAACTCGGAGCAAGTGAATATGAAGAAGTATTAGATCCGGATGACTTAGAAAACGGTGTCTATTTTCAATCTGACAGTTATTTATCTCCGTTATCTGTAAAAGTCCGTTTTACTTCCGGTGCCACATTTCCTGCGGCACAGGTCTATCGGCCATTTACTCTTATGGACTCGCTCGCTCTATTAAGCAATACCAATGGCGGGTTGGAGGCGTATGGCGCGGAAAGCATTACAAATTATCTGAAAGCATCAGATGATATGACTACGCCTGTAAGATCCAGGAACAGCCCATCACGGTTTCAGGAGGAAACGCAATCCTTTACTTGCGCAACGCTTCTGACTTTTGAAGATGAGGATTACGCAAAAGAATGCTTCGAGGCTATTATCGAAAACACTTTTGAAAAGAGATCAGAGATTTACGAGGACCGTCTGGATGAGTATGAAGATAATAAAATGATCATGGTTAGATACCCCCATTATCTGATTGATAAAGATGCAGAGATGAACGACCGGAAAGTCTTTCGTCTCAAGGATCTTCCAGAAGACGTGTATTCATTTGATAAGAAGAAAAACGAGGGCCATTTCTCGTATCATTCCGAGATGCAATGGCCGGCTGTTGCAGATATCTACAAAACAAGTGGAGAGCCGCAGTGGATCTCGCTCGTGCAGGATTCGATGAACTATACACTTCTTCTGAAAGAGGACCGTATCCTGCTGATCTATCACCTCGACTATTATGCACAGAACGGAAGTGAAGATGTGTACCCGAATGATTGGACCTCGATGACGTTCGAAGAAGATGAAGTGTTAAATGAACTCTATAAAAAATACAGTGTGAAGGATCCGAAGAAGATCAAGCTGGAGGAGGATCTTGATACCCAGCTGAAATTTGTCGCAAATTTTGATCACTCCGAATACTATATCGATGCTCCGGAGTTGTTCGTAGAAGGTGATTGATCTATGAAGTATTTTAGAAGATATGGTTTTGTAGCACTTGCAGCCCTGATCGTCATGGGCGGTATCCTGATCCTGTTCACCGTTGTTTTCGGCGGCGGAAAAGATAAGAACGGTACGAAGGACAACCACTATAAGCGCATGGATGAGGCCTGTGCCAATGTAAACAGCAGAAATCTCGATATCATGGTTTATGGAAAAGATTTTGCACCGCCGGCGAGTTTTAAGTACCGTGGGGTGACCGGCTTTGACGATTATTCACTGGCACTCAATAAGGATGGACATAACAATTGTTCCGCGCACATGCTCATAATCAATGATCCGAACAATGAACTTTTCATCACGGAGGATCAGTGGATGCAGATCAAGGCTCTGGTCGATCAGGGTGATTTCTATCTGGTCGTGCTCGGCGACAAATTCGGGATCATGTCTGCCGTTGGCTTGATTGATACTCTTCCGAAGGCAGGTACGAGAAGCACTATCATCTGGAATAAAGGTAAGAGCAGTGCGCCGGGATTTGCCGACAATCCGGAACTGGTCCCGTTTTACGTCGAGCAGGATCTCACCAATAAGGACGAGCAGCTCCTCGGCTACACCATGATCATGGAGCTTTCGACACATGATATATACTGGACATAAACATCCGGCTTTATAAGCCGGTGAAGCGGCTGGCTCATCTACATAAGAGAATAACGGGCGTCTCAGCATGAAGTTCTGAGACGTCCTTTTTTGTGGCCGCCCTTTAGTATGCTCGTTTCACATGTCCATTTCATATGTTCGTTTCATATGCCCGTTTCGCATTCTATTGACAGAACCTAATTGCAGGTATAATATAAACGTGTTTATATAAACGCATTTACAAAAAAATTCCATTTCGGAACCGTCTGATCAACGATCCCGAAAAGAACGAAGCCAAGTGCTTTTGAAAGAGCCAAGTGCTTTTGAAAAAGAAAAAGTGCTTCTAGAAAAGAAAGGGAAAAACTATGATCCTTATCGTAAATACGACATCCGACCGGACGATCACTTCCGAACTCACATCTGCGCTGGCGAAAAAGGGCGCGGAGTTTGAGGTGATGGAGACATCGGACAAGAAAATCTCGCACTGCATCGGCTGCAATTACTGCTGGCTGAAGACCCCGGGCATCTGCTCGATCAAAGACGACTACGAGGAGATCCTTAGGAAACTGGTCCACGCGGAGCAGCTCTGGGTCGTCTCGGACACAGCGCTCGGGTTCCTCGATCACAAGGGGAAGAACATTTTCGACCGCATCCTCCCGCTGGCGACGATGTACCTGAAGTTCAAGGGGAATCAGATGCGCCATGTTCTCCGCTACAAAGGAAGAACGGACATCGGCCTGATCTACAGAGGAGAGGCGGACCGAGAATACCTGGAACGCTGGAATTCCCGCGCGACATTGAACTTCGGAAGCAAGTCTCTGGGCGCGTTCCCGGACTCGGAATTAAAGGAGGCGGTAACATGCATGCACTGATCATCAACGGCAGCCCGCGCGTCAAGAAATACAGCAACACCGACAAGATCCTCGAGAAGATCACGTCCGGCATGAAGGCAAGTGGCGCTACATTTGAGCAGTTTGAGATCTCCGACCGCAAGCAGTGGGATACGATCCGCGAGCGTTTCTATGCCTCGGAGCACATCCTCATCGCGCTCCCGCTCTTTGTCGAGAACATCCCCGGGCTCCTTCTCGAATTCCTTGAGACCCTTCCGCTCGAAAAGCACTCGTCCCGGCCGATTCTGTCGTTCCTCCTGCAGAGTGGATTTGCCGAGGGATGCCAGCTCCGATGCGGAGAGGAGTACCTCAAGATGCTGGCCGGAAGGCTCGGCTGCGAGTATGGCGGAACTCTTGTAAAAGGGGATAATTTTAGTATAAGATTGTTTGAAGGGCAGCAGCGCGAGAAGATCGTGTCCAGATATGAGGAAATGGGCAGGATCTACGGCCGTGACGGTGCTTTTACCGATGAAGCGTGCAAAGCGTTTACCGGGCCCGAGGTCTTCCCGCTGCCGATCCGTCTCCTGGTGGGTCTGATGTTTAAGACCCTGGCAAAAAAGTCGTTTAAGGATACGGCGAAAAAGTGGGGCTGCACGAGGCCTCTGACCGACCGCCCGTACGGGAAGTGAGCCGCCCTTCGGGCACCCGCCCGCGCGGCTACAGTTTGGAATAGCCGGCGCCGGCCCGCCCGCAAATGCCGCTCCGCGCGGCAGCAGAAAGGATAACATGGGACGAAAAGCGAAGATCAGTAAGGATATGGTGCTCCAGGCGGCCTTTGAGCTGCTGGACGAGTCGGGGATCAGCGCCGTGGCGATCAAGCCTATCGCTGCGAAGCTCGGATGCTCGACGCAGCCTGTTTCCTGGATCTTCGGCAGCATGACCGAGCTGAAAAAAGAGCTTTTCACATATTCCGCAGGGAAGATGTGGGATAGCCTTGCCGGCGAGATGGAAGGAAAAGATGCGCTCGATGCATTTTTTATCTCTGGCGTGCATTACATCTCGATCGCGTGCGATCACCCGAATGTTTTCCGTTTCCTGAATATTGACGATCCGGTGCAGTCGATCGGAGAAGATATACTCGGCTCGCAGAGCATTTTCACCCAGCAGATGAATGCGCAGTCGGTGGAAGCGCTGGCCGCGCAGTTTAAGGATATTCCGAAGAAAAAAATCGGAAAAGCCGTGCAGGATACGGTCATTTTCACCCACGGTCTTTCCGTCATGATGATGTGGGATAATTACCGGCTCCCGAAGAAGGAGGCATGCCACATGATCTTCGACATGGGCTTGAAGATGCTCAGCGAGATCGGCATCGACACGAAGGGAATGAAATTCTCCCGCCTGTATCACGAATGATGGGAGGAAGAAAATGGAGACGATCTTCTCGCGGAAGCGATAAAAGCGCACGTGAAGAGAAGAAATATCACGTTTAATTCAGAAGAAGAATCTGCTCCGCAAGTTTCTCAGCCAGAGTGATGTGCGCATCCTCGGTCAGATGCAGCGAGTCTTCTTCCGACGGCTCGACGCAAGTTGCGGCATCAAAGAAGATGCATCCTTTTTCCGCTGCGATCTTCCGGTAGTTTTCTGCGAAAAACATCGATTCGCCGATCGATCTTTCTGCAAAAACACTGGAAAATACCGATTCCGGCATGCCTTCTCCGATGTGCGGTGGAGACACCAGGATGATCTTCGGGATAAATCCCTGCTTTTCTTTTGTTACCTTTTTTATCTCATCGACCAGTTTCCCGGCATCCTGCGCGATCTGAGCGGCGGTCTTTCCGAAGACTTCTTTCAGGTCGTTCGTGCCGAGCATCATGATCACGATATCAACAGGTTTGTGGGTATTGAGACAGGGCGCTAAGTAGTCGAGTCCGTTTTTCCATCCCTCGATCGGATCATCGGTCACCGTCGTTCTGCCATTGCAGCCTTCTTCGATGACCGTGTAGGACTCGGGGCTCACTTCGGAGATCTCTTTAGAGACTTCATTAGTGCGCTTGTTAGGGCTTTCTTTCGGGATCTCATTAGGAATCTCTTCGGAGATCTCATCTCTCAGATCCATCGCGCCGAGTAGATACTGTTTCATGGAATCATATGCGGCCTTATTATCCAGGATCTCCTGGAGGTGCCCCGGCCAGCGGATCGTCCGGGGATACCTAAGCCCGTTATTCGGGTTGTAGCCATATGTGTTTGAATCGCCGTAACAAAGGATCGTTTTCATAGTACCGCCTCCTGTTCGGAATCATCTGATTTCAATACCCAACTGTTTTAATACCCATCTGTGTTTATTACCCAACTGTTTTCATTATAGCAGAAGAGCGCGTGATGAAGACACAAAGATCCTGCGGCTTATTTGCTGATGACTTTACTCGGTGAGTCGGGGCGGCCGGGCAGGACGAAAAAAGTTGCGGGAAAAGTGCTTTTCGAGAAGAAAAGTGACAATGGACGTTCTTTTGTCGAAAAATGTCGAGCAAAAGGGGTAGAAAGGAAAGCTGTGTATGTATTTGAATAGGGAAGAGATCCACAGGATGCTGATGATTATCTCAATAGATATTTTGATTGAAAAGCACTTGGATTCAGGCGCGATAGGATCAAATGACGGATTCTATGATTTTAATCCTATCAGAATGGAGTGGTGATAGGATCCAAACCTTGAATTTAGAAGTATGATCCTATCAAAAGGAGAGCCGCATAGGATCTGATTGGAGAAAAACCTGAAAATGATCCTATGGTGTAAGAGAGCGGATAGGATCGGATGCAGGGATTCTTGAAAAAAGATCCTATCATAGAAGAAAAGAGATAGGATCAAATAGGCCGAAAATCTTATTTTGATCCTATCGCGTACTCAAAGACATAGGATCGAATAGACCGAATATCATATTTTGATCCTATCGCGTACTCAAAGACATAGGATCAAATTGAAGATAAACAATAAAAGATCCTATCAGACCAAAAAACATAGGTTTTATAGAGAAAAAGTGAATGCAAATATAAACAAGAAAAGGGAAAATGTATGAAGACACTGTTGATGCTTTTCCGTAGAAGACTTGAGGAATTAAGGATCGCGGAAGAAAAGACATTAAACCAGATAAAGGATTCTCCCGAAGGATCTCTTCGAGTCGCGAATAATGACGGGTTTGTAAGGTATTATCATGTAACGCAAAAGAATGGGAAAAATGGCAAATATATACGAAATGAGAGCCGTGATCTTGCCTGTGCTTTAGCGCAGAAAGACTACAATACGAGGCTGCTCCGGTCGATCCAAAAGGAGAAAACTGCGATAATGAGTTTCCTTAATAACTATCCGGGCCAGTCTCCGGAAGATGTGTACTCGGATCTTGCTCCTGCGCGAAAAATGCTGGTGAGTGCGGCTTTCATGGAGGGGAAGGACCTCGCGGAAAAATGGCTGTCACAGTCGTTTGAAGCGAATCCTTCCTTTCCGGAGGAAAAGGTCTTTGCGACGAAACGCGGTGAATTTGTGAGATCAAAATCGGAGGCTATGATCGCAGATGCATACTTCGATATGGGGATTCCGTACAAGTATGATTATCCTGTTGAAGTAGAGCCGGGAAGATACCGTTATGTGGATTTTGCTGTATTGGATGTGCGAAACGGAAAAGTATTCTATCACGAACATCTCGGGCGTGTGGACGATCCGGACTATCTCCGCAAGAATATGCGGAAAATCAAGGAATACCAGCGGATCAAGATCTTTTCCGGTAAGAATCTGATGTTGACGCTTGAGACAGAGGAGTTCCCTCTGGATATGAGTCTGTTTCGCCAGAACGTAGCCGAGTTGTTCGGAAAGGCCTAGCCCCAACTCCCTCCCGCCGTGATTTCCTGCATTCCCGCTGAATTGCGCTGACATATTTCCGACCGAAAAGCACTCGTCCCGCGGCCCCGGGATGATATAATAAAGCCGTTGGGAAATCCTTGGGAGGCATATATGTGGAAGAAAAACCTGCTCAGCTCGATCATCAGCATCATATCCACGCTGGCTTGTGCGGCTGCGATCATCGCTATTGCTTTGTTTGGGGAAAAAATCATTCAGGATCTCAACAAAAACACGGAGAAGCAGCAGAAGAATATCGAGGCGGAATACGAGGAGCAGAAATGACGGAAAAAGACATTCAGAAGATGCTTTTTGAGAAGCAGGATAAAGAGTACCGCGATTTCCAGGCGAAGCTGATCCCGGATGAGAACGGCGAACTGAAGACGGATTCCATGATCGGTGTCCGTACACCGGATCTTCGTTCTTTGGCAAAAGCACTTGCCCGCGACCCCGGTGTTTCCGGTTTTCTTTCTGCGCTGCCCCACAAGTATTTCGATGAGAATCAGCTGCATGCATTTATCATCTCCGAGACCCGTGATTATGAGACATGTATGGCGCAGGTGAAAGCATTTCTCCCGTATGTGGATAACTGGGCGACCTGTGATCAGATGAACCCGAAGGTGTTAGGAAAAAAGGCAAACCGCGAGGCTCTTCTTAAGCAGATCAAGATCTGGCTGAAGTCGAAGAAAACATATGAAGTACGCTTTGCGATCCGCATGCTCATGTGCCATTTCCTCGATGAGGATTTTGATCCGAAATACCTTCAGATGGTCGCGAATATCCGATCGGAGGAGTACTATATCAACATGATGATCGCTTGGTATTTTGCGACCGCGCTGGCGAAGCAGTATGAAGCGGCGATTCCGATCCTGGAGGCGGGAGCGCAGGCCTCTGCCGCACTAGACAGTAAAAGCGAGAAGAGTGCCGGCCCGCGGAAGGTGGAGGCGAAACCGCTGGTTCTTTCCCCGTGGGTGCAGAATAAGACGATTCAGAAGGCCTGTGAGAGTTACCGCGTGAGCGACGATCAGAAAATTTATCTTCGGACGCTGAAGATCCAAAGCAGAAAGTCCGATGCGAAATAAATAGGAGGCATATATGTGGAAGGGTGACCTGAAGGGCATAATCCTGAGAATCGTATCTTTTTTTGCCTGCACGGCAGCAATCATCTTATGCTTTCTCTTCGGTGTGAAAGTATTGAAGGATGCCGGTAAAAAAACAGAGAAAATGCGACAGAATATTGAGGCAGAGTATCAGGAACTTCACGATGATAATTTCGATGAGGAAACCGGAAAGAAGATCCTGACGGAAGAGTTCCTGAAGAAGGAATATCGTTTGTACTATGTCGATGCCAAAGAAAGCAGCAAGACGTTTGTGACTATCACTACGCTCATGATCCTGGGGTTTATCGCTGTTTATCTGGTGACGGCAGTGGTGACGATGCTGATCGATCTTTCACGCGGAAGAAACCCGAGAATAAGTAGTCTTGTCATACCGATCATTCTGATCCCGGTCATTTTTGTCGGCATGCACTATTTACAGAAATTTTTAGACCGGAAACTCCCGCCGGCTCCGGAAACAGTGTCTTTTAAGGCGTACCCCTATAAAATCGTCAATGTGAAGACGCATACGGAAACCAGACATAATGATGACGGTCCGGATGACACGATCACCACATATTATCTGGTATACGAGCATGAGGGGCAGGAGAAGACCCGGAAAGTCGATGCGCGGATCCACTCTGCATTCAAAAACGCCGGCATGTACTACCTTTACCAGGCGGAAGGCGAGGACAAACGGATCGATTTCATGATCTATCCCATGAGCGAATACGAGGAACAGAAATAAAAGGATCTGAAAAAGCCGGGCCGGAGATTCCGCCCGGCTTTTCCAAGTAAATGTCAGAGCATCCTAACATAGTGATATAATATCCCTATGGGGGATTCGGATATGTTGGATTTTATTCGGCAATACATTATATGTGTGGTATTTGTGGTGATGGGGCTTTTCCTTATCATCGGAAATATCTCCATCATGATCTCCCACAGATTTAAAAAGACTCACTCTTCCGGCATTCCGTTCCTCGGAGGCCTTTTGATCGCCATCGGTTTCCTGACGACGCCAAAGCCCTTCAAATATCTCGCGCTTCTCGGTCTTCTCGATCCGACGATCTGGATGCTGTTTGTATCTTTCTATTACTGCAAGAACGAGGATGCGATCCTGGAGAAACGGTACGCTTCTTTCCTTTCTGAACACGGCTTTTCTACAGTCCGCGAGGACGATGATCTGAAGATCGCAAGTGAGATCATCTACAAAGGCCGGGAAGAATTCCCGCATACTCAGGAGTACTACTATAAGACGAACAAAGCTTTCCGCGTCGGCTATCCCTGGGCGCTCATGATGGTCACGGAAAAAGACGGGAAACGCTTCCTGGTCCTGGATACCGGTACGGAAGGGAATCTGAAAAAACTCGATCCGGAGAAGATCAGCATTCATCCTTTTGAAGAGAACACAGTCATTTTACACGACGTTGCAGAGTTCCTCGAAGGGCAGATAAGCATAAGGATCGTTAAGAAAGATGATCCAGAACATCCAGCTGACGTATGACCTGCGGAAATTCCGGAAGCACCGGGCAGGGGATGTGCGGCTCGAAAGCAAGTTCTCTAAACCATGACGCCTGAAGTGCTTTCATACCGATATCACGGGCAGCGAAGAGTTCTTTTGACCCGCCGTCGCCGACATAGAGACACTCTTCCGGTGTGACACCGAGTTCTTCCATGATCGAAAGATACATCGACGGATCCGGCTTCAGAACGCCCTCTTCGTAAGAGATGCGCGTTGCGTCAAAGAGAGGGAAGAGCTTCGAACTGCGGATGAGGTTTCTCTCGTCGGAAAAAGTATTCGTGATGAGCCCGACCTTGATGCCGCGTTTCTTGAGTTCCTGAAGCAGCTGCACTGACTCGTCCGGGATCTGGTCAAATGTTTCCTGCAGCGCGAAGAGCCGCTTCCCGACGATCGTCTTCAGAAGTTCATCAGAGTACACACCGAGTTTTTGCAGCGTCTCGCCGATGCCTTCTTCGATGGTCATTTTCCCGGTCGTTCTGTCCTTCTCGTTTTCGTGCCACACTTTCCGGTAGAGGACTGGGTCGACACCCGCGTCGGACGCCGCATCTTCGCCGAAATACGTGTGCTCCGTAAACAGCGTGATCAGGGTCTCAAACATGTCGAAGATAACAGCTTTAATCATTTGCGTGCCTCACTTCATTGATTTTGCGCACTTTGCGCGCCGCAGATCTCGTATATTGTGATGAGTTTACTTATTCAAACTGTGCCTCCGCTTTTTCAGCGGTCATTTTTCTTTTCTGAAGTGTCTTCTCGAAAAGCACCCGTGCCGTTTCCGGGAAGTTCTCATAGACCACTTTCGTGCCCTCTTCCGTGATGCCGCCCGGTGTGGCGACACGCTTGACGACGTCTTCGAATGACATGTCTTTCTTCAACATCAGTTCTCCGGTAGCGATCATGGTCTGAAGGACCATGCGCACGACCTGATCATGCGGGATCTTCGTATGTTCTTCCGCCGCCTTGACCAGCACATCGAAGATCGACGCGATGAACCCCGGCATGCAGCTGACGAGTTCCGAGCCCATGCCCATCTCGTTTTCCGGGAGTTCGATGATATCGCCCATGCAGGAGAGAAGACGTTTCAGATTTCCTTTGTCTTCGGTAGTCACATTATCGTTATAGCAGACGAGAGTCTGCGAGCGGTCCACTTCGGCGGTCACGCTCGGGATGACTTTTGCGAGGCGGCGCGCGCCGCCCGTCAGGCTCTTTTCGAGATTTGCAAATGAGACGCTGCCGTTCAGCGAGACCACCAGGGTTTCCGGTCTCAGAACATCACGGATCTCCTCGAGCACACCTTTCAGATCGAAAGGACGAAGACATAAAAACACAATATCCGAAGAGGCGGCGAGTTCAGAATTGCTGCCTGCGACAGTTGCCCATTTCTTTGCATCCTGTAGCTTCTCCGGGGAGCGGCTGGCCAGAAGAAGCGAGTTCTTGCTGACAAGACCGGAGGCGGCAAACTTCTCCGCCATCATCCTGCCCATGCTTCCAAAGCCGATGATTCCAATATTCATGGATATTACCTCCTTGTTTTCAACCACAATTTCATGATAACAGACATTTGATGAAAGGGGATATATACGGTAAGTATACAGCGTGTTGAAATGAATTGTAGGCTGATTTTCTGGTGGAGGCATATAAGCCGCACGGGCTTTTCCGAAAAAACGGTGATAAGAAATAGTGAACGCTCACTTTCTTGATTTACCGCGCCTGAAAAGTTAACATAAAGAGTGTGGGCGGCAGGTGCTTTTGCCGAAGAAAGGAAAAGATACGATGCCCGCCGCCAATTCTTTTTCAAAGGAGAATCATTATGGAAAGTATCGAAAGAGCATGTAAATTTTTGAAAGAAGCGCAGACATATTACCTGGCAACCGTTGAGGGTGACCAGCCGAGAGTCCGTCCCTTTGGCACGGCACATATCTTCGAAGGAAAGCTTTATATCCAGACCGGTAAGGTGAAGCCGGTATCCAAGCAGATCCATGCTAACCCGAAGGCAGAGATCTGCGCATTTCTCAATGGTGACTGGATCCGCATCGCCTGCGAGCTGATCGAGGATGACCGCCGCGAGGCAAGAGCCTCCATGCTCGATGCATATCCGACACTCCGCGGAATGTATAACGAAGACGACGGCAATACCGAGGTCTTCTATCTGAAGAATGCGACAGCAACGTATTCTTCCTTTACAAAAGCACCGGAAGTCGAGACTTTCTGAGTCCCGTCCCGCGGTGCCCCCCGGTTTTCCGGATGAAATCTCTGACGTAAAGGAAAAACATCATGTGGTTTGAAGAATCGGTTTTTTACCAGATCTATCCTCTGGGTTTTGTTGGTGCGCCCTTTGAAAATGCACCGGCCGAGTATAACAGTCAGGGCGTCGAGGTCTCTTTTTCCGGCGCGAAAAGCACTTGTCCGGAGACGGATGCCGCCTCTCCGAAAAAGAGTGCGGAGAAGTCATCTCCTGCGCCGATCCGTAAGGTCATCGACTGGATCCCGCATTATCAGAAACTGGGCATCAACGCCATTTATTTCTCGCCGGTGTTCGAGTCGGACACACATGGCTATAACACCAGAGACTACGGCCTGATCGACCGCCGCCTCGGCACGAATGAAGATTTTAAGGAAGTCGTCAGGGCACTTCACGAAGCAGGTATCCGTGTGGTACTCGACGGTGTTTTCAACCACGTCGGAAGAGGCTTCTGGGCTTTTCACGATGTGCAGGAAAAGAAGTGGGATTCGCCGTATAAGGACTGGTTCCATATCTCTTTTGACGGCAACTCGAACTATAACGACGGCTTCTGGTACGAAGGCTGGGAAGGCTGCTTCGATCTGGTGAAGCTCAATCTCCGGAACGATGCCGTGGTAAATCACATCTTCGATAAGATCCGCTACTGGGTCGAGTATTTCGATATCGACGGACTGCGCCTTGACGTGGCATACTGCCTGGATCGTGATTTTCTGAAGCGCCTCCGAAGCTTCACGGAGACGCTGAAGCCGGAGTTCCTGCTTCTTGGCGAACTTCTGCATGGCGACTATAAGATGTGGGTCAATGGCGAGATGTGCCACTCCTGCACGAACTATGCCTGCTATAAGGGGCTTTTCAGCAGCTTTAACTGCATGAATATGTTCGAGATCATCAACACCTTGATCCAGCAGTTCGGGCCTGAAAACTGGAGCTGGTTTAGAGGTCTTCATCTCATGAGTTTTGTGGATAACCACGACGTGACGAGGATCGCATCGAACCTCAATAACCCCGCGCATCTGCCGCTGATTTATACGCTGGCTTTCGGTATGCCGGGATTTCCGTGCGTTTACTACGGTTCCGAGTGGGGGGCAAAGGGTCGAAAGGAAGACGGTGATCCGTCGCTCCGCCCGTGCTTTCAAAAGCCCGAGTGGACAGACCTTACGGAGCATATCTCCAATCTCGCGGAGATAAAGAAAAACAGCCCGGCCCTGAACTACGGAAGTTTCCGCTCGGTGCACCTGACGAATCACCAGTGCATTTTCGAGCGCAGGTGGGAGGGCGACGGCGCCGGCTCAGGTTCCCCATCCGAATCGAACGGCCTGAAATATCCGGACTGCCGGGAAGGAAAGACATACGAGCGCATCCTTGTCGCGATCAACGCCGCAGACTACGAGTACACCGCGCACTTTGACGCCGGCTGCGGGCAGGCGGTCGATCTTCTGACGGGAAACATCCACGACTTCGGCGGAGGATCCGTTCTCCCGCCATACTCGTGCGCGATCTGGAAGATGGAGCACTGACCATGAGTGACAAAAAATACACGAAGATCAGCCGTATCCAGTTATCGAGTTCGTCTTCCGGCATGATGATGGGCAGCAACAAAAGTAATTCGATAGAAGTGATCCGGGAGAAAGATGGAAAGACCGTTCTGGTCCGGACGGTGATCGAGGGATCTCTTCGCGAAGTCTCGACCTGGAATCTGACCCCGGAGATGGCCGAAGAGATCCGACTGACCGCAGAGAGGATCGACATGGCCTCCTGGGGCGACCTTAAGTACGAAGAGGATCCGCGCTTTATCTGCACGGATTATTCGTCGTCCGCCAGGGGATCTATCATCCTCGATTACAGTGACCTCGGCGGCAAACCATATGAGATCGTGAACTTTGATCAGCGTGCGGTGACAGCAGCCGGGAAAGGGGAGGATCTGAAAGCCATGGAGGATCTTCTAAACAGCATCGCCGCCCCGGACACTCGCGTCAGCGTCGAGAAATCCGAGACGAATAATACCTCGGCGCCGATGATGAACGGCTTTATGGGTATGGGTATGGGCATGATGGCGGCTTCTTCTAAAGACGGATGGACCTGCAAGTGCGGAACACTAAACACCGGAAAATTCTGCTGTGAATGTGGCCTGCCGCGTCCGTAATGAATAGTAATCCGGCGGCAAAAGCACTATAATACTTATGTAGGCATTCTCATAAGAGAGTGCGGTGAAATCAATATACCCATGAGGTAGAAAGAGGTGGCAACTATGGCAAATCCGAATCCGTATTCCGGCACACAGACCGAGAAGAACCTGGAGGCTGCTTTTGCAGGTGAATCCCAGGCAAGAAACAAGTATACATATTTTGCATCCGTGGCAAAGAAGGAAGGCTACGAGCAGATGTCCGCGATCTTCCTGAAGACCGCCGAGAATGAAAAAGAACACGCAAAGATGTGGTTCAAAGAACTGAAGGGCATCGGCGACACAAAGGCGAATCTGGCTGCCGCTGCTGACGGCGAGAATTATGAGTGGACCGACATGTACGAAGGTTTTGCGAAGACCGCAGAGGAAGAGGGTTTCCCGGAGCTTGCCAAGAAATTCCGTCTCGTTGCCGCGATCGAAAAGCACCATGAAGAGCGTTATCGTGCCCTTCTGAAGAATATCGAGATGGCGCAGGTCTTTGAGAAGAGTGAAGTTAAGGTATGGGAGTGCAGAAACTGCGGTCATATCGTAGTTGGTACAAAAGCACCTGACGTATGCCCGGCCTGCAACCACCCGCAGTCCTATTTCGAGATCAACGCAGATAACTATTGATCGGATCTAAACTTAAATGAAGTGCGATGATGGATCCGAAAGCGGATCCATCATCTTTTTGGAGGAAACCATGGACTTTACAACTAATATTTTTGAAACATATGACAAGCAGTGGGCACTCCTTACCGCCGGAAATATGGAGAAGTTCAACACCATGACGATCTCCTGGGGAGGTCTCGGGACGATCTGGGGAAAACCGGTAGCGACCGTATATGTGCGCACCTCCAGATACACCCATGAGTTTATGGATGATAACGAGTATTTCACGGTAAGCTTTTACCCGGAAAAGATGAAAAAGACCCTGGGCGTGCTTGGTGCAAAGTCCGGCCGCGACATCGATAAGATGCATATGCCGGAGCTTACTTCCGAAGCAGCCGGAGAGTCCGTGACTTTTAAAGAGGCAGAGGTCACCCTCGTCTGCAGAAAACTCTTTATGCAGACTATGGACCCGAAGAACATGCGCCCGGAGATCGCGGAACAGTTCTATGCAAAAGACGCACCGCACGATATGTATATCGGCGAAGTCGTAGATATTATCCGCCGCTGAGTTTTTATACACTGTATTTGCTTTAGTTACAGAAAAAATCCAGTTTAAATATACAATTAAAGAAAAACAGTCTTTTGTAGCTGTCCGAATATTTGGACAGCTATTTTTTTATCATTAAGTCAAGATAAAGAGAACAGCAGCTGAGAAAAAGTCAGCGGAAACAGGAAAAGTGAGGGTTTTGAACATGTGGAGTGCACTGGTTTTTTTAGCAGGAATGATCTTCCTTCGTATGGCGTCTAAGGACATGGAGAAGAAAGCGGCAGAAAGACGAAGACAGAGTAAAAATCGTGTGGTAAGGAACACTTCCAGAAGTGCCGGAAGGAGTATCCCGCCCCGTCAGAGACCCGGACATTCTCAGCGCCCGAACAGTGTGAGATACACGCAGCCGAGAAGACCTGTCCGGCAGGAACAGGTTATCCGAAGTTCGATTCAGCGTCAGGTGCGCCCGGTTCGTACGGTGCTGTCTGCTTGAAGGGTCATTGATTGAGAAAAGAGATGCGATTGTTTGTCAGTTCTTTCATAACTACCTCTTTTTGAAGGGTGAGATGCCTACGAAATGTAGGCATCTCACTCATTTCTTTGTGAAAAGAGACAAGTCAGATCGACTTGATGCTATAGCATTTGTTCATTATACTGTATGTTGTAAAAAAGAATGGGTCACATGTACATCATGTGAGGACTGGAGGAGAAACATGAAAAAACTGGCGAGCATTCTTCTGGCAATGATGATGTTTACATCTGCTGTTGCTTGTAAGAAGAGCGAAGAAACAAAGAAGACAAAGAAGACGAAAGCGGACGAGGACATCGAAGACATCGAAGACGACGATGAAGACGAAGACGAAGACGAAGATGACGACGATGACGAGGACGACGACGAGACAAAAAAGACAAAGAAAACAAAGAAGACTAAAAAGACAACAGCTGACGAAGACGACGACGAGGACGACGAGGACGACGAGGACGAGACAGAAAAGACAACTAAGAAAACAAAGAAGACAACTACAACGGCTGATGACGATGATGATGATGAAACAGAGCCGAGCGAGACAGAGGATACTACTAAGGACACAAAGAAGAACAACAGCGGTAAAACTCTGGAAGAAGCTATCAGCCCGGATGAGCTGAAGATGATGAATGATCAGGCTCAGAAGCAGTATGTTCAGAACGATTCTTCCATGAAGGACCTTACCATTGAAGTTGAAGGAAATGAACTCATCTATACATACTATTTCAATCAGGAATTCGATGATGCGACCGCACAGCTGATGCAGAAATCTATCGACACTGATGCAAATAAGAAGATGATCGAGAACCTCAAGGGATCCATCGAAGCACAGTACAACGTTTCCGATATTACGATCACGTATATTTACTGCGATAAGAACGGCAAAGAGATTGCAAAGATTTCTGCATAATCTTTGAAAAATGAATATTACTGACGATATCCTATAGTCAGCTGATAATGATCAAAGACCGTCACTTCGATTTGAAGTGGCGGTCTTTTTTGTTTCGTATTTTTGGTTGTGATCCGATATGCTTTTCAGATCGGAGGAATTCCGGGAGAAATCAGATCAAAGTCATCCCGGAAGGTGTTATCCTTTCGCATTCTCGATCGTCATGTCGATCGTCTTGATGCCCTCGGGCCATGTCGGATGAACGATGGCGTAGACGTGATGCATCGGACGGGTATCCTCGGTCGTTTCCGCACAGTAATACTGTACCGGAATGCCGAGATCTAAAAGCCTCTTATAAAGAAGTTCGTTCTGCTTTAGCATCATGTCCTGATCGCCCGTGGTAAGGACCACCGGAGGACAGCCGAACTTCTTTACCATCTCAGCCAGGTCGTAGATGTAAGAAGGAAGATCTCTCTTCGGATTAAAGTAGATGCCGGCAAACTGTCTGGGGCTCTCGACGTGATCGCCGCAGATCGGGCTTGTGCTCTTGCAAGTGACGGAGTAGGAAAAGTCCGTGATCCCAAGCTCCTTCCTGGCTTCCTCGGAATTAAGAAGGATCGCTGTGATGAGGCAGAGATATCCGCCGGCAGAGTCGCCTACGGTGTGGAAGGTGGTATAACCTTTCTCGCACAGGAAAGAAACCGCATAGAAAATATCGGTAAGAACACCCTTAAGGTCGGTTCCCGGGAAGAGCCGGTAATTCATGTTGGCGACCGTGATGCCGGATCTTAATGCCAGGTGCATGCCGAATTCTTTGTCGAGCTCCTTGCATCCATATACAAAAGCACCGCCATGGATCAGAAGGAATACTTCTTTCGCCTTGGCATCCTTTGGGGTATAGATATCCAGGATTCTGTTAGAGCTGCAGAGGGAGAAGCCTTCCGCCTGAGCATCCATCGCCATGGGCGGGGGGAGTGCTTTTCCATCGGCATAGGGAATATCGGATTCGACATTGACACCTTCCGGAAAGACTGTGGCCTCCATCCTCGGAGTGTCACACTCGATGCAGTTTTTGATAAATGCTTTTCTGTTCATGTCCGCGACGCGGAAAAGGATTCCCGGATTTGACATGGATATACCCTCCTTATGGTTATTGATTTCAAAGTACCATAATTTCCGACAAAAGAAAACCGCCACCTCGTGAAGAAGTGGCGGTCAGTAGATATCTTACTGATCTGGAACTTAAGCAGAAACTCTTGCGATCTCTTCGTCGTTCTTATCGTAGTAGATGTAGGTGATAGAGCTCGGCTCGATACCGTTCTCTTTTTTAATAGTTTTCTTCAGGTTCTCGATCATCTTCTTGTTAGCATCAGTATCGATGGACTTCTTCATAGCAGCGATCTGGCTGTCATCGAACTCCATGTTGAAGTAGTACTTATATGTGAGATCATTGTCCTTGATCTCGATCTTGATATCCTTCATGGAAGAATCGTTCTTAACATACTGCTCGTATGCCTGATCGTTCATATCCTGAAGCTGCTTCTTGCTGATCTTCTTCTCCAGTGTGTTCTTGCATCCTGCGAACATCATAGCGCACATGATGATAGAAACGAAAGCGATAATTCTTTTTCTCATTTTTTTCTCCTCCAAAGCTTATATGCTGAAAAAATACATATCACGGGAAATTATACATTATATATATCATGATGTCTACGAAAAAGAGAGAAGTCGTGAAGATAATGCCATCACTTCGATATGGAAAAAAGCGGAGGATGCGGTAGAATAATCTGAGTGGGAAAGTGGAATAGTGACAAAGCGGCACAATGAAATAGTGACACAAGTGACGAAGCCAGCACATTCCCGAAAAGAATCTGAAAGTGCTACGAATAAAGAGAGAGGGATATCTTAGAAGATGAAACTGAAGAGCTCGGATGCAAAAGGAATCGCATGCATTTTGCTCGCTGCGCTGGGCTTTGCACTCATGACCTTTTTCGTCAAGCTCTCCGGTGATGTCCCTACCATGGAAAAAGCATTCTTCCGAAATGCCTTCGCTGCGGTGATCGCGGCTGTAGCTCTTCTTCGCTCGGAAGAAAAGTTTAAGATGAAGAAGGGGAATGGGAAGTTCGTCTTCCTCCGATGCCTTTTCGGTACGACCGGACTTCTCTGCAATTTCTATGCGATCGACCATCTTCCCCTGGCGGATGCCAATATGCTCAATAAACTTTCGCCGTTCTTCGCGATCCTGGCTTCGATCCCGATCCTGAAGGAAAAGCCGACGAAGATCGATATCATGACCACAGTGGTGGCGTTTTCCGGTGTCATCCTGATCGCGCGACCTTCCCCGGATGTCTCGATGATCCCCGCACTTGCCGGAATATGGGGCGGTGCAGGTGCCGGCATTGCATATTCCTTCGTGCGTCTTCTCGGAAAAAAGAAAGAAAGAACATCGATCATCGTCCTCTGTTTCTCGCTGTTTTCCTGTCTGCTGTCGCTGCCGTTCATGATCTTCGACTTCAAGATGATGAAACCATGGCAGCTCCTGTGTCTGATTTCTGCGGGTGTCTTCGCGGCGATCGCGCAGTTCTCGATCACCTCCGCCTATAAGTTCGCGCCGGCCAGGAAGATCGGTGTCTTCGATAACACGCAGGTCGTGTTTTCTGCTGTCCTGGGCCTTATCTTCTTCTCGGAGATCCCTGCGCCCCTTAGTATCTGCGGATATTTGATCATTATCGGCATGGCCGTCTTCCGCTGGTGGTGGAATCTGCATCATATTGAAGATGAAGATGAGGGAAAAGTGCTTGCCAAGCGGTCAGGATCCTAAAAACGGAAGGATTTCCTGATCCGGAAATTTGAAGAATAAATTGAATTGAAAGGAACGTAATCTTAATGGGTACTAGAATCACC
>Ga0247610_10002944_pt1 | contig 19160 bp, 32 predicted proteins | sample 174DNAGHGhighgp2_FD_193483 | JGI IMG/M metagenome (GOLD analysis project Ga0247610, IMG submission 193483) | Sheep rumen microbial communities from Palmerston North, Manawatu-Wanganui, New Zealand - 1742 DNA GHGhigh gp2 | ecosystem: Host-associated > Mammals > Digestive system > Stomach > Rumen...
TTCAATTGTATCATCCCATAGAAGACCAATAATCAATTCATCTTCTTGAACTTCATCTTCTGGTTTTATTTCCTATTCAATTTCATAATCATAAAGATTACATCTAGGAAATTCAAACCCTGGGATTGCATTTATAAGTAAATTTCGCAAATCTTTTACTGTATCTTCTGGAGTTAATTCAACATATAAATCATCAGTGATTTTACCAAGAAAGCGATTATAAATATCTGTAAAGTTAGTCATAGCCGCCTCCTTTACTCAAATATTAACCTTGAGTAACGACTTTATAGTTAGGAGCAGCAGTTCTACGTCCAGTATTTTCAGAAGCTTCTACTGTTTGTTTAATAGCTTCTTCTTTAGTTTGATCAGGTTCTTGTCCAGAATTTGCGACAGCGGCATCGACATCAAAGCCTGTCTTAGCTTTTAAGGCTTGACGTTTCTCATAGTTATCAAGAGGAAGAGAAACTGCAAACTTCTTAATTAATTCAATTACACCCTCTGGCGCAAAGTTCAAACAATCTAAAAATTGATCAACAGTTCCATTTTTTAACAAGTCAATAACTTGTTGTTCATTCATATAATATTCTGGCTCTGTTTTAATACCTAGACTCTTTGGCACTCCTTCGCTTTGAATCTGAAGGAAATTAGCCATAAGTTCACGCCCACCAGCTTGATAACTTAAATGAAGAAGTTCTTCATAAGAAATTCTTTTAATCTCACCTGGCGCAAAACGTCTACGAATATTATCTTCTGGAATCGTATAAAGCACAGCTCCTGCACTACGATTTTTTACATTGTAATAATACATTTTCTTTGCCATAACTATTAAATCTCCTTTTTCTCATAAAAACAAATAGGGGAGTGGGAGATTATCTCCCTCTCCCCTAGTAAATAAATTATATTAAATTAGATTATGGATTTACGGGTTCAGTATTAGAGCCGGAACCAGAATCATCGCCAGCTGCGGAACCATCTTCATTAACAGCGCCATCGAAACGTCCATCATAAGTGATAACATTACCAGAAACGCCATTGAGATACCAAGTATCCATCTGACCCATAAGAGAAGTATCAACATAGCAGCAAATATCGTTAGTGAGCATTGCAACAACACCGACCTTACGATAAACCTGAATCTCCTTGGACCAGTCGCCGCGATTGTCTTCTTCACGAACTAAAGTATTGCCTTCAAAAGCAATCTTCACAGGCTTGCTGTTTGCGCCAGAAGGAATAATCCAGCAGTAGCCTGGGTCAATAACCTTGCGGCTATTGGTTTCATCTTCGAAGCCCTGCTCAAGAATAGTCACAGTATGTCCCTTATAATTTGCGAGACGACCAGTTCTCCAGAGTTCTTCTTTCATGCCTTCAGTATAACGCCATGCTTCTTGTGGGAGCATCTTAACAGCAAATTCATAAGTGCAGTAAATTGCAGGAACACCATATGCACTGGCAATGTAGATCAAACGATCGAATTCGTTCTCATCAAAACCATTGGCTGCAACACGGTTTGCAGGAGGAAGCTGATTGACGGAAGCCTTAAGAGCATGTGCAACTTCTTTAGCAATGAGTTCTTCCATTCCTTCATAAACGATACGAGTGACTTCAGCGAAATCAACACGACCATCAAGGAATTCCTCAAAGCCAATCTGAGCTGCGCCGCCGATAGCACTTGTGCGCACTTCAAAAGCTTCTTCATTACGACCAAGCTTAAATACTTCATAAACACCAGCAAGTCCAATACGAGTAATGAACTGCTTTGCGCGATTATTAGAATTAAGCTTTCTGCGGAAGATGGGTTTGTCACCCTGTCCAAAAACTTTAACATCAGCAAATTGCATATAAGTCTCGGTGATTTTCTTAGGAAGAACTTCATCAAGAGTCTGCTCAATTAAACTGAAGATAGTATTTTTATTTTCACGATAAGCTGCATTAGAACCACAAAGTTCATTTAATTCCTCACGGAGAGTCTCATTAAGAGCCTCATAGCTTAAGTTCTGTCCATTAAAGCTATAAGCAACAGGAGCAGAAGAATCAGCCTTTGCAGCTGCCTTCATTAATTGAAGTAATTCTTTAAATTCTAACATTATTCTTTCTCTCCTTTCTTATTACTTAATGCGCATGACCTTAACGCCTGGCTGATGATCGGGCATAGTATAAATTTTAACAACCTGCCATACAATAGAACCATCACCGCTCTTGGAAAGAATACCCTTCTCGTTTGGAGAAAGTTCATCTTTAAGAGCAACTTCTTCATCAGCAATCATATTAGTAGTAAAGATATCACCAACATGAGTCTTGATAAGACGAGGAACCATAGAACTACCATTCTCTGGCATCATCTTCTCTTTATAAAGAGACTCAATGTGGAATGGATCTTCATTATAATGAAGTTCATAAATATCAGGAGCAGCAGTTACATCATCATACTTATAGGTCTTTTCACCAAGAGTAATAGAATCATTGCCCTCTGCATCTACACCATTGTAGTAACGAGATTGCTTATCCCAAACGGTATCAGGATTACCATCGCGATCGCCACCAAATGGGCTATAAACGCGAGCCTGATAATTGTCTCTTAACATTGCAAATTCTGCATCAACTTGATGGTCGCGATAAAGTTTAATTTCATTATAGACGAGCATCCATTCGCCTGGACCTTCAAAATCAACGACCTCATCTGCGTAATTATATTTTGCAAACTGGCCATTTTCAAGAACTTCTATATCCTTCTTAGCAGGTAACTGCGCATAAACTTCTTTTGTTGCCTGTCCAGAGAGGTGGTTAGGTTCTACTTGACCATAGCCATAACCATTAGCTTGAATATAACCTGCTTGGCTGGTAATATTCTTCTTTAAGAATTCACTAAGCATTTTATATTTTCCTCCTCATTAAATATTCTTTTCTTTTGCAACTGCTTGTACGCGCTGTACCCAAGCTGGAATAGAATCATCAATATCTTCAACATGATCAATGTTATAAGTTACTGGCTCTTCTGGCTTGTTAAGATCAAAGCTGACCTTATTGCGTACGCAAATTACGGAAAGTTTTGCTTCGATATCATCATAACTATAAGTATCAATATTATCGATACAATCTTTTTTCTGCTCATCAGAGAGCATATAGAAAGAAGCTATTAATTCATTCTTCTTTTCTCTATCAATATTAGCTTTAAATTCAGCAAGACTATTATTTTCAGAAGTTAAATTTTCAATAGTAGTATTTAATTCAGCAACTTGATTATTAAGACTATTAATTGTTTCATTTAATTCTTCAATCTTGCTTTCAAGAGTAGAATACTTTTGCATAAGTTCTTGATATTCAACAACATCATCAAGATTATATTCTACTTTCTTATCGTCTTCTTCTGTTACCTCTGGAACAACTGCGGGTTCTTCTTGTGCCGCAAATTCCACAGGCTCTTCGCTTTCAGGTTTCTCTTTCTTCTTCATAAAGTCAGCTTCATAAGCTTGAACTTCCTCAAGAGCAAATTGTGGAGTTTCTGGTGATTTATAATCTGGAGTAACTTGCTCAAGATCACCAATCACTTGAAAACCATCTTCTTCTGTTAAAGAGAAATTTAAACGATAATATGTAAGATCTTTACGATTGCGAAGAATGGCGAACTTTTGGTCGTTATCTTCGAAGATTCCATCGATATCATATGCTAAACAATAATCAGCATCAAGGCAATGTTCCCACATATAATTATAAATGGCTTCCCAAAGAGCACCACCAATTTCAACAGCATATGTATTAAACACTGGTGTTCCTCCTTCATCTTTACTCAAAATTTCTTGCATTTTCTCTATTAAAGAAAATAATTCATCTTTAAAATTATTTTCAAATGAAAACTATACATTAGTTATTGATGCACCTTCAAAACAAGGTTCTACATCTTCACCTAAAATACATAGTTTAGACATTATTGCTTCATTAATAATGAAAAACTATGGTAATCCATTATTATCTTTTGTCCAGTATGCATTTAAAGTTTCTGCATCTAATTCCATTGACTAATTATTTCCTTTTTCAATAATTCTCTGTGCTTCAGGGAACTATCCTGTCCATATATAGCCTTCAGTCATTAGATATTCATGAGGAACTCCATCATCTTCAAACCATTGAAACCATACTTGCGCATCCGTCGGCACAAAACCATATGGAATTGTAGTATCTTTAATTTCAAATTTTCCATTTGATAAATCAATAATTTTATTATGTTCCTCAAAGTCACCTTTAGTGTCATTATAATATCCAACTATTGGGCATCCTCTTAAGGTTGGAGCAAGCTCTTCTGCAGTAGCTTTTGTAATAACACTTCTATTTCTATTTGGTTCATCGCCAACATAACAAACTTTTATTTGACATTTTGAAATTAGAGGATTAATTTCAGTAGATTCTACAATCTGCATTGGCATATCATCCATTTTTATACTAATATGAGACATGGTTTAATTAATCACTCCTTTCAACTCATAGATTCTCTATTCTAAATAGTTTTTTCAGATTTCTCTGAATCATCTTTTTCTGGTCTTCCACCTGTATTATCTGATGAATTAGATGAATTTCTTTTTTCCCTTATGCCCAAAATATCTTCTCCACTCATAGTCGAACTCATTAATGGAGGAATCATAAGACTTGGTAAATCAAGAATTTCATTTTCAAAGTATGCAAGATTAAGCACAGAACTCTAAGAATGTCCAAGAGCAATAACTGGTAAAAACTTTGATTGTCCATTTGCAGTTAATTCTCTATACATTTTAGTTAAATCTTTATAATTATACTATGTAGTTTCTAACATTACAAATCTAAAATTATACTTTTTATTTGAACTTTTCTTGTCCACAATATTATCAAAGAAAATATTAAATTGTAATATTAAATTTCGCATAGTAGATTCATCATCTAATATAGATTTTTCAAGAGCAATATTTCCATCGGTATTAAATAAATTTCTAGAAACACCTAATGAATTATATACTGTTCTTTCTACTTTTTCTAAATCATCAGTTGATGTTGTTGTGTTTTTATCACTAATATCAATTGCTTCAACATCAGCAAAAGTAGTAATAACATCAACACCAATAGCACGACGTAACATTGCAACTGCGGTATTGTGGATATCGCGCGCTTCATCTACGTCGAATATTAAATCACCATTTTTATCCATTGGTAATTTCTATACTAAAATCTTTAATAATTTTTGCATTTGCTTTTTACGATCTAATTCTTGCGCCGCATCTAAATCTAAAATTGCGGGGAGCGCATTTATAAAGATAGGAATGTCACTTCCATTAATATTAAATTTAATAGTATTACCTGGGTTTAATAAATACCAGCCATAGCGCAATATATGATGCGCTGTGCCATCTGAAGAATAATAACCTTCATCTTCTGCCATTAATCTATTTTGCTTATAAAGCGCATATCCTTTAGCAAATTCATCTGGAAACATTTTTATAACTTTCATACGATAAGCTGGATCAATAAACTTATCATCAAAGAAAGCCATATTAAATTCTATCGCAGGAACTCCACCTACTGAATATCTTGTTCTACAATATTCTGGTGGTAACTCTTGGACCGTTACTCCTTTATTAGAATCAATGATATATCCATAATAGCAACCATATTTTACAACTTTAAGAGCAATATCTCCACAAAGCTTTTTAATATATGATCCATCTAAATAACTTAAAATTTTAGTATATTCTTCAATAACATTTTTATTTTTTGCAGATTCTTTTACATTCTCTGGATAAATATACCAGTCATATCTGTAAAGATATGCAAAATAATTACATACAGTTTGATAAATACCACTTGCCGCATAAAAGAAATCAGAGATCTGTCTTAATCGTTTATAATCTCTTTCAACGATTGCGCGCATAATTTCTTTTTTATTGCAAAATGGTAATTTTGTCTAATTTAATGTACCTAGCTCTAAAACAGCATCCTCAAGCTATTTTATCCCAACTTTAATTTTTCCATATTCAGCTACCTATTCAGGAGTCAGTTTGCTAGGGTCTGCATATCCAAAATTAAATAAATCGAAACCTTTAGCATGGATAGTTTCTTGTTTAGGTTCATAAATTTTTTCGTCCAATTTACTTCCTCCTTAATATCCAGCTTTCTTCATTATGTAGTCATAAGAAATAAGACTTTCTTCAGTATAAGGAATTTCTATTAATTTATATCCCTATAAAGCGCAAAATCTTCGTTTCTTGTTATCATTAAACTACTATTGGTATAAGCCTCTTTTTCCACCAAATTTAGAACTTGCTTCATAATGTTGTCTGCCTTGAAATTCAATTAAAAAATCAATATTACCATCATCATCAAAAACCGCAAAATCAAATCGAAGAGGTCTACCATTTGAACTCATTAAATTGGGAAAAGAAAATTCTTCTTCAAAATGTAGTCCAGATTCTTTTAGTACTTCATAAATACATATTTCTCCTCGACTAGCTTTCATTTATATTACCTCTTTTAATTAGAAAACATCATATCTGCTATTCTAAATTTTTTCTTTTTCTTTTTATTTTCTTCTTCCATTTTTATATAAAGCAAACCATATTCAGCCGCAGAAAATTTATCTTTGCGGATTCCTTTATTTGCCTATTTAAGGATAATATTAATACCTTCATTTTCTTCACGAAGATTACCTAATTCCTCTTTTAAAATGGAAGTTAGAGTAAATGGTTTTAAATATTCTGCCCTTTTTTCTGGACTCATTTTTTGCCCAGCTTTAGTATTTAATAATTTAGTTTTAGCAACACGTTCATCAATTAAAAATTTAATTTTTCCCGCATTTAACTAAGTCTAAAAATTAGCATGCGCTTCTGTATTAACGGGCGCATTAGCTTTAATTAAATACATCGCTTCTTCTTCTGTATTTTCAGTTCTAAAGCGTTTATATTCTTCAGCGGCATCATCTTGTGTTCCACCATACACTCCGAAATCAGGGAAGTCGTCTCCAGTCGCATGATCATGCTATGGTTTTACCATATAATCAACCAGACCAATACCAATACCATTAGCGTCTATTACTATTCTTCTTGCTTTATATTTATAAAATAATCTTTTTAATTTAATTGCCTAATCTTCAAAATGGGCATCTGCCATTGTATATATATTAACCAAAGATTTTATAGCAGGTCCAGCAGACTAAGGAGTTACTTTCCAGACGCATACAACAGAATCACATCCTTTACGACCTACATCGACAGATAATATATAATAACTTTTAGAACTAGATCTACCAGAAAATTCATATTCTGGCTAATTCAAAACTCTATGTCTATCAAATGTTTCTCCATTAAAGAAAGCGTTTTCTGTAGTACCAGACCATTTTGATTCATATTCACGATCAAATGATGCTTCATTAAAAGTACCATCTTGCTATAAATCTTTAATAAATGAACGGTTTTGTAGCCCGACAAGGACAGGAATGCGCCATGTCCCTCCCATTACAAAAGCTTTTTCTGGTTCAGTAACCATCCATACAAGAAGCTAAATTAACTTATCATATGCAAAAGTTCCTTTCCATCCAGCAGTAGTAACATATATTTGACTCTTATTAAGAGTTTCCTCTTCCTAAGAAGTACCATCCATACAGAGCCTATCAACGTTCATTGTAGGTATAATAACTTCTGACAATATCTTACCATCAACGCCAACACATTCTTCTATTAATCCGCCATGCCTACGTTTACCTCTACTCTTTTCAGTAGCAGTAATATTATCAAAGTAAGACCCATTCTTAAACATAAAAATACAATAGTCTTTACTTATTCTTGTCTTACCTGGTCGCCTATCTAATTCTTTATCTAAAGCAGGAACTAAATTACATAGCTCATCAACTTTTTCTTTTATGATGCTTGCAGACTATTCTTTTCCTCCAGAAGTAACGAATAACTTAGATCGTGGGAAAAGAATACATCTTATCATAAGAACCAATACAGAAAGAAAGCTCTTTGAATAAGCTCTGGGGAAGACCATGTAAACATATTTATAACGCATACAAACTCTTAAAAAACATCTTTGATAAAAATAAAACCGCAATCCATTCTCAGGAACTTCACCATCTAAACCTGTCTATAAGAAATCTATAAACATATCTGGATATTCTCTCCAATAAGCTATATACTATCTTATATAAGGTTTTATAGGTTCAAGTCTTTCTTCTGATATTCCTATTTTTTTCTAGTCTCTAGAAGAAAGATTTAATATATCACTTAAAGCCATTATACTAAATCCTCTTCATCCAATAGAGAAGCTAGATACTCTTCATCATTAACTTCATCTTCTTCAATAAGACTTTGTAACTACTAAAAGTCTTCATCATTAAGAAAGGCTGTTTTATCCTAATCAAAGAGTTCTGTTTCAAATGCGTCATCATCATCGGCCGCATCAGCATTAACTTCTGCTTCTTTTTCTTTATCGCTTTGGATTTGTTTAACAGCAGATTCAATAAGCTCACCAAGATTCATTTCTTCAGTAACTAATTGTCTTGTATAGTTTTGTAGATCTTGTAATGTGCGGTCAACCTTATCTTTAGGAGTGTCTACATAATAGCGTGGAAAGAATCCATCTTTTTCGCACATTGCTACAAGCTCTGAAATAGAGTCTACTGCATTGCCGCTTTCTGTTTTATTTTGAGCTGCGGTGAAGCGTCCAGATTTCATTAACATATCATACATTTTAACCATTTTCTGCGCTCCATCGACATCTCCTATATCGAGTAACTAGTTAGCTTTTAGAGATGTTTTGCAAATCATTTTTAAAGTATCTATATGTCCCGCAGACTAGATATCATATGACTCCATCATTTCATTATATAGTTTTTCTAACTATACCCATTCATCAGGTTTATATGTTTTACCCCATTTAACTCGAAGCATTAATTTATCTTCATCTGTCAATTGGGCAGTTATACTATCATCTTCTTCTGGAGCTGCATTATATGAATATGTTGGCTCGGGCAAATCATAAGCAGTAGGAGTATATTCTGGCTAATTATTTTTTACAAGTACTTCTTGAGGAATTGATAACTCTTCTTCTGGTACTTCAAAATCTACTTTATTAATAGCTTCTGTGATAGCTTGGATATCATAGCCTTGCTACTTCATTGCTTGTTCAATTTTATTATTATTTAATTCTCTTAAAAAATCTGTATCTTTCCATCTATATTCTTTATACTATTTTAATTTCATTTTGGAAAGATATCTACCAAGAATAGTTGCCCCTGTTAATTTGGTTTTATCTTTACCATATTTAGCTAATAAACTATTCCATTCATCTGGAATATATGGCACATCACATTCTTGAAGAATCCATAAATAAGTTTCTGGATCCCAGTTATTAACATGCATAGTAATGCATTTTTTGCATATATTTAAATATTTATCTGGATATTTCTCTTCATTTTTTGACTAATAAAAATTATCAACATTCATTGTTCTATTGCATTTAGAACAATATCGTTGTTCCATTCCAGCCGCCATAATATTCACCTTCTTTACAAATTAAAATAATTATTTTAATTCGATGAATTAACTTTGGCCAAGCGCATATTTTTCTGAGAAGTCGCATTGCGGCAACATTTGCATATACTATAGAATCCATCTCTGCTAGTTTTGTTTTTGGAAAAGTATCTATTGTGTGCAATTTTTATTTGACCGCATCTGCTGCATTTTTTGAACTGGCCTTTTTCTTCAAATGTATAGTGGTATTCAAGCCATTCATCAGTAGCAGTCTCAGCAATTAATTTTGGAATTTTATTACGCCATAGAGAGGAAATATATTCAATACTATGTTTAATACCAAATTCAACTTGAATTGCTTCTTGAATATCAAGATTTGGCATTTTATCTATTTTATATTCAACAATTCGCATATATAAAGGATATTTTTCTAAAGCTTTATCGCAAAGTCTTTCAAAGTCATAAATCATATACCAAGTATCATTTTCAAAATTACCATAACTATCTTCTTTTAATTTAGAATAATTACATAATACTGCTTCACAAACAGCAGGGTTTAAAAAGGTAAATCCAGAGTAATTAATCTAATCATCTTTGTCCAACCACACTTTTCCATCAAGCTGCACAGTATGTTTTGAATGGATCAATTTTATTGGCACTATTGGTTTACGGTATGCATTTTTGATAAGGTATTGATCTTTACGCAAATCGATAAGTGTGCGTTTAATTATATATGCTTCACGTCCTGACGCATTTTTTGAACGTTGTTCCCAGATTTCTATGGCTTCTCGTAATTGGCGCAAAGGTTGTATTTCTTCTAAATCTTTTTTTGTTATTGTTATTTTTGGATGAAAAATTATATTTTTATTATTAGTAATTAAATTATATATGCCATCTTCGCCATTTTCAAATTGGGAAACAAGACCCTCAAAAGAAGTTTCACGACGATTTACTGTTGTCATTCTATTATCAGTAAGTATCTTTTTTTCTTTTTTCTCTTGTTTCTCCATACAAAGAATAAGATAGTCTGCTAATATTTCTAAATAACGATCACCTGGATCTGGATTTTCTTCTAATATTTTTTTGACTAACTCATTTCTTTCTTGTGGAGAATCGAGTGAATAGTCTAATTTTATCAAACTATCGACCTCCAATCAAGTATTATTATAACAGAAAAAAAAATAAAAGTCAAGTTTTTGAGTTCGTACTTGAAAATAAAAAAAAAATATGTTATAATATATATAGAAAAAAGAAAGGGAAAATTTATAGAAAATGTTTTATACGAGTTATTTCGGAAATAAGAAAAATTTTCCACAAGGAGCTTTGATATGCGGAGTTTGTAGATATCCGCCGGATGGAGTTATTAATTTGATTGGATTGGCTCCATAGGAAGAATTATTGGAGAAATTAAAGAGTAAAGACATTGATGAATTTATCTTTTCTTATAATTACGAAAAATAGTTAGATGATAATAAAGAACAAATAAGAAAGTTTTTTTAGGAAGTAGACAAAGATATAGTTTTGTGTTGCTATGAAAAAACTGGAGACTTTTGTCATAGACATATTTTGAGTAATTGGTTAATTAAAAATAATATTATAAAGGAGATTAAAGAATTATGATTATGCCTGAGAATACTACTCGGAAGGTTGATAAGGAAGGCCGCATTACTATTCCTGCATCGATTAGAGCAAGATTTGGATTGAATATTGGGGATGACATGGAATATTTTGTCATTGTTGAAAACGATGAAATGTATGTTGCTTTCAAAAAGAAAGAGAAGGAGTAATAGTAATAGCAATATTAGTAATATTACTATCGTAATCCCAAAATAAAATTTCGTTGACTTTTTCGAATAACCAAGTCTATATATATATTATAATAATTATATTTATTATCCCGAAATACACCTCCCCTACCCGGTATAATAGACTGCAATCAACTTTTTTTCGCACCGTGTGGAGAGTAGAGGGGAGGGAGGGGGAGTAGGGGTACTAGATAATTACTTTTTTAACAAAGATTTTTCTATCTGATAATCTTGCACTACTTGTCTATTGTCCAAAAAATTTTGACCTATCGACGTGAACAGATTCACACGCCCGTCAAATACTACCCCTATTCCCCCTCACTAGCAATAACGTATCTATTGTTAAAATATTTTCTATCATGTTATTTATTATTATTTTTTACCCCGTTTAATTCTAAACAAATATTTTAAAAGTCCAACGATTGTTAAACTTTTAACAAGAACATTAGTTAGAAGAGAACATTTGTTAAATTTCTAACAAAGAAGAACATTTGTTAAGAAAATAACAAAGTCCAATGATTGTTAAACTTTTAACAAGAACATTCTATGAATAAAGCATTTGTTAAACTTTTAACAATAACACTAAATAAATAGGGAGTGTTTGTTAAACCTTTAACAGGAATATTTAATAAATAGAACATTTATTAATTCTTTAACAAAGTCTATGATTTGTTAAACTTTTAACAAGAACATTCAATAGATAGAGTAATTGTTAAATCTTTAACAAGATAAGTTCATAGTTTGTTAAACTTTTAATAAGAGTATTTAGCAAATAAAACATTTATTAAAAGTTTAACAAACATGCTACTCTTTGTTAAAATAATAACTTGACAATCTTTGTTAAAATAATATTTTAACAGTCTTTGTTAAATTATTAACATAGCAATCTTTGTTAAGTTATTAACTTAACGCTTACGCTAAATGTTCTTATTTTCTTCTTACAACACTTATTAAAATATTATCTTAACAATCTCCGGAACAGTTTGTTAAAAAATATTTTAATTTTTTTTTAAAAAAAGTATTGACAAATCCGGGCGGCTATGCTAATATACAATCAAGCTAAGGGAAGGAAAACCCAAACAAATCGGAAAGGAATAAAGAACATGAAAATTTACGTTGCAAAGATTTTTGAGTACCTGCCGGATGGAAGCTATTATCCTTCTGAATATGAAAAATATTTTGTATTTAAAGAAGCCGCTGAAGAGTATGTCGCCAAAGCAATTGCTAAAGGCGCAGAAAAAAATTCTCTGGTAGAAGAGATTGAAGTAGAGGAGTGAATAACTCCTCTATTTTTTTTTATTAATAAGCGCATGTCTATTGACCGTTAAATTTGGTAAAACTTTGTCAACGGCCCTTGGTGGTGGGTTAAATATATAACGAAAAAAATCTCGCCGGCTTTTGTTAAATTTTTCACAAAGACTCTTTTCCCAAAAATATTTCAATAATTTTTCTTTAAGTACCTATGATTGTTAAAAAAATATTTTAAAAAAAATGCTTGACAAATTGCCCGGGCTATGCTATACTGTAACCAGAAAAGAAAAAGAAAGGAGAACAGTAAGATGCCCGCTATCGATTTAACAAACATGACATACCATGCAGAAATAGACCGTGCAACAAGATTCTCCATCATAAATAAAACTGTAGGTTTTGGCAATCCGGTTTACATCGCAAGCGATAAAAAAGGAAGAGATGCCACCGCAACATTAACAGATACAGGAGTGCTTATTGTTAGGGACTTAACCAATAAAATAATTACCGCGTATGTAGCTTCTGTAAAGCAAGCAATGGATGTATATAAGAGGGCAACAGGAAATGATAAAATGCCCCGCAAACTGTGGGCGACAATCAACTACAACAATAATACAGAGGTATGGAAGAAGATGATAGCTGTAGCCTAAAAGCTACAGCTTTTTTATTGCGTCCGGAGATTGTTAAAATAATAACTTAACAATCTCCGGTGCAGGTTGTTAAAAAAATATTTTAAAGAAATCTCTTGACAGATTGCCAATAGTGTGATAAAATACATACAACAAAACAAAGAGATGTATAGAATTAACACAATCAACAAAAACCTGTCAAACAGCACACATAATTACGTGCAACAAAGACGCACAAGTTGTTAACCTAAAGACAAACAAAATAGAAACAATTTATTCCAATAGGAAAGGATAAGATGAGATGAAAAGACTTTTTATTATTCTTGTTATTGTTTGCGCGCTTTGCTTTACTTCTGGTTTATCTTTTAGTAGAACTTATGCAATGTCAACCATAGTTGTTGATGTAGATCATGAGAATGATGTTGTAACACTTGAAGACTTTAACGGTTTTCAATGGCAGTTTGAAGGCTGTGAAGATTGGCAAGTCAATGATGTTTGCGCTTGTGTAATGAATGACAATCATACACCTTTAATCTTTGATGATGTAATTGTTAATACTAATTATTGCGGATGGATTGAGTAACCATCCGCAATAATTTTTTTAAAAAAATTTGGAAAAAAACTCTTGACTTTTCCCGGGCGCTGTGCTATACTATAATCAAGATGAGGGAAGGAAAACCCAGGATAAACCAGAAAGGAAATTATAAAATGTTTGATCTTGTCAATGGTAGCCGTGTATTTAATTTCAATGACACTTATGATTATTTGCATAATTTGGTCGGTGTAAGTACAGAAGCTCTTGATCTTGCTTTCAGCCTTAATGGTCAAAATATTGAAACTGCTACAGATATTCTATTTTACTACACTGGTTGGAATGACTTTGATGCTTATTCTAAAGACCTGCAGGAGATGTGATACATCTCCTTTTTTTTATTCCAATAGATCGTTAATTAAATAATTAACGAAATTCCGGCAAGACTGCGCGAACTGGTCCGCCCGGGCGCAAAAGCAGTTCCCGCATTGTTAAAAAAGTATTTTTATTTTTTTAAAAGAAACTCTTGACTTTTCGCCCGGGTTGTGCTATACTATAATCACAAAAGAAAAAGAGAGATAAATAAAAATGAAGCTTTACAGATTTGTTGGAAAAGAAGAAGTTGAAAAACTTTTAAATAATGAAACAATTGAAAACCATTTTGATTGGTCTGAAAAATATGATACTAATAGCAAGGGCATCTGCTTTTTCGCTTATAACAGAACTAATAATGTTAATAAAATTATCAATGTAGTTCTTGACTATTGGGGCTTTGCGGGCATTGTAAAAGAGTATGCTTTAATTGAAATTGAAGTTGAAACGGCCAGAAAAGCATGGGGCTTTTACGCTGGCGGAAAAAGAACTGAATACAATCTTTTTAAATACAGCCTGCAGGATGTGACCGGAATTTATACAATCTATAATGAATGGTGGAAAGACCATGATGAATATTGGAAATACAAAGGAAAGAAAGTCTTTTAAAAGACTTTCTTTTTTTGCAAAATAAATCGTTAATTAATTAATTAATTAATGAACATTGTTAAAAAGATATTTAAAAAAAAATAAAAAAAATGCTTGACAAACCCGGAATAATCTGCTAATATACAATCAGAAAGAAAAAAGAAAGGAAATAAAAAAAATGCAATACAACATTCAGAAATACTTCACAGGCTACGGGCTTTGCCTTAACAGCTATGATCATCCGTTTGAAACGTTCGACACCTTTGAAGAAGCATTAAAAACCGCCATCTGGTATGCTGAAAACTTCGGTAACAAAACAGTAAAATATAAAGATAGCCACTTTGGTGCAGAAAAGAGGGTTTATTAAAATGATAACAATACTCGGAATAATCTTTGTGATTGTAGGAATTGCAAGTATTACAATCGGATACATTGGGAGTTTTTTCGGATGAGCGCGAGCCCATCCGATTTTTTAATAACCGTGCTTTAGCGATTTAAAGCGTGAAGGGGCGTTGCTGGGGGGTTACAATATAGTTACAAAATTTTGCGAACGATGACACTTTGTTTGTTAAATAACTAATAATCCCGAAACTACCAGATTTGCCCGGGCAATAGGGAAGGGTTTGTTAAAAAATAATTCTTTATCTATACCATTAAATGCACAAGTTATAAAAAATCTTATGCTATAATGTAGCCACAAAAGAAAAAGAAAGGAAATAAAAACCATGTACAAAAACAATTATAACACTGATGATTTCGACAGAGAGATTATTAAAAGCCGTACTATTACTAAGAGAGAAAGAAAAATTAAAACTGTGCAGGCGTGGCGGTTGAATGATCACGGTAGTTCATCTATTTCTTATTGCTCCATGACTTCAATTTATGAAGCTTATACAGAGTATAAAGAAAATTATAATTTTTAAAAAAAAATCTTGACAAATTGGCCGGGTGGTGCTATAATGTAATCACAAAAGAAAAAGAAAGGAACTTCCTAAAATGAAAAAATACTTCTTCTACATCTTCGCAAATGGTTACCGCACAGGCGCTTGCCGCCTCTCTGCAAAAGAGATAAAAGAGCTTGAAAAGCTCAACGGTGAGTTAATGGCAAAAAAAGAGGTTGAAGAAATCTGGTGGTGAGAGGATAAAACCTCTCACCTAAAAAAATAAAAAAATACGAAAAAAACTCTTGACAGACCGGGCAATCCGTGCTATACTATAATCACAAAAGGAAAAGAAAGGAAATAAAAAAAATGAAAACATACTTCTTCTATACTTTCGCTAATGGCTACCGCACTGGCGCCTGCCGCCTCTCTGCAAAAGAGGTCCGGGAACTTGAAAAAGTTTGCGGCGAGTTGATGAGAAAGGAAGCTGCTCCAGAGATTTGGTGGTGAGAGAAAAAACCTCTCACCAACCAAAAAAATCTTGACAACCGGGAACTGATGTGTTATAATAGACTCACAAAGGAAAAAGAAAGGAAATAAAAAAAAATGAAAAAATACAATCTGTGGAAATCCATTTATACCAATGAAGTTTATGAAATGCCTGTTGATTGGCTTCCTAAGTTTGGCGGCTGGGAATTGATTGGAACTATTGAAAAGTAAAAGAAAGGAAATAAAAATGATAACATTATTCTTTATTTACGTTGTTATTGCTTTAAGTTTTAGCATTTTTCTTGTTACAGATGAAGATAAACATTTACAGATACAATGGACTATAGGTAGCATCATTTTTATAACAGGCATGATTTTTATTATTGCGGTGACTGCAAAAATAATTCAATTCTTTTAAAAACGTTCTTGACAAATTCCAAAAGATGTGATAGAATACAACCAAGAAAAGAAAAGGAGTTAAAAAAATGTATTTCTTTCAGTTTGTTACTCTTGAGCCTGTTTGCGATTTTCATAGATATTATTTTTTCATTGCGACGGGCGCACGCTGTCCTCGCTCCACTAAGTTAGATAATAACTACCCTGACAAGCTGCGGCTGTTGGTAGAAGATGGAGAGGAAATACCTTTCACCCTTGAGTGTGTCGGCTTCTTTACCTACATTTATAGAAAGTACATCAAAAAGCGTGGGAGCTTTTCTTTTGGCTATCGCATAAATTGGGAAAAAGAGGAACTTTAAAAAAGTTTCTCTTTTTTAAAAAAAAATCTTGACAAGAGCTGGCGCATCTGCTATAATACAATCAGAAAGAGAAAAGAAAGGAATTAAAAAAATGAAAATCTGCTTTGACATGGATGGAACTATTGCAAATCTCTATGGCGTAGAGAATTGGCTTGAATACCTTATTGCTGAAGATATAAAACCCTATGTAGAAGCAAAAGTTATGTTGAACATGAATAGCCTTGCAAGAGTGCTGAACCGCCTACAGAGAGAGGGCAATCAAATTGTTATCATCTCTTGGTTAAGCAAAAGCGGCTCTGCTGAATACAACAAAGCAGTTACCGAGACAAAAAAAGCCTGGCTTGCAAAGCATCTCGCTTCTGTAAAGTTTGATGAAATGCACATTGTAAATTATGGAACTTGCAAAGCACAATTTGCCTCTTCCTCTGCTGACATTCTTTTTGATGATGAAGAAAACAATCGCAACCAGTGGACAGGAAAAGCTTACAACGTCAATAATATTTTAGAGGTTCTCAAAAACCTCTAAAATTTTTTTAAAAAAACTCTTGACAACCGGGCCACTTTGTGCTATACTATAATCACAAAAGGAAAAGAAAGGAAATTAAAAAAATGACTGAACTTCGTGAAGAATTAATCACCCGCATGATTAGAATCTACGGCTATGAAAATCCCATTGTAATTCAATTCTGTGAATTATGTGAAAAGTTAGATAATACAGAATGGAATAACAAGTGTTTAACAATCTTAGTTGAAGCACATGAGAAGAGGGAATAATCCCTCTTTTCTTTTTTTAGTCTTACTTTGTTAATTAATTAATTAACAAGCGTAGATCGCCCGGGCAAATAGGTTACAAAAGAAAGACAAAAAAAAGTTCTTGACTTTTTTTCCGGTTCATGCTATACTATAATCACAAAAGGAAAAGAAAGGAAATAAAAAAAATGAAAGCAATTATAGTTAATGATGATCACATTATCTCTCTTGAAAATGTAAAAGATATTAAATTAAGAGAAGATGGGACAGGTTCACAAAGGAATCCATTTAGATATTGGATTGTTGTTTATTATACAAATGGGAAAGATGTTATAACAGAACATCAAGAATCAAAAGCTAAAGTACAAGAATACTTTAATCAGATGTTTCAAATTATTACTGCTAAATAAGCAGTAATTTTTTTTATTCCAATAGATCGTTAATTAAAAAACTAACAAACCTATAATGGAACTGCGCGAACTGCCTTTGTGCCCGGCATGACCAAGTCGCGCATTGTTAAAAAAGTATTTTTATTTTTTTTTAAAAAAACTCTTGACAACCGGGAACTCTTGTGCTATAATGTAATCAAGATGAGGGAAGGAAAATCATTGAGGTCTTTCTTGAAGAGATCTAAAAAAAAATAGAGGGAACTGGTGAGCGCAAGTTGCAAAAAGCAGTTGAAGGGCCGGAAAGTTCCCTCTCTTTTTTTTATAACCGTACTTTAGCGATTTAAATCGCGACCATGCCGTGGTGGTGGTTACAAAATAGTTACAAAAAATTTCGGCGATGTCAACGCTCGTTAATTAATTAATTTTCAATCCCGAAACACCGGTTCTTCAGAAGTGTAAGGGGATGAGTTTGTTAAGAAAATAATTTTTAAAAAACCTCTTGACAAGCAAAGAATCTTGTGCTATAATACAAGCACAGGCTGAGGGAAGCCACACCCGGGTAGTGGAGGGGGAGGCTTTTTTTATAACAGGGAATACTTGGGAGGTTGCCTTTTAACATGGGCAAAAATTTTTTTAAAAAATTTGAAAAAAACTCTTGACTTTTCCCGGGTGCTGTGCTATACTATAATCGTTCCAAGGGATGGAGGCTTGCCCGTCCTAAACCCCGCCGGGTGGATGTATCCCGGGCGCCGATGGCAAGGTGACATTCGGAAATACTAAAGAAAGGAGTTGCAAAAAATGAAAACGCTTGAAATCGGAAACGTTACAATTTACGTAACCGAGGAGCATTATCCTTGGTATGAAGCCCTTAATCGGTGGGTTAAGGCTTCCTACGAGGATGGCGACACCGATTACATCGAAAACTATCGGCAGGACTTCTGCCCTTGGGAGTTCGATTAAGAGGTTTAACGCTCCTTCCCTTGAAATGATAGACAGGGAAAAAAAGAAGATTTTGCCAAAAATCTTCAAAAAAATTCTTGACAAATACCCGGGCATGTGCTATACTATAATCATCCTAAAGGAAAGGAGAAAACAGAATATGACCCATGACTATTGGGAGCTCCATGACGCCGAGTGGGAAGAGCTTCAGGCTCTGCTCCGGGAAGAGGATTAATCCTCTTCCGGGCGTCCCGGAAAAAAGAAAAAAAAATAAAAAAAAGTCTTGACAACCGGAAGC
>Ga0247610_10002945_pt1 | contig 19154 bp, 17 predicted proteins | sample 174DNAGHGhighgp2_FD_193483 | JGI IMG/M metagenome (GOLD analysis project Ga0247610, IMG submission 193483) | Sheep rumen microbial communities from Palmerston North, Manawatu-Wanganui, New Zealand - 1742 DNA GHGhigh gp2 | ecosystem: Host-associated > Mammals > Digestive system > Stomach > Rumen...
TAATCCAACCGGAACGCAAAGCGTCAGCAGCCTCCAGTACTTCCGCCTCCGACATGTCGGGAGGGGAAAAAGGGATGTTTCTAATTCTCATATTCATTTTTGTATGTTAATATTGTTTATGTTTCAATTTGATAATATAAAGACAATTACTTGGTCATTAAAACAAACTTGATGATCTCATAATATTAGTCCCATCTGCTCGGGTGTCCAATAGTTGACATAGTGGCGCACTTCGGGGCATGAACCAACCAAGCTCATGGCTTCTAAAACAAAAAACACTTGATTATTATTGAGTAAAAACACTTGATTATTATTGAGTTGAATGCCTATGAGATTAAAAAGTATTGTCGACACTGCTAAACTCTATCAAACAACTGTCATGTTAATCCATCAAACGACTTGCCAACAAACAACAAATTCGCCTCAAAAACAAAATACTTAATCTATGTGATTTTCTATATCAGTCCCTTTGCAGTATATTTCGGAGGATATATCACATGGTAGTCATGAACCCTGTTATAAGAATACACACATATCTGCATAGGTAAAGACAACGTACTCACAAAAGCCCTCACGTAGGGGAATATGCTGGCTATACTATTTGAGACGACAAAGACTTATATTGGATAAGTATCTGCTCATACTCCTCCATGTCGGGCCAAAGTTATACTCTTTCAACTCTTCCCACTCTGCATCAAACTGTTCTGGTGTCAACGTATTCAATTGTTCCAGAAGCTTTTCATATACAGTATCCAAAGCCATAGATTCTTCCAATTTGGATGCAAAAAAACAAAGAATGATCAAATCAGTAATAAAAATAAGGTTAAAAAAGCATAAATTCCCTGAAAATCGTATTAATTCACCCTTTTATTGCCACACTCTTTATCACCTCCACATACTTCCGCGTCCCCACCTCGCGCGTAAGGTTCTCCAAAATAAACCGTCGCCCGTTCTTGCCCATCTCGACACAACGCTCAGGATGTTTCGACAGCTCTTCAATAGCAGCCACAAACCCCTCCAAATCTCCAGCTTTGGTGAACACACCACAAGGTTTTGTGGTCGCTGAGCCTATTGAAGCGCCTTCCACAATCACCTTCAGCTCCCCTTCATCAAAATTAGCCAACACCGCACGTCCGCTCGACATAATGCTCCAAGTCTTGCTGGGCATGGCTGCACCACCCAGCCCTGGCTTGCAAGCCACGATGCACACATGACCCAAGCCATACACCTTGGCCACCCTCTCGTAAGGCTGCAAAGGTAAAATCTTCAAATTGTCCAATTGCTCTTTGGCCTTGGTAGCCTTGATTTCATCCTCCAAGCCGCCTTTGCCAAAGATGATAAATTCTATCTGAGGATTGTTCTTCAGACTTCTGGCGGCATTAACGATAATCTCGATGTTCTGTGCATTGCCCAGATTGCCCGCATACACCACCCTGAACTTCTCCCTGCTGATGCCGAACTCCTCAAACAGCTCGTTTTCTTCATCTTTCACTGGGGGAATGGCGTTTTCGTCCACCCAGTTGTAGATGACCTCAATCTTCTCTTCGGGCACTCCCTTGGCCATGATGTTGCGTTTGAAGTCCTGCGAGATGACGATGATTTTGTCGGCATTGCGGTAGGTGAAATTCTCGATGCGGCGGCCTATCTTCCAGAGCAAGCCATCTTTTTTTGCAAGGCCTGTTCCCACAAGGGAATCAGGGAAGATGTCTTGGAGCACATAAACAAATGGAATGTGGTCTCGGCGGCACTTTTTCACCATAGCTGCCATAGCTCCTTGTATAGGCGGTGTGCTGGATATCAACATTACATTACAAGAACGTGCATCTTTGGCAAAGACACCGCGGTTAAACTCTTTAATAGCAGAAAGTGTGTAACGGAAAGCTCTTAGAATAGTATTGTTCCCCTCTCTGAACATCCGAAACAGGTGTATTACCTGACGCTTTTCAATATTATATTTCGTTCTGTTTTTCCGGGATTTTTTGATTTCTTCTTTTGTCAATCCTCGTGATGGAGTAGGTGCATAGAACACCATATCCCAGCCTTGTTTCGCAAAAGCTACATTGCGGCTGCTTGCCAAATGTGAACTAGCCACATGGCTACCTACATAAGAACTCAAAAACAATATTTTCATAACTAAACTAAAACTTATAATTCAACACTTGCTCTTCTTGGTTCAAAGCAGCAACATGGGCGCAAAGCCACAATACGTACCCCACTTGCTCTCTGAGGGCCAATCTTTGCGAAAGTTGCCAAAACGCTATGACTGCCACCAAGACCTAATGCACCTATGCCTGCTTCGTTCACTTTATCAGTTATGCATTTTTCAAAATCGCTTTGCTCGTTGAAATTGCCTTTGGCCATGGCTTCCATCATCATAGAGGTAGCCTCGAACTGGCTACGGCCAATACCAACGGCTAATACACATGGGGAACAACCCAATTGACTGACAGCAGGTTTTGCTCTGTTCACTATTTCTTCAATAACCACATCCACACTATGCTTGTGGAACACACGTTGAGTAATGCCACGGATTGCCGGACCGCCACCAAGCATTAACACAGTGAGACGCAATACATCCTCTTCAACGGGTTTTATCAATATCGGTGAGGGGGCCAAGGCTCCGCTGTCTTCGTTCAACCCTCCACTTTGGTCGATGCGGGCATAGTCGTCGCCCTTGATAGCCATGGGGCGACCGGGAAGCTGGCGCAAACCCATGGCCACGCCTTCTTTTATCTGCTCCAACAGTTCGCCTGTCACAGAACGGTTTTTCCCTACCTCAAGGAAAAGATGCGGAATACCTGTATCATCACACAGTGGACTGCGGCGTTCTTCAGCCACCAAGGCATTGTCGAGCACCTGCCGCATCACCCAACAACTCTTTTCGTTGCCTTCAGAAGCAATGGCTTTCCGATAGGCTTCCTTCTGGTCTTCACGGAAGGTGGAACCTGCTCTTACCAAGCAGTCCGCCACTTTTTCTTGTATGCTAATCATAAATGCTCCTTCCTTTGGCTGCGCCGATAATGGCTTGATACTTCACTACTTTCAAACGGTTCATCGCTTCCATGCCTAATTCAGGAAAGGCTACCACCTCGCGTTCTAAGGTTTGGCTTTCCAGCAAGGCTGTCACAGGAGGTATCACAGCAAACACAGCGTTGTTCTCTGCCAGTTTTTTTACTATTTCTTTCGAGATGGCACCCTTGCCAAGGTGCATCTTCACACCATGTTTTGATAGCGGTTCAAAACTGCTTTCTATCTCCACTTTGTTGCTTGAAGTCGGTCCCACACCCGCAGGGCTAACCGCCGTGTGAAATATCACCGCTCCTTGTAAGTCAATACCATATTCATCCAAGCGACCTTCCTCAGCCAACTTGATAACTCTAGGCAACACGGCATCGCGACCCGTATAGATGTAGCCTGTGATAGAAACCACGTCACCTACATTAAGTTGGCTGATCGCTTCTTCGCTTAAAGGGGTGATTAATTCTATTGTTCTTTGTATACCCATTGCAGACGATTTTAGTATACAATGCCTATCACACCATTGCTTTTATTCTAGGCCACCATAATCTTTCAAGTCCCATTATTTCAAATGTACCGTTATATGGTATATGATTGCCCTCTATTATTTCAACACTATTATTTGTAATAGCTATGTCCCAACCGATAAGCCTAATTTGAGGTATCAGCTTTGCAGCTTCTGTAACAATTTCCAAAACACGTTCCCACATTGGAATTTTCACTCCAACTACCAATTTGTCACAACCAGGATGATAGAAATAGAGATTACTATTCAATACTTCATTGATACCTGGTCCCTCAATGACACCATACTTAATCGAAATAGGATAAGCAATACATCCATCAGCAGTATCTGTCAATGCATCACCAGTTCCCACGCGATATTTGGCTTTTAACACATGAACATCACCTTTTTTATCCATCATAGTGTATATTCTAAATGTGCTTAGTGCTTTCGTTCCAAGATAGATGTCATCATGTGCCTTTAAACACTCTTCAAGCAACATATCCTTTGCTACTAACTGATCATAAAGTGTTTTCAAATCCTCTTCAGACGTATTCTCCTCCAAGGAATGTTTTTCAATTCCATGACCATGCATACCTCCCACGGGTTTTGCTATAAACACTGGTGTTTTGTTTACAAAATCCATAAATTCGCCAAACGAAGATTTGGGAGCATATAGCCAATTTCTTGAAACCAAATCTTTAAATAGATTCAATGCCTCTGCTTTATTCTTTAAAAAGTGAAAGTATGAAGGGTCATTCACTTTCTTTCGCACCCAAAATGCTTTTTTTATAGTAAAAAACCTCTTTTTTTCATACTTGGACAATGTATACCCATTGCCAATTACGAAATAATCGTCAGGGCTAAACCCATAGCACAAATTACTGATGACATAATTAGGGAATACTTTTATCCATCCGCCTTTCCCAAGTCCAATAGCTTGCGCATAAGATTTACAATCCTTTATTCTTTTCAAAATCAGTTTAATCATAGAAGTAAATTTATTGGTGAAGCCTTTTTATTATATCCTATTTGTCATATAATCAAACACCTATCAATTCATGAAATTCCTTTTTTACTCCAACTTTGCTGGCAAGTTGATACCCCAATAGTTTTCCCCAATTACCTTCTACTAATACCCATCCTTTTTCTGTCAAAGCAAAATCCCAAGCAACATATACATGATTGGGAAACAATTGGCGATGCAGTTTTTCTACAGTTTCTAATAATTCATTCCATCTTGGGACCTGCCAGTCTTTGAAACGAACATGTAAATCAGGATGAATTTCAAACCGATTATAATTCTCATCAACTCCATCAGATACTACTATTCCTGTAGCAGGATCCACATTAACAACAAAACCTCCTGCTGCAACATTATCTACCACAGAACCTTTCTGACCCATTCTCATCCTGGTCCAAATCACTGTAAAGGTATTGTTTCGATAAAAGGTTGGAATCCTAATAGTATTAACAGAAGTCGGATTCCAAAATGCCATTTCATCAACTTGAACAATTTTCTCCTCTATTATATAACCACCTGGTTGCTCTATAAGTTGTGCAAATAATTGACAAGCAGTTTGTTGAGAATCAATATCAACAGATAACGCTCCCCTTCCTTCTGAACTTTTTAATGGTTTGCAGAAAATATGTGGATGTGCTTGTACAAATTGCATAAAAGTATTTCTATCTGCTTCGGATGAAACCACAATGGCTTCTCTTGCAAAAAAAGACTTCGCTTTGCAGTATAAATTATATTTGTTGTTTATTTCATTTAAAAAGACTTTATTATTTACGGTTTTACGTAACGAAAGGACTCTATCTATATCTGTCTCATATTCATCGCGTTCCTTATCATTCTTGTGTCGAAAATCATAAAGAAAATACTCATAGGGTAGAGCCTTAAATTTACACCAACAATAAATCATATCATTTTTCAACGATTCCAGGAGATCTTTGTCTTGTTTTTCATCTTCATTAAGGTACTTATCAAAAGCCTTTTGTACCGAAACACTATAAATTTCTCCATAACCACAAGGTTGATTGTAATTAAGTAATTTAAAAAGCTTAATTTGCATATTTAGGTTAAGGTGCTGATATGCAAAATACATAATAGCTTTCCGGATGTTCAATTTTTTCATAGTCTATTACAATTTTGGATTATTCTATTGGATTAAATAAAGAGAGATAACTTTGCTTGTTTTCTATCACACCATAAGCAGAAGCTCTAGCAACAAGTCGCTCTGCCCACAATCGGTGTGGACCGATTTCATTCATTTTGTTAGCCGAACTGCTTTTGATAACACCACCAGAGGTACTCAATACTTGCAAAGCATCTTCATATTCTTCTTTCGTGACAGCCAAGAAACCATTTACATAATTTATGTGGCTTGGATGAATGACCGTCTTACCAATGAATCCATTAGCCTTGTCAAGCACCAATTCGCGCATCAGGCCATCAACCTCTGCACTGACCAAAGGTTCACGACGCATTAGTGACTCTTGGAGGTTTATTTTTGGCAACTCTTGGAAACGCATACTCTTCTTTACCTTGAAATATTCCCACACCGGTCCTGACACCACATAATCTCCTCGACGTGTGAAAATATTTAGAATGTCAAGCAAAATGTCGCTCACCGTCATAATGTCATAGATGGTGTATTCCACATCTCGGCGCGCACCGAAGCAAGATGAGAAATCGGTAGCACCCACACGAACATTGAGCACAAGCTGCTTGTATCGGTCAAGGATACGTTTTATACCAAGTAACTGTTCCATTCTTGTTTCCTTGAAGGCCACAGTGCTATCCTCAATAATAGGCAGACCATAAATTATTTCACCAAAGTGGTCATTCAATTCCTTTAAATAGGCAAAATAGCCTTCGCCATTATCTGAATTGAATTTAGGAAAATTGAATCCTGTCAATACTTTCAGGTAACGAGGCTTCAATTGCTCTGCAAAATGCTTGAATTGTTCAAGATTGCGAACCCTAAATATCAGCAAAGGAATATCTGCGTAGGAAATCTCGCCATCTTCCAATTTTTGCGACAACACATCCAAGGTATGAAGGCTATTGGCTTCCGCTTTTGGTACATCTTCAATTTTGCAAGCATCCTCAAAACACATCACCATAGAAGTAAGCCCGGGATATTTGTGAGTTAGAATCGCATCGATGAAATCTTTATGGCCTGGCATATACATGCTAGCGCCCAGACAAAACTGCAAAACACTTCTATCGGTATATTTGTTGAATTCTTCAGGTTCTTTTACGAACTTGAAGTTTGGATTATATAGTTGATGTCTCATTTAATTCTATGTAGAAAAGTTATAAGTCTATTTCTTTCAATCGGGAAACAATTCCTACTTCTTCAGCCACGGCATTCACATCTTCGAATTGCTTGGAACTGATTTGCACGGTTTCCACCGCTTTTTTCATTTTGATATACTCTATCTCGCCAGGCATGAATATCTTACCTTCTTCGCCACAAGCCTTGACGGCCTGATAAAAATGGGCAATTCTCTCTTTCTTTTCCTCGTGTGTCATAAACTTGTCCAAATCAATCACTACAAAGAGATGGCCATTGCCTGAGTCTTCTTCCATCTTGCTAAGGTTCTTCACCTCACCTGCATAATGCGAACCTGTGAGCATTCCAGCAAAGATGTCAACGAACATACTCAATCCATAGCCCTTATAGCCACCAATAGGAAGCAGAGAGCCTTTCAGTGCCACATTCGGATCGTCAGTAGGTTGCCCGTCAGGACCGATAGCCCAATCCAATGGAATCTTCTCACCATTCTTAGCCGCAAGACGTATCTTACCACGAGCAGCAATAGTTGTGGCCATATCCAGCAAGATAGGATCATGTTCCTCATCACCTGGGTAAGCATAGCACAAAGGATTAGTTCCAAAGATTGTTTTGTTGCCACCTGTAGGCGCAATAGCTGGGGCAGCATTGGCATAAACCATGGCTGCACATCCTTCACGAGCGGCAATATCGCCAAAATAGCCAGCCGTACCGAAGTTGTTACTGTTACGGACCCCCACTACGGCTACGCCATACTTCTTGGCTTTTTCAATGGCCATCTTGGTCGCCTTGTATGCAACCACCTGACCAAAACCGTTGTGAGCATCTAACAATGCGTATGCAGCATTGTCAGAAAGCACTTCGATTTCATTCTTTGGGTTATAATGCCCTGCTACAATCTTGTGAACATACAGTGGCAGACGACCCACTCCGTGTGTAGCCACACCTCGACGGTTGGCAAAGAGAATGGTGTCGAGAATAATGTTGGCATCCTCTTCCGACACGCCCACCTTCGCAAATACTTCTAAAACTACTTGCTTCAGGTTTTCTATTGAAACATTTACTTGATTGGCCATATTAGAAAATCTTTAATAATTCATTATATTCTGTTTCAAGTTTCCAAATCATATCATGGATGGTTTTTGCCTTTTGATTGTCTACCCCAGCAAAGCCCATCATATCATAGTATTTTTTCACTAATTCGGCATCTGACATGGGATGTTCTGGCTCACCCAGAGGATTGTCAACTTCCGAAATGTACTCTTGGCCAGATACAGTCTTTACTACTACTCTTGCACCACGTTTCCCAGGTGAAAGCGAGGTCATCACAGGGTCTTCCTCAACCTGTACTTTACGGGTCAATGCCAGAATGTCAGAATCTGCGACCACTTGTTCGGCAAAAGCATCCATACCACATTCCGCTTTTATGAGCGATACGGCCACGCAATACGGAATGCTCATCTTTGCTGAACTTGGAGTTGGTATCTCAGTGTGGTTATGTCCATCAATAGCTAAACGATATGTTTCAACAATTACTTCCTGAATATCTTTAGCTTCAAAGCTATTCGTTTCTTTTAAAGTTAAAGCACACTCAACAGGGGCATGGCAATGCCTACAAGCAGCATATGGTTTAAAGTATATATTGAGGATCTCTGAACTCTCATTGAAGGAGGCTAAGGATTTTACATTATTCCCATTGGAGTAAGTCTTGAAAAAGCCCCGTTTTCCATCAATAGGATCATACTGTGATTCAAAACCGCAACGAGCCATATATGCCGACATGATTCCAGACTCAATAGCACCAGCAACATTATATGGCTTCAACTCTGATGGTGGATCAAGGGCTGACAATAAGCCCGCAGCTCGTGTTACAGCGGCTCCGATAGTTGACTTCATTTGCGTTTCAGTGAATTCTAAAGAAGCCGCTACAGCACAAGCAACACCTATTGTGCCGCAAGTTCCAGTACCATGATAGCCGTGTTTTTTATGTTCTGGTTGGATTCTACGTGCCAATTGAACAGTAGTTTGATAACCCACCAAAACGCCCTTTACGAAATGTTCGAAATCTAAACTTTCCTGCTGGGCGATGCCTAACAATGCGGAAAATACTGGTGCTTCAAGATGCAGCATGCCAAACCGATGACCGTCATCAAGTTCAAGAACATGGGCTGCATAGCCATTCAAGAAGGAAGCAGAGTGCAGGTCCAATTTCTTATTCGACAGGAATGTTGAGCAAGGGCCAGAAGATGCAATCCTTAATACAGGCTGCATTTTGTCTCTTAAGAGAAAAGCCCCCGCAAAGGAAACAGCCACCCAATCAAGCATACAGCGTTTTATCTGATGAAGCTCTTTTTGGCTGACTGGTCGCGTACAGAGCTGCCTTATGCCAGCTATCAAATATTCTGTTTGAGTCATTTACGTTGTCTGATTTTGTCGATAACAAAACTCACGGGAGTGATAGCGAAATCTGACAATTGGGTTTTATTGAAAAAGAATATCACTATAGATACCACCGAGGCATAAATCACGGCAAATACGGTTGACCAAGGAAGTTCAAAGAACTCTACTGCCATTAGGAACAAACCGTGGAACATATAATATTTCAAACTGTCTTTTCCCACAGTGCCCATAATCTTGTTCTCAAATGAGAACACCCTGATGAAAGAAATGGATATAAAGAATGATGTCAAATAGCATAACAATCTTGCCAACGCATAAATCCATGTTTTATCTGAAGGATAAGGCGATGTACCTGAGAAAACTGTTCTTATATTTATCGAATAAACAGCACAAACAATGCCAATAGTTAAGGCCACAAGCAAGATACCAATACACAATGTGAGATTGAATTTCTTTTTGACAACATCTACAATTTGCATGTCTTTAATCATGACCCCCAGGAAGAAATAAGGAGCGAATACGATGAAACGGCTCAAAGCATACTCACGGCCTATCCAAGGCACGAAACCAGCCGCAACTGACAAGCAAACCAAAACCAGCAATAAATGCCATGTGACCTTAATACCTATTTTATCTAACCCCGCATACAGCAATCTCCAAAATATCAACGCGAACAAGTACCATAACATCGGCGCTGGCATGATAAACATCCAAAGCACCGAATAGCCGTATGCTATGCCTTTTATTAGCTGGTAAACGAGATATGTTTCAAGCAGCCGCACCCCTCCTTTTATAACTTTTTGATTATTAGAGAAATAACCAGAAACAAACACAAAAAGAGGCATGTGAAAAGAATATATAAAGTTGGCCATAGTTTCACTTACAATGCCATGTGAAGCATCGTGAGTAAAAAAATGACCGAACACAACTGAAAGAATCAAGAATCCTTTCAACGTATCAATTCTATTATCTCTTACCTTACCCATTTCTTATTGTAATAATTGTTATCGTATTCGATTGGGATCAAAGCACCTGTATACCATATTATTCCCTTCAGTGTCAGTCACTTTGATTGTATCATTAATCCAAGAGATCAGTTGAAGATACTCTTCAATTGATTTGGTCATCATTTTGACACGGCAGAAATGCTGCATCAAAGTACCTATCACTTCTGAACCAATCTTGTCACCTTCCTGATAGTATTGAACCACACTGGTCACATTTGAATTGGAACGAACCTCATCAACACCGCTAATATGACTGACAACTCCTTCACGAAGCGGGATAGTCAAACTGCCGACAAAGTTGCCATGCATATAGGGATCGATGTTAGCAACATCTTCTTTTGTTGCCATCGGACCACCTAATGCATAACGAATCATCATTTGAACATCATTGTAACCGCACGAGGCTTCAAGCATGGAATAAATCAAGCCACCACTCAAACGCAATCCCATTTCATGAAAGTAAATCTGGCCATCTTCCTGATCCACCAATGCCTGCATAAAGAAGGTACCGTTGGTCAAACCAATAGACTTGAACATCGCAATAATTCCCGGATTGACATTTTTTATGAAAGCCTCTGTTTTTTTGGATGGGAATATGGCAGCTGCACTGATATGAGCCTTACCGTCAAATTCATCAACAGTGTAACGATCACACACCGCCGACAAATAAATCTCTCCGTTATTCGCAATATAGCGACATCCAAAACCATAATCACTGGTGATGCATTTCTCCACGATATATTTCCCTGATTCAGATGCGGAAATAGCATAAGGAATGGCTTGGCGCAATTGTGCTTCGTCAGAACAAATCGACAACCCCTTTGAGCTACAAGCATCTACTGGCTTGACTACAACAGGGTATTTCACCTTGGTCAATTCTTCAGGAAACATCTCCTTTGATACCTGGTACTCGGGAACAACTGGCACATTAAACTTACGACATAAATCCTTAAAAGTAGCTTTGTTCTGACAGATATCCCATTGCTCTTTTGTGGCATAAAATGGAAGCCCTGCCGCTTGACATACCTTCATCACCTGTTGGATATTGAATTCTGACGGGCCACAGAACACACCATCAATATGTTTTTCCTTTATCAGTTCCACTAAAGCATTAGTGTCTGTAGTACTGACAATGACACCTTCATCAGAGATTTTTTTTGAAGCATTAATTTCTTCCAAATCAGCAACAATGGTATATACACCCATTCGCTTAGCTTGGGCAACAATATCTTTTGCCGATGTGCCGCCAAGAACAAGAAGGCGCTTCCCTTCGGTTTTGAATACATTCTCTTTCATTCGGTCTTGGTTATTTGGGCGAAACAATAGCTTCAGGATAATAAGTATCAATGACTCTCTTCACAAGCGAAACCTGCTTGGCGCGCTGCTTGGCTTCCTTTTCGGTGGTGTCATAGCTGTGGTTAGCCGCAACCGAACCACCGGTCTTCAGATATACAGGAGCAGCCACGCGGATAAAGTCAGGCACTTCATAGTGACGGATAAAGCCACCGCTGGATTTCGGGTTCTCAGTGTGCAGGTCGATCGGCACATTGATGGCAGCACGCATAGCAGCCAACATCTGCACCTGGATATCGCGAACAGGATTGATGGAATCGGCTCCCAAAGTCTCCAGCACATGGGCTGAACACGGGTTACCGTGGCCACTATGAGCACTCACTTTGAAGTGACAATCAGCAGGGATGAAGCCTTTCTTACGAGCCTCACCCAATGCCCATAGCAGACCTTCATCATAGACGAGGAAACCACGGACTCCCAGACGGGCACCACGGCGAATCTCTTCGATGCCACGGGCAATCTGCTCTTCGCCACGAAGACGATAGCCCATACGCTGGCCTTCCTCGGTCTTCACAGAAGCAGAGGTATCGGTAGTGGCACGCGGACCACAAGCCAGCACCAACTGCACATTCCATTTCTTGGCATATTCCACCATTTTACCAATCTCGTCATCCGTAAGGAACATGATGCCCTTGGTCTGGGTGACACGATGGATCTGTATGCCATATTCATCCAAGGCTTCGAGCAAGGCCTTCATCGGGCCAGGTCCTTGGATGCCAGGAACCTCAAAACGATACTGTCCTCCGTCGGGGAAGCGCTTTTCTGATGTCGGTAAATCGTAAAGGTCGCCGCCAGGCATACCGATACTTTCAAGAAACGCACGCGTTTCTGGCATGGTGTAGTATTTCATATTGATAAGTTTTTATTTGATTTCTATTTTAATGAGTTTCATCGCTATTTCACAAGCTTTCACAGCTTCTTCAGCCGTTGCCGCTTGTGTAATAACCGAACCAATGCGATCGTTGCTGCAATGGATTGGCGTGGAAGGGTCACCTACCGTCTTGGTCATGATGACATCTTTGACATGGGGCATTTGTTTAGCTTCTTCAACACCTGTGATGCTTGCTATTACGCCCTCTGGTGCTTCGAGATAACGAATGGCTGAGCCACAATGACATTTCGGCTCAATGTCGGGTGGATTGCCCAAAGCAACTTCGATAGTCGCCATTACCATATCTATGCCAGTTGACAATGGCACTAACGCTGTAGTGATATTATCACCACCCATGCGTGCGCCAAGCTCTATCATCACAGGACTGCGTTTTGTCACCATCATTTCCACATGAGCCGGGCCTTGATTAATGCCAACAGCTTTACATGCCTGAACCGCTAAATCTTTTATGGCTTGCTGCGTTTCAAGAGGATGGCGAGAAGGTTGGCTATGTCCCATCTCTACAAAATGCGGAGCACCAGTTGTGAGTTTATCAGTGATTTGTAAGATGTTAACTTTACCGTTAACTACCATTACCTCTACACTTACTTCATCGCCCTGCAGGTATTCTTCGATAATAACTTTGCCATGACGTGCTGAGGCACGACTATAATCGTAGGATTGCAGCAAGTCTTCAAACCCATGTGCCAACACGACGCCATGGCTGCCGGCATTGTCGGTGGGCTTCATGATACATGGATACGACAATTGGCTTTCAAGAACTTTCAATTCCTCCAATGAATCTACTGTAAAAAACCATGGCGAAGCCACATCATGAGCCTTGAAAGCCTTAATCATCTCAAATTTGTCGGTGGCCTTAATGGCTGTGTCGTATGAGATGCCATGCAAACCTAGCTTTTCTGACACTTTAGCCACGCCTCGCATGGGCATATCTGTAGCCAAAGTCATGATTCCGTCGGGCTTGAACTTTAATGCGGCAGAAAGCACTGCATCCTCATCCATGGTGGAGGCATTGAAGAACTCGTCGGCATATTGGATGCCTATAGCCTGAGGATTGTAGTCGGCTACGCCTACATATAGTCCCATCTCCTTGGCTTTAAGAATGGCTGGTAACTGTAGCACTGAGGCGCCAATAATCATCAATCGTTTCATTGTTCTTTTTGACTTTGAACGGTATTAATGTTCTTTCGGGCAACGACCGACCACGCAGTCCGGAACAATATTTTAATGTCCATCCAAAAGGTAAGATGATCGGCATAATAAGCATCCCATTTGAATTTTTCGTCTTGAGTGATGCTATTGCGAAAATAGGCCTGGGCGTATCCTGTTACCCCAGGTTTCACGCTATAGCTTTTGCGGTGGTCCTCATTCATGTTGGCGAGTTGCCTCCCTTCTTTCCATAGCTTAGGTCTTGGCCCCACAAAGCTCATGTCGCCCAATAATACATTCAGCATTTGAGGAAACTCATCAAGACTCATTTTGCGCATTATGCGACCGATGGGTGTCACGCGTGGGTCGTTGTCGCTGTTAAAAGTGGAACCATCGGGGTTTTTCAAATCAGGCGAATTAACGTACATCGAACGAAGCTTGAACATCTTATAGGGCTTATAGTTCCTGCCCGCACGGGTAGCATTATAAAAAACCGGACCTTTATCCGTCAGCCAAATGAAGGGAGCCAGAATGATGATCTCGAGTAACACAAACGGCAGCAGGATCAGACTGCCAATGAGGTCGAAAAGACGTTTGAAAAAATATTGGTACATATTATAAATGATTTACAATATTTACTATTCGATTGTTACATGTCGTTTGGTCAGAACCATAGTGATAACAAAACACACCACTGCCTGCAAGAATGTAGACCAACAGAAGCCCCATAAACCCATGTGTAAAACAAAAGTAAACACAAACACAAAAGTCAAGTATAATGCAACGCTGATTATAGAAGTTAGTGTTTGCAAGAATGTTTTGGCAAATTGCAATAGTATAAGATTAGCAGTTCCATAAGTGGTTTTTATGACAATTGCACCAACAATCATAGGAATAAACTTAACAGCTTCATCATAAAACATCGGGTATAAAAACTTGCATAAAACAAAACCCACCGTTGAAAAAACAAATACAAGCAAAGCCATAATAAGCGGCGTTAAAACTAATATTCTTCGGTATAATTTACGACTTATTACGATTTTGTCTTTATTAACCAAATAGCTTAACAAAACATTTCGAACAGGAATACTAATAACAGAAATCACTTTACTAACAACACCTGCGGCATTATATATAGACACATTGTTTCCGCCTAAAACTGGATAAATCAACAATTTATCACAATAAGTTATAGAATAACCCACAACATTTGAAGCACTGAGTTCAACATACTTTTTATTTATTTCAGGTGTTTTAATACGTCTCATTTTGCCTATTTGCAATAATTTACGAGCTTGAACAAACACATAAATACTACCAGTAAGATACCCGGAAATAAAAACAAGTTGCCAATAGTGGAAAAAGGTAAACAAACCCAAACCAACAAAGAAACCTAATACGATTAAGGCATTATCAATGGTGATTTTTTTAAAATCAATAATTATTCTAAATGCTATGTAATAATAATCATGAAAAAACAAAAAGAACAAAACAGCAAGTGACAACAGAATGTTAACAATATCAGTACTGCTTGAATAGGCAAAAATTATGCAACCAGTAACAATAATACCAATTATTGTAACTATTGCATAAATGTAGTTGAACTTACCATCTAATTGATTATTGGCAATACTATTGCTTTTTTCCAACAACCTTAAAGTCGCTAGAGGAGTAATCAGTATATTTGTGATATACCTTATAATACTTAGAATTGTTAAAAACAATCCGTTCTCTTCACCTGACAAATATCTTGCAATAACAGGCTGTACAACAAAATATAATGCGAATGTCGGTAAAGCATACGCAATTAAACTATACGAAACATCTTTGATGATTTTTTGATATCTCTTGAAAAAACTCATTTGACTTAATTATTAATCATATCAGTTAAAACATTCAACCTACTCTATCTACTAAACCCACAATTTTTTTATTCCGTTTCTGTTTCTATTTCCATTTCTGTTTCTGTTTCTAAATCATCCATTTGCATTGAAAAACAACAATTTGATACAATCGCAAATAGCAATAAAGGATTTCCTAGTTGAGTGTTGTTAAACATAAGCACTGTGAATGCCATAAAAAAGAGAAAACGAACGATTGCTCTTGAAAAAGTGAAAGACGCAAACCTTGAAATGCAAAACAACAAAGGCACTGCAAATATGCCAAGTTCACATAAAAATCCTCCGTATGCACTGCCTATTCTACCTTTAAAACCTATTGGTATCAAAAAATTACCAAATGCATCTTGCATTGCGTCAGTAATTGAATTGTATCTTGAATCAACACTACTATCCTCCTCAACCCCCGTTACACCCTCATTCATAAAACTAGTTATAAGAGAACTCATTCTAGTATTTACGAATACGGTCTCCAATAAAAAGACAAAACCAATGAACGCAGCAATTGAGACGATCAGAATTATCCATCCTTTCCTAGTGCTTATATTATCTATCAAATAGAACAACCAATACACCCCTATGAAGATAATGCCAAGAGAACTTTGGGCAAACAAAACGCCCATAACAATGATCATCGCCACAAACAACTTTTTTTTCCTTGTAAAAAATTTAGTAATTAGAAGAAAATAAAAACAAGCAATTCCTAAATATGATGGTTCAGATGCCAATCCCACCACCCCTCTTTTCATATCCTGCCACCTAACCGTACCAACCAAAGAAACAGCAAAACTTCTATCAACAAAAAACTGAACCAAACTTACAATAAACCAGATAATAATGCATAACTTAATAAACCGTTCTGGAAACTTGCCAATAGTATAAAAAGTAATAAAAATAGCCCAAGGGATAAAAAAGATTGCACAATAATTATAAAAACCTCTAAAAGCATTCATAGAAATGCCACCGAATAACAATACCAATAATGCAATAATAAATGCAAACAAAGAAACATAAAAATAGGTTTGAAACCTTCCTTGATTAACCGGTTTTTGAATATTAAACAAACAAATCACCATAGCCAATACAAGGGCATAAGGCTGCATGTCTGTTTCAAAAAATGGGTTTCCAAAAAGGAAGGGAAACATACACAAAAACAAAAACAGATAATAGAGAATGTGTTTGCTTTGAAAACGCACATCTTCCCCATCCCCTCTATTATTATTAAAACTCATAAAATGTTAAAAAATGGTTATTTATCGTAAATCTCGTACCTACTATTCTTGCTAATGAACTCTGGCACGGTTCTCTTCATCAGCTTCACCATGTCTGGAATCTCCACCTGGCGGGACAGGTCTTCCAATTCGTCAATGATGGAAGCTACCTCATGGTATTCATACTCCCTCACTTTGGCGATACGGATGCGCTCGTGTGGTGTGGGAAGCGTGTTTTCGGTATTCGACAGGACCTCCTCATAGAGCTTTTCACCCGGACGAAGTCCAGTGTATTTGATTTCAATGTCCTTGCCCACCTCATATCCGGCAAGCTGAATCATACGACGCGCCAAGGTGTCAATCTTCACGCTTTCACCCATGTCGAACACGAAGATCTGTGTACCCGTGCTCATGGTGGCCGCCTCCATCACCAGACGGCATGCTTCGGGGATAGTCATGAAGAATCGGGTGATGTCGGGATGGGTCACCGTAACAGGGCCTCCATTTTCAATCTGTTCCCTGAAACGTGGGATAACACTGCCGTTGCTGCCCAACACGTTGCCGAAACGGGTGGTTACAAATCTCGTCTTCCCTGGATGTTTGCCTTGTTCTATGGCTAAACCGAGCGACTGCACATAAATCTCAGCCAACCGCTTGGAGCACCCCATGACGTTGGTAGGGTTCACTGCCTTGTCGGTACTGATCATCACCATCTTCTCCACATCGTACTCGATGCACTTGTCGGCTACATTGCGAGAGCCGTACACATTCACCAACACGGCCTCACAGGGATTTTCCTCCATCAGCGGCACATGCTTGTAGGCTGCTGCATGGAACACCACCTGAGGATGATAGTGCCTGAAAGCAAAATCGAGACGTTCCTGCTGCCTCACATCGCCAATCACTGGAACGAAATCCAATTCCGGGAATCGGCCTTCCAACTCGAGGCGAAGGTTGTGCATGGGTGTCTCTGCGTTGTCGAATAAAATCAGTTGCTTCACCCCGAAGGTGGCGAGCTGCCTACACAACTCACTGCCGATGCTGCCGGCGGCACCCGTGACAAGTATGATTTTCCCTTTGAAATTGTTGATGATGGCATCCATCGACAACTCTATCTCAGGTCGGCCAAGGAGGTCCTCAATCTTGATAGCCCTCACCCTGTTTCTCGAAAGCCTTCCCTCCTCCACTTCGTTGATGGTCGGAGCGATGAGAAGCCTTATGTTGTTGTGGTTGCAATAGTCAATGAGTGTGTTCTCATGCTGGGCCTCTTTCTCATTGGCAAAAAGGAGTGCCGAGATGGAAAGTCGGTCAACAATGGCTTGGAATTCCTTGTCCGTCTGAAAATTGAAAATAGGGTAATCCGACAGCTTAAGCTTTTTCGCCGTGCTTTCGGGTGAGAGGAAGCCTACGATCTGGTAGTGCGGTGAGTTTTGCAGGCGGGTGATGGCCGCCACCGACTTGTCGGACGTGCCGAACACAAGCACACGTTGCCGCTTCTTCATATCGTTCAAGTTGCTCTTATACCGGTCGTAAACACTTACCATCATTATTCTAACAAGCAGAACCAAAAACAGCGTGAGCAGAAAATCGCAACAAAGTGCTGTAAAAATACTGGAATTGAAGAGGCAAGCTATTGCAACGATGATGCCCAGTAATACATCCTTGGTCAGAAAAGTCAAGGCATAACGCAACAGGTCATGGAAAGAGGAGTAGCGCACCACCAGCTTAAATTCCTTGAAGGCAAGCATGGCAATGATACTGGCCACAACTGAGCCGCCAATCCACCACCAAGCAAAGCTACCCGAATAATAGCTAGAGCTGGCAAAGAAACTCAACACAAGCAAAACAAGCACCGATGCCCCAACAGAAAGGCACAAGTCCAATCCAAAAAAGGCTTTGGCGTTAAAGTATTTGTTTTGAAATCTTGTGAGGATATTCATTTATGGTTTGTTTTGATTATTATGTATGACCTTACATCTGCTTATCCGCATGCTACTATAATTTCAGCATTCCCGTGAGAGCGGTCATTGTCATATCAATGGTCATGGTAAAAAGTCCCGCTTCAAAAAACATGTAGTTTGATTTTGAACAGGTACTTAAATTTAAGATTCACGTAAGATTTGTTTCCAAATAATAGGCTTCCACACTTGCCGCAGGCATAGATCCCAGCCTTTGCCCATAGGCCCTCCGCGGGGATGACATGCCTGCTGACTAGGCTCTCAGCCATAAATCCCCTTATACCACTCAGTGAACTTCCGAAAGCCATTTCTCAGTGTAATCATTTTGGGATGGGGCTACAACGTTATCTATCATCCTTGCAAATTCAAGATATTCTGTTCATTGTCTCGAATGTCAATAAAAACAAAGTCTGGCTGAATTAACAAGTCATACACTTTTTTGGCTTCTGAGTCGGCAG
>Ga0247610_10002950_pt1 | contig 19125 bp, 15 predicted proteins | sample 174DNAGHGhighgp2_FD_193483 | JGI IMG/M metagenome (GOLD analysis project Ga0247610, IMG submission 193483) | Sheep rumen microbial communities from Palmerston North, Manawatu-Wanganui, New Zealand - 1742 DNA GHGhigh gp2 | ecosystem: Host-associated > Mammals > Digestive system > Stomach > Rumen...
CTTCGGTGACAGTGTCCGGCATTTTGACAGTGTGGCAGTGGATACGGTCATATCGATATTCATGTTCTTGTTCGGATGCAACTTCGCCCTGTATTATAAGCTCCTTTTCGGGGAAGGTTTCCGGGCTTTCATACGGGACGAGGAGTTCCGCTGGTATCTGTGCATCGGAATTACATTTATCCTGCTGATTACTCTCTTCAACCTTCCGGTTTACGGGAATTTCTTCACATCTCTCCGGTACGGTTCTTTCCAGGTACTCTCGGTGATGTCGACAACCGGTTTTGTAACGGCTGATTTTAATCTGTGGCCCGTCGCATCCCAGATGCTCCTGATTATCACAATGTTTATCGGTGCATGCGCCGGATCCACCGCAGGCGGCATGAAGGTAATCCGGATCAACCTGATTGCCAAGATGTCCCGCCGGAATATCCAGATGACAGGAAACCCGAAGAGGATGGATGTGATCCGTCTGGATGGAAAGGCGGTTGATGACAATATTCTCAGTCAGGTTGCCCAGTTCGCCCTGATGTATGTTGCACTGATCCTGCTCGGGGCGTTCCTGATTTCGCTGGAAGGCAGGTTTGACATGATTTCCAATCTGAGTGCCGCACTCACATGCGTCAGCAATGTCGGCCCCGGTCTTGGAGCTGTAGGCCCCACTGAGAACTTTGCTTCCTATGGCATTTGGGGAAAACTGATCCTTTCATTCCTGATGCTGTTCGGTCGTCTGGAGCTTCTTCCGATGTTTATCCTGTTTACACGTTCCGCATGGCGGAAATATTGATTTTCCCCCTGATACCGGAGGTATTGCTGTGACAAACACAACCAAAAACATTGCCAAAGGCGTATCTATTCTGGGTATAACAGGCCTGATCTGTAAAGTCGTAGGCCTGCTTTTCTCCATTCCGCTGAATATGATTCATTCGGAAACTGTTGCAGCGAATGAAATTGCCACTCTTTTCTATAAAGTCTATCCGACATATACGCTTCTTATAACAATTTCCAGTGCCGGACTTCCTGTTGCTGTTTCGCGCCTTGTCGCTGGTTTTATGGCCCGTGGTGATTCTGTCAGTGCAAAGAAAACATTTAAAACAGCCTTAATGGTGCTTTTATGTCTTGGTGCATTCTGCTCCCTGATCATGCTGATCCTGAATTCCTTCCTTTCCAGCTATGTGAACGATCCGGATGCTTCTCTGGGTTTCTACGCTATTGCGCCATGCGTTCTTTTCGTCTGTGTTCTTTCTGCTTTCAGGGGCTTCATTCAGGGACAGCACAATATGCTTCCGACAGCCATCTCACAGCTGATTGAACAGGTAGGAAAAGTTTTTGTCTCCCTGCCGCTTGCATATATTGGTGTTCATGTATATAACAGTCGTGCGATGGGCGCTGCCGGTGCACTTCTTGGTCTGACAATTGCGGAAGGTGCGGCCTTGCTCTATATGATGATCCGTTTTTCCATAAAAAAGAAAAACTACAATACTCTTCCGCAGTCTTTTTCCGGACAGTCAATGGAATCCCGGGAATTGCTGCGTCGCCTGGTATTAATTTCAATTCCGATTACCATCAACGCCTGTATTATTCCGCTTTCCAACTTTATAGACTCATCAATGATGACCCGTCGGATGATGGATGCGGGCCTTTCCTGGGAAGCCGCTGATATGGCATATGGTGCGTTTCAGAGTGTTGTTATCCGGTTCATCAACATTCCGACTGCCCTGGCACTGGCTATTGCCATGAACATTGTTCCTGCTGTTTCAGCCAGAAAAGCGCTGAATGATGAAGAAGGAATCAGGGCAGAAAGTAATACGGGGCTTCGATATGCTTTTCTGATCGGATTCCCGTGTACAGTCGGATTGAGTCTGCTTTCCCATCAGGCAGTTGCATTTTTCTATGAAGGAACATTTTCGGCAGAAAAGCTGCAGCTTTCATCAGATCTTCTTACCTGGCAGTCCATAACCATTCTGCTGTTTACAGTCGTTCAGGCAGCAAGCGGGATTCTTCAGGGCATTCGAAGGCAGAAAATTCCGATGTATGCTATGATTATAGGTGTCAGTCTTAAAATTCTTCTCAATTATATCCTGATTGGAACACCCGGAATCAATATTTTCGGTGGTCCGATTGCTTCCATTGTCTGCTACTCCGCAGCAATGATGATCACCCTTTTCTATTCCTGCCGTTATGCAAAGCTGAAATTTAACTGGATGGACTGGATTGTACGCCCAGGTGTATCTTCATTAATAATGGGGATTTCAGTTTATGCACTTCGCAGTCTGCTTCCGGGCGGTCGTATGAGTACCATAATTGAAATTTTTGCCGGTGTTGCTGTGTTCATTGCAGCCGCAATCTTACTGAAAGCAATTTCACTGGATGAAGTGAGGAAAATGCTGAAGAGAGGGAAAAAGTAAAACGGTGAAGCATAAGATTCTGACAGTAGTTTCCATCGGTCCGGGAGATCCGTCTTTGTTGAATCAGAGCACATTAAACTCAATTCACAAAGCTGACCCGCTTATTCTGCGTACAGATCATCATCCGCTCATTTCATGGCTCAATGAACAGCATATTTCTTATGTGTCATTGGATGATCTTTATGAATCCTCAGATGATTTTGACCGGATGCATGCTGAAATGGCAAAGCGTGTCTGGCAGCTTGCCGCTGATGGCAGACATGCAGTATATGCTGTTCCTGATCTTCTCACGGACAGGTCTGTGGATGAGCTGTACCGATATATTCCCGAATCCTGCTCTGAGCCGGAAATCATTCCGGGCTTTTCTTACGCAGATTATTATCTTGCCCGCTGCAGGGGCCTCATTTCTTCCGGTAACATCCGGATTGTTTCAGCATCAGAATTTCTTTCTTCATTTTATGATCCGGAACAATCGCTTCTGATTACCGAAGTCGATGGCACAATTACAGCCGGAGAAATTAAAGAGCATCTGTCTTCTTTTTTTGATGAAGAATCGTCGGTATGGCTTATTCAGGCAGCAGGTCGTCCGGTCTCTCTCCCTCTTTATGAGCTGGACCGGAAAAAGAAATATGATCATATGACAGCTGTCCTTGTGCCCGGATCGGATTTCCTGCATCACTGCCGGAATACAATTCATGACTTGCTGATTATTATGGAACGTCTCCGTGCACCGGACGGATGTCCCTGGGACAGCATTCAGACTCATGAATCCCTTCGTCCGTATATGGTGGAGGAAGCCTGGGAAGCGGTCAATGCAATTGATGACAATGATCCGGATCATCTGGCGGATGAGCTGGGTGATTTGCTGTTCCAGATTGTCTTCCATGCTTCCATCGGGAAATCATTCGGTGAATTTGACTTTGGAGATGTGGTTACCAATATATGCACCAAGATGATTCACCGTCATCCGCATGTTTTCGGAAGCAAACATGTTTCATCTCCGGAGGAGGTTTCCGACTCCTGGGAAGAAATCAAGCGGCAGGAAACGGGCAGCCGGACTGTAAGTGAAAGCCTGAATGATGTTTCCCCCGGACTTCCCTCTCTCAAATATGCAATTAAAATAAATAAAAAAGCGCAGCAGATTCCTTCATGGAGGCGTAACCCGGCTGATATTGCCTCGGAAATCCGGGAGTTATCCGGCTTATTGCTTGCTCCTGACGGTTCTCTTGATGAAAAAGCAATGGGAAAGCTGCTTTTTCTCTGTACCCATCTCTGCCATCGCTCTGACCGGGATGCGGAAATTATCCTCCATCAGGCAGTCGAACGTTTCAAATCTGCCTTTTCACGGATGGAAAATGATGTAAAATCAGCAGGGAAAGCGCCTGAAACCTTGACTTTCGAAGAAATATGCTTATACTTAAATAAAGCCGAAACGGGAAACTGAATATTGGTACATTCCCCTTTGGCGTATTATTCTCACGCAAAAAGCGTGACCATTTTGAAGGAGGCTATCCCATGAACAAGAGTGAACTCGTCGCCGCGCTGGCCGGCAAAGCCGAACTTTCCAAGAAAGATGCTGAAAAAGCGCTCAACGCTTTTGTTGACGTTGTCAACGAAACGCTCGCCAAGGGTGAAAAAGTCCAGCTGATCGGTTTTGGTACTTTTGATGTGAAGAGCCGTGCTGCCCGTGTAGCCCGCAATCCCCGCACCGGTGCCGAACTGAAGATCGCAGCTTCCAAAGCTCCCGCTTTCAAGCCTGGCAAAGCGCTGAAGGATAAAGTCAATACTCCTGCAAAGAAAAAGGGCAAGAAGTAATCGGATACACAGACCCGCGGGAGCCTGACTCCCGCGGGTCTCTTTTGTGAGGTTATTATGCGACTGGACAAATTCCTGAAGGTTTCACGTATCATTAAACGTCGTACCGTTGCCAACGAAGCATGTTCCGGCGGCCGGGTCATGTTGAATCAGAAAGTGGCAAAACCTGGTGCGGAAGTTAAACCCGGCGACCGGATTTCTATACGTTTTGGGGAGCATCTGGGAATCTATGAGGTGATCAGTATCGCTGAAACTGTAAAGAAAGACCAGGCTTCTTCCATGTACAGGGTAATCAGCGAGGATGAATCTGCTGCTTCGGAGCGTAATCTGGAATGAAAACGGTTTTAATTATGGCAGCCGGCGGATCCGGCAGCCGCATGAAAACTGATATCAATAAAATACTCCTTCCGCTTGCCGGTAAAACCGTCATTTGCCGCAGCCTGGAAGCTTTTTCCGCGCATGTGGATGAAATCGTGCTTGCCATCCGTCCGGAAGACCGGAATGCCGTTCAGGCTGAAATTGATCTTTCCGGGATCACATGTCCATGCCGTCTTGTTCCCGGCGGAGCCACGCGTCAGGAATCCGTCCTGAACGGACTGAAGTCTGTTTCATGGGATCCGGATGATATTGTTTTGGTTCACGACGCCGCCCGCTGTATGGTAGATCAGGATACGATTGTGCGTGTGATTGATTCCTGCCGCAGGTTTGGTTCCGGAATACCTGCGGTTCCGGCAGTCAGCACTTTTAAGCTTTGTAATGCTGAAGGGATAATTACCGGAAGCGTTCCGCGTTCATCCCTCTTTGAAATACAGACTCCGCAGGGATTTATCGGTTCTGAATTGCTCCGTGTTTCCCTGAAAGCAATGGAATCCGGATATGAAGCAACCGATGATTCATCGGTAATGGAATGGGCCGGAATGAAAGTCCGGACAGTTGCCGGTTCTGTCGGAAATATTAAACTGACGACAATGGAGGATTTTATGTCTGCCGAGCGAATACTGACTCCCGCTTCATCCGCCTGCTTCAGAATTGGTACGGGGTATGATGTTCACCGGATTGTGGAAAACCGGAAACTGGTTTTGTGCGGAGTGGAAATACCGTGGGAATTCGGGCTTCTCGGCCACAGTGATGCGGATGTCGCGCTTCATGCACTGATGGATGCGATGCTGGGCGCCGCTGCCCTGGGGGACATAGGTCGTCATTTTCCGGATTCGGATCCGCAGTATAAAGGAATCTCTTCCCTGATCCTTCTGAAAAAGACCGCTGAAATCCTTCAGCGGTCCGGATATGCATTGGTGAATGCGGATATTACGATTATTGCCCAAAGGCCTAAACTGCTCCCCTATATACCCGTAATGCGGAAAAGCATTTCCGATGCGCTTTCCTGTGATCCGGACAGGATCAGTGTCAAAGCAACGACGACGGAACAGCTGGGGTTTGAAGGACGAATGGAAGGCATATCTGCACAGGCAGTCTGCCTGATCTGTAAAACCTGATCTGTTTATTGCTCCTGCTCTGTCTCTTTTCGTACAATCGCTTCATCCGCGTTTTTCAGCAGCCGAATTCCAGCGGCTGTTTTTTCATTCTCAGACAGCTTCTCCAGCGGCAGAGCGTTTGAGACGTCAAACGGGACAAACGGCCATGTGGAAGTGGTCCTGATCTCCCCCTCAGCCTGTAATTTTAATTCACCCTGATTCAGTTTCAGTGTGGTTTCCAGCTTGGTGGCAGCATTCGGCCCTGATTTCCCGGAATAATGCAGGGTGAGTTCTGCCGTCATATCATCAAACGGATCAATATCGGCATCTTCCACACCTTCAGGAAGTGACGAAGTATCACGTCTGATATCTGTGCTGTAAGTGATGATTTCATGATTTCTTTCTTTTTCCTGGTCAAAACTGAGTTCGGAATTCTTGCGGATCTGCATGCTGAGCGCCAGGTTGGCTTCTTCGCTGTTCCTGTCCGGATTGATCCGGATAAACCGGGCATTGAACTGGTATTCAGCGCCATCAAGAATTGTTTCGATATTTTCGGGAAGGAACAGCTGAACGATCCCTTTACCTCCCTGCAGGGTCCAGCTCTGTGTATCATCGTTGTTCCGGATTTTCAGGATATCATACCCGGTAATATCCGGATTGATCGGAAGAACCATCTCTTTGCTGACTGTTTCTCCCAGGGCAGTTTTAATCCGGGTATACTGGATATCTCCGCGGATGGCAGCGCCGGCCATTGCTTCCATATAATAATATCCAAGATTTGGATTCAGGTAGACAGCTTTCTGTTCCCCGGTCAAAATCTGGCTGAAAAACGATTCCATTTCCGGATCTGCAGCTGCGGCAGTAACCAGTGTGGCAATTTCCTTGCACACTTCTTCAGCTGGTACAACGCAGGTAAGTTTCATCAGGATCGATCCGTCTTCTGACCGGATCTGTTCGGGAATTCCCTGGAATCCGTCAATCCATTTGTCAAGCATCCTGCTGTATTTTTCAACTGCTGTATCCTGCTTTTGCCTGGCTGCGTCATTCAGGTTCATCAGGGACAGCATTGCTGAGTTAAGGGATGGGTTTTCCGGATTAGTCATACCATCAGGAAGGATCATCGAAATTTCTTCCGGAAGCTGGAATACTTCGTTCGGAAGGAAATCACTCCGGAAGTACAGGGATTTCTCGCTGCGGTACAGTTCAGTTTTGTTGAACTGGTTCAGTTCCTTGCCTTCGTCATCCTTTTCCGCCTGGTAAACAACAAAATGCCATTGTTCACCGGATGCATTCCGGAGGATGCTGTACTCGGCGTTCTGGATGGCACTTAGCAGCGGATGTTCTGCTGCGTCTGCGTTTCCGGTCACAGTCAGTTTCCCCTTTTCACCGTTTCCGTCATGCTGTATCTGGCGTTGAAGCTTTGTTGAAAGCTTCAGTTCGTCGGCAAATGCAGTTGCAGTAGTAATCATCATTACAATGCACAGAACCATCGTCAGGATTCGTTTCATGGCGTTTCTCTTTCCTCCGGTTTCTCCGTATTCTTGATCGTCTGCTTCCACCAGCCATCCGGAAGATCTGCCAGAATAAACTGCAGGTCTTCTTCCGGAATATCTTCCAGGGCTCTCAGGAAGATTCCGGCGGCTTTTACCCGGATGTTCTGCAGGTCCTTTTCCGAGGGTACCGCTGATTCGCCTTCTTTCCAGTAAGGCGCATCACATGCGTTCCAGGAGAATTGCACCCGAAAATGTTCTCTATCTATTTTATTCAATTCATGAGCAATTTCAAGATTGCCATGATAATCTTCCGTTTCCCCGGGGGCGATGCTGATCCTGTATTCCCGGATATCATTCACACCGGATGATGTGGTTTTCTTTACTGCATTCCCGGAGATGGTTTTATCGGCTGATTTCAGGGATATTTCAAGCCGGGTCCTGTTTCGGACCCTGTTCCTCACTTCATCTGTATCGATGTTGCAGGTATATTCTTCTGTACCGTCCGGCTGCACAACCGATTCCCGGGTAAGTGAAATATTATGTCGCTCCGTTCCGTTCAAAGCCGGCGTTTTCAGGACCAGTTCATCTTTGAAGTTGTTCCCGTATTTCAGGCATTTCCAGTCTGCATCGGTATTTCGGATGCTGTCCTCGGCCAGACCGGATTTCCCGGTATAATTAACCTTCATCAGGTTTCCATCTTCATCCCGAAGCAGAGTCAGGCGCTGCTTTCCGCTCAGTACTACTTTGGAAAGGAATTGACGCACATGGATCAGCTCTTTATTTTCCAGATACCCGTTCATCTTTTCATCGGAAATCACATCCTGGCTGAGAACCATGGCGTACCGCTTTACAGCAGTTCCATACCCTTTATACTTTATACTGACTTTTGATTCGCTCACGGAATCCGGAAACAATTCCGGCAGTCCGCTGAAAAAACGGTAAAATTCCGGAAGCAGCACCCGGATTTCTGTATAGTATTCAGTCATGTCCGCTTCGGGGGAAATACCTGTCAGCAGCTCCGTCAGGTCAGTTCCTTCGGTAATGTAAATGCGGTCATCAAATGGAAAAAGTGTTTCTGTCCTGCCTTCTGTTTCCCTTGTCTTGCACTGAATGACAGGCTTATCATCCACATCAATCTCTTCTTCCTGGATAATTCCGTCGGAACGAATCCGGAAAGACATGTGCTTCAGAAGTCCGTTCAGCCATCCGGTACGGGTTTCAGAAAATTGCGGGATGCTGACCGCCTCAATCCTGCAGGTGACTTCGGCCGGTTTTTCTGCAGGATATGATAATTGCGTCAGAAGATCGTCAATTGTTCCGGCAAATGCAGATACAGGAATGATCACAAGGGCGAACAGTATAATTCCTGCAAACCTGAATTGTCTCTTTCTCATTGAGGTATCATCTCTCCCGGAAAAAAAATATATCGGACAAATCATTCATTCAGCCCGGCGAAGAATTCTTCCAGAATCCGTTCTGTTTCATCCGGATCATTGCAGCGGTTGATCCTGGCGCGGACTGCAGCAGCTCCACGCAGTCCGTGGATATACCATCCGATATGCTTTCTCATCTCCCGAACGGCAATATGCTCCGGAAGATGGGAACGCATGGCATTTGAATGCATCCGGATTATTTCAGCCCGTTCAGACAGGGTAACCGGCTGGACAGGTTCACCATTCAGGAGCTGCCGGATTCCGCGGAATATCCATGGATTCCCCATAACTCCCCTGCCGATCATGACACCGTCTGTACCGGATTCCTGAAGTCTTTTTACTGCATCCTCCGGTGTAAATATATCCCCGTTTCCGATGACCGGAATACTTACAGCCTGCTTTACCAGCGAAATCGTTTCCCAGTCAGCTTCTCCGCTGTATTGCTGTTCTTTGGTCCGTCCGTGAACGGTGATTTCGCAGATCCCGGCATCTTCGGCCATTTTCGCGTAATCCACAGCACAGATATGTTCATTATCCCACCCCAGCCGCATTTTTACGGAAACAGGAATGGAAACAGCACGGACCGTCTTTTCCATCATGCGTTGGGCAATATCCGGCGTTTTCAGTAATCCGCTTCCTTCCCCGGAAGATGCAACTTTTCTTGCCGGGCATCCCATATTCAGGTCGATACCGTCATATATTCCCAATGATTCGATTCTCTTTGCGGCTTCGGCAACAATATCCGGATCACGGCCAAAAAGCTGCAGAATCAGTTTCTTTTCTTTATCCCCCCGGATCATCAGTTCCCTCGTAGCCCGTTGGTTTGGAGCACAAAGATATCCCATCGCACTGATCATCTCGGTATACCCGGTTTCACATCCCAGCTCTTCGCAGATCATCCGGAAGATAAAATCGGTAATCCCGCACATGGGGGCGAGCCGGATCTTATTCATATCTGGCTTCCCGGGGAAAAACTGTAATCCGCTCAGTAATATCCGGATAAACCGTAAGCGGCACATATACAGCTTCCCCTTTGCCGGAAGGAAGGACCGGAATATCAGCGGGAATTCCGCCTTCAGCCGGCCATCTTGCAATCCGTTTCAGAGGAGCGAAAGTTTTCCCGTTTTTTATATAGGGTTTTCCGCAGGCCGCATACCGATAATCCGCTCCGGAAACATTCAGTGACATCAGGCGGTTTCGGACAAGAATGCATATTCCATGGCGCTGGGTTTCCTCGGTATATATCCGATCGCCCTGGTGAAAAATAAGGGTGTCCAGGTTCTCCCAGGAGCGCCGGATCCGCAGATATCCCCCTCCGGACCGGATTATTTCATCCGTATTGGCGGGAATTTCTGTCCCGTCCCCGTTCTGTACGATAATATCAGCTGTTTCTGATTCAGCGCAGAAAAGCAGGAGATTAATATCAAAGGGTTCTTTGCAGCGGAAGTGAACCGATTCTCCGTCAGATGTCAGGAGAGCAGTATGATATCCGTTCGATACGAGATATCGTCCGGGCAGCAGATAATTGAGCCGTATATCTTCTTTGCCGGTTGTTGTTACGGCATATTGCCATGCTGCTGCGGCGGCACGGGCGAGTCTTGCAAGCGTGCGGACCTCCCGGTCCTGTTCTGGAGCCGGATCAAAACACCGGGCGCCCCCGTCCCCGTCCAGATGGTTGACAAACCTGTAACCGGATTTATCCGCATGAGACAGGCAGTCAGCAAGTCCGTTGTATACCAGCCGGACCAGTTCATTCACAACCCAGGTTTCTGTTCCGGTCTGCATTTGGCTGATCATTGCTTCTGTCCATGCGGCTGTGGCAGCAGGATGGATTCCCTGGTTTGCGCCGCAGCCGGCCAGGAGAACATTCGCTGTTGTTCCGCCGCATACAGCGCCGTGATGCTTATGGATATATTCCCACCCTTTCCGGCCGGCGGACAATTCCTGTCCGTTTCCGCTGTATACGGCCGAATAAGCAGTAAACCGCATTCCGTCTGCCAGGATTTCAGCATGGTTGGTCAGGTGCTGTGTGTTGAAAAAATCCAGTTCTGCAAAGTCTTCGCGGGCATACAGCGCTTTCATCTCTTCAGCGGAATCCGGAAGGTTCAGGGATGTGCGCTGCTGGAAATGATGAAGCGCTGTGGTCCAGTCCATAGCCGCACTGCGCAGGCGTGAGCAAAGGCGCAGTACAGCCTTGAGTCCGCTGAACCGGTAAAAGCGGACCAGGAATTCCATCAGGTCTGCAGGTTGTACGCGGACCCAGCGTGTTCCGGTAAAGCGGTCCCATCCTGCTTCAAGCCATCGGCACCATCTGGCAAGCCGTTTCAGGATTTCTTTGTCTCCTGAATACTCAAACATGGCGAGGGCGGCCCGGGCAACGGAAACCTGATCGGCTTCCGCGATTCCTGCGAAACTTCCGTCTTCTGTATCCGCAAGTGCACGGATAACCGCTTTTGCGGAAGCCTCGTCCGCAGGATGGTCACAAATCAGGCACGCCAGGGAAAAAGCGCCTTCCCATGTATATGGACAGCTGGAAAACTCCTTCAGGTTCCTGTACAGGGAAATCAGTTCTCCGGCTTCAGTACGCACAAGTCCTCGGCTCAGGCCGCTTTGTGCGGAGTTCATCAGCGGATATCTGCTGTAGATTGGTTTTTGCGGCATATTGTTTCCTTTCTTCCTTTGGGTCAGTACAACAGCATATTATACAGGATTTACCGGTTGAAAACAAGCAATGCAGTCATTCACCCGGCTTACGAAGTGCCGTTATTCGCCCGGCTTACGAAGCTTAAATCCGGTCATCAGGGCTGTTGCGATTTCACGTCCTGTTTCATCGGCGACATTCACAATATAAACGCAGCTGTTCCTTCCGTCCTTCCTGCATTCAGCCCTTGCTGTCAGTTGTTTCCCTTTGGGCTGATTCAGGTAGTTGACACTGACCTGTTGCGCAACCGTTGGATGATGAATGCTGGAACTTGCGACTGCAAAGGCAAAATCAATCAGTGTAAAGATTGCCCCGCCCATTACACCCCCGTCAGCATTCCGATGATGCTCCGTAATTTCAAAGCTGCATACGGCATTCCCGTCTTTCAGCTCATCAATCCGGATTCCGCTTTCTGTAGCAAACAGGTCTCCCGCAAAATACGTTCTGGCTGCCTCCAGTGATTCAAATGTTCCCGTTCCGGTTTTCATATTCTACCCATTTCCTTTCTATTCAAATTGCGATCTGTACAAACGGTAATAAAAACCTTTGGATTTCATCAGGCTTTCATGGGTCCCCTGTTCAACCACATCTCCCCTGTCCAGAACCAGGATCCTGTCTGCGTTCTGAATCGTGGAAAGCCGGTGCGCGATCACAAAGCACGTTTTCCCCTTCATCAGCATCCGCATGGCCTGCTGGATTTCACGTTCCGTGGAGGTGTCCACATTGGAAGTTGCTTCATCGAGAATCAGCATCGGAGCGTCATACAGCATGGCACGGGCAATCGTCAGCAGCTGTTTCTGGCCTTTTGAAATGTTCCCGCCGTCTTCACTGATGACCGTATTGTATCCGTCCGGAAGGCGCATGATGAACGGATGGATATGAGCGGCTTTCGCGGCAGCAACTGCCTCGTCCATTGTCGCGTTGTCCTTTCCGTATGCAATGTTTTCAAATATCGTGCCGCGGAATACCCAGGTGTCCTGCAGTACCATTGCATAAGCCCTGCGCACACTGCTGCGTGTACAGTCGCGGATATCATTTCCGTCAATTTTCACTGCTCCGCTGCTGACGTCATAAAACCGCATCAGGAGATTGATAATAGTTGTTTTCCCTGCGCCGGTCGGCCCGACAATTGCAATCAGTTTCCCGGCATCCGCTTTCATGCACAGGTCATGAATGACCGGAACCCCGTCTTCATATCCGAATGCCACATGATCCAGTTCCACATTGCCCCGGATATCCGTCAGTTCCACCGCATCGTTACGGTCATGCAGCTCTTCATTTTCATCCAGCAGGGAGAACACGCGTTCCGCCGCAGCCAGTGCGGAAAACAGTTCATTGATGATGTTGGCAATCTCATTGATCGGTCCGGAAAATTTGCGGGAGTACAAAACAAAGGAAGAAATGGAACCGATTGTAATTCCGCCGCCCATATACAGCAGGGATCCGATCAGTGCGATCAGGGACAGCGTGATATTATTGATCGTTCCCATGGTAGGTCCGATGGTCACGCCGTAATAATCCGCTGTATAATATGCCTCTGCCGCATCGGTATTGATCTTTTCAAACCGGTCCTCCACCTTTTTTTCGTATGCATATGCCTGGATGGTCTTCTGCCCGCTCAGCATTTCTTCCACAAAACCGTTCATTATTCCATAATTTTTGGATCTCCTGACAAAACGCGGCTGGGTAATTTTCCGCATTCTGGTCGTGTAGATGATGGCGGCCGGAACGCTGAACAGGACAACCGCGGACAGCGGAAGGGATATGGAAATCATCATGATGACGGAACCGGCAACCGTCACGACGCTGGTCAGGATGGACACGATATCCGTGGACATGCAGGTGGAAATGACATCGATGTCATAACTGACGCGGCTGATAATATCCCCGGCCTGGTTTCTGTCAAAATAACCAACCGGCAGTTTCATCAGTTTGTCAAAAACACTTTGGCGCATATGTTTTGCCGCGCGTTTGGACACATTCATCATAATGGCATGAATGGAGATCGTCAGTACTGAACTCATGACATAACAGATCAGCATCCGGGAAGCGAAAAACCATACCCGGTCAAAATTGACCTTCCCGGAACCGGCAGCAGCTTCATTGATGGCGGAACCGGCAAGATTGGGCCCCCAGAGGGAAAGCAGGTTGGAGCATATGCAAAGCACGGCCACTGCAAGAATAAGCCATCGGAAAGGTCCGAGAAATACCAGCATTCTTCTCAGGGCATTCCGGGTATCTTTGGGCTTTGTCATAATGGAATCACGCCGTGCCATCTCAATCCACCTCCCCCATCTGGGTTTCGTGAATTTCTCGGTATACCGGACATGACCGGAGCAGTTCTTCATGTGTACCGTATCCGATCATCCGTCCTTCATCAAGGACAATAATCCGGTCCATGGACATGATGGATGAAATCCGCTGGGCGACCACAATGGTTGCAGCGCGGTGATGGTTCTTCCGGATTGCGCGCCGCAGGGATGCGTCCGTCCGGTAATCCAGGGCAGATGATGAATCATCCAGCACAAGGATATCCGCGTCTGCCGCCAGTGCGCGCGCAACAAGAAGGCGCTGCCTCTGCCCTCCTGAGAAATTGGCACCGTGGATCACCGCCCGGTGGTCATATCCGTCTTCATACTGATCTATGAATTCCTGTGCCATCGCATCCCGTAATGCTGCCTTGATGGCTTCTTCTTCCATATCCCTGCCGAATACAACATTTTCCCGGATCGTATCTGCGAAGATAACGTCATTCTGGAAAACAACCCCAAACATGCGGTGCAGTTCATCTGCGGCGTAAGTCCGTACATCCCGTCCCCCGATGAATATATGTCCTTCCTGGGGATCGTAGAACCGCATCATCAGATTGATAATACTGGTCTTTCCGGCACCGGTGGCCCCGATGATTCCGAGGGATCCGCCGCGGGGTACGGAAAATGTCACGTCCTCCAGGCATTTTTGCCGTGTGGATCCGGCAAATGATTCAGATTTGTTTTCACCTGCGTTACTGTCATGGTCATAGCTGAAAGATACATGATCAAACAGGATATAGTCATCGCTGCATGCCCGGGCAGCCATTTCTTCCGGAATCGGCTGCAGCTGGTTTTCAGTCATTGCGACTGCTCCGATTCGGCCGGCAGAAGCATTCGCCTTCGACATCATCATAAAGATCCGGTTCAGTCCCATTACGCCCATCAGGATCATGTTGAAGTACGTCAGAAAAGCCAGGATCACACCCGGTTCTGTTTCCCCTGTATGGACGCGCTGTGCTCCGATGAGCACAACAAGCGTCAGGCCGATATTGAGAAACAATGTAACAACGGGTCCCGGAAGAGCCATAATCATCCCGGCGCGGATATCCCTCCGGGCAGTTTCCGTATTGGCTTCCATGAACCGTTTCCGCTCATAGGGCTCACGGGACAATGCTTTCACAACCCGGATGCCGGTTATATTTTCCCGCATGATGCGGACAATTCCATCCATGCCTTCCTGGACTTTGGTATACAGGGGGATTCCTTTCATCGAAATGAATATCACCAGCACAATCATAATCGGCGCCATAATGCAAAGAATGGATGCCAGGCCTGTATCCATGGCAAGCGTAACGCCTATGCCGCCGATCAGCATAATCGGCGCGCGGATCCCGATTGTCTGCATGGACTGGATAAAAGACTGTACATTGTAGGAATCGGAAGTCATCCGCGAAATCAGGGAAGGAAGTCCGATTCCATCCATCTGCGAACCGGACAGATTCAGTGCGGCATGAAAAAGATCCTTTCGGATTTTCCATGTGGCTTCTTTCGCGGTTTTTACAGAGAGTCGGTTGGCGTTTACATTCAGAAATCGGACGCACAACGCCAGGGTAACCATCGCTGCGCCCCAGAGCAGAACAGAATGAATCTGCCTGGTCGGTACGACATGGTCGATCAGGTGTTCCATGACATAGGGAATCATCAGTTCCAGTACGGTTCCGGCCATTTTGATTCCCATGACACCGCTGATTCTCAGCGCATATTGACGGAGGTATTTCCACAAAAAGCGCATGCTGTTCCCTCATTGCTGTTCTGATTCATGAATATTTTACCATAGATAAAAGATGAATTGGAAAAACGTTTTTGTTTTCTTTTTGATCAGCATTTCCTGTCTGCCGGATTCATTCCGCGTGAGCACAGTCTGGTAATGCCGTATCATGGAAAGCTATAAAGGACAGGACCAGCCGCGTAACCGGTTCCTTTGATTGTTCTGCCTGTTTTCAGGTCGAAGCTGTTTCCTGATTGTAAAAGCTTGCCTGATCCATAAAAATGCAGCTCCGGTATTCCGGAGCTGCGTACTTTGAAGGTATCTTTTATTTGGTTCCGAAAATGCGGTCACCGGCGTCGCCAAGTCCGGGAACGATATATCCATGCTCATTCAGATGGTCGTCCAGGGCGGCAACATAGATATCCACATCCGGATGTTCCTTCTGGATTCTTTCGATGCCTTCGGGGGCAGCGATCAGGTTAACCAGCCGCATATGATGACATCCGCGCTGTTTGATAAAATTGATGGCTGCGCTGGCGCTTCCGCCCGTAGCCAGCATGGGATCCAGGATCAGCAGCATGCGCTTGTCGCTGTCTTCAGGCAGCTTGCAGTAATATTCCACCGGCTCCAGTGTTTTGGGATCACGATAAAGGCCGATATGGCCGACACGTGCCGCCGGAACCAGGTTGATTACACCGTCCACCATGCCCAGGCCGGCTCGCAGGATCGGGACCAGTCCAAGCTTTTTCCCGGCAAGCACTTTGCATTTGCACCGGGTGATGGGAGTCTCCACTTCGATTTCTTCTGTTTCCAGGTCACGTGTAACCTCATAAACCATCAGCATTGCGATTTCGGAAAGGAGTTCACGGAAAGCCTTTGTCCCGGTATTCTTGTCACGCATAATGCTCAGCTTATGCTGAATCAGCGGATGATCGAAAACAACAACCTTACTCATACCTGAAACCTCCGTAATCTGATGTGGAATGGCTTTCATTCCTTTTGATTTATTTTATCAGAAAGGGCGTATCAGCGCAACAATCTTTTAGGGCCTGCTTCCATTCCATGTCCCTTTGTAATATAATCTTACCAATGAAAAACGGCTTTTGCCTCAAAGGAGTCCTGTCATGTTTCCTGCTCCTTCATCACGATATATATTCGGTTCCCTGCCCTGGTACAGCGTACTGATCGTTGCCGGTGCCGCAATTGCAGTCATGCTTGCACTTCAGGAAGAAAAAAGGGTTGGTATCAGAAAGGATACGATCATTGATCTGGCGCTGTGGCTTCTTCCCCTTGGTATTGTCGGCGCGCGTATATATTATGTTGCTTTCTCATGGCCGGATTTCAGGGATAATCCTATTTCAATCCTGAAAATATGGGAAGGCGGTATTGCAATTTATGGCGCGGTGATTGCCGGCCTGATTGTGGTTCTTGTATTCAGCCGGATCCGGAAAATCCCCGCCCTTCTTCTTTGTGATCTGATTGCTCCCGGGCTTGTTCTTGCCCAGGGCATCGGCCGCTGGGGCAACTATTTCAATATGGAGGCTTACGGCGCTCCGGTGAAAGACCCGGCTCTCTGCTTTTTCCCTTTTTCAGTTCTGATTCCGTCTGATACATCAAATCCATGGCACCTGGCCACATTCTTCTATGAATCTGTATGGGATATCGGCGTGTTTATCCTTCTGGTTATCCTGCGCCGACGCCTGTTTCGCCGTCAGGGAGATGTCTTCTTCTTCTACGCGTTCCTCTATGCGTGCGGACGCCTTGTTATCGAGGATTTTCGGATGGATTCCCTCTATGCCGCTTCCTCAGTCCGTATCAGCCAGCTCCTCAGTGTTCTGGTTTGTGTCTGCCTCCTGGTTATGTATTTTATCCGTACCGGAAAACGTTCCGGCGGCATCCTGCGTATTTTGTTTTTTGCCGTTTCCCTCGCTTTCTCGCTTCCGGTACTTGCCTATACATTGAATATCATTCATCCTGCCGGAATGCCCGTTTTCCGTCGATTCATCTTTCTCTTTTCATATTCGGCCGTCAATATCCTGAGTCTCTTCATCCTGTACGGACGTTCATCACGGGAGGAGGTACTCTATGCCATCCACAAAGCTTAAAAACGCTTTATACCGGGCTGCTCTGCCCTTTGCGGCTCCTTCTGCCGGTACGGATCCGCTTCTTCCGGCATCCGGGCATCGGATCAACGATCTGAACGGCCTGTCACGGATCTTTCGCCGTCATCATGTGCTCGGCGGAGCCGTCCTTATCTCAGACGGAAAAGACTGTTCTGTCGTTTTTGAACGTTCGTCTTCATCCGTCCCTTCTCCGGAGGATGATTCCTGTTTCCGTGTTGCATCCATTACGAAAATGGCAACCGCGCTTCTATCGCTCCTGCTCGTCCATGACGGACTGCTGGACCCGGATGAACCGGTTGCCCGATATCTTCCGGAAAGCGGCGGAATACCGGAGCTTGAGAATGTTTCCCTGCGTCATCTTCTTTCCCATACATCAGGCCTTTCAGACCCGCCCGGCCTGGAAAAAATGCTGGAATCCGGTCTGCCCTACCGGGATGCTGTTTCCGGTTCACGTTTTGCAGAACCCGGAACGCTTTTCCGATATTCGAATCTGGGATTCGGCCTTATCGGCTGTATGATGGAATATATAACCGGCATCTCCCTGGGGAGTCTTTTTTCTTCCCGCATATTCATTCCCCTCGGGATGAATGCATCGATTGAAGGCTGCAGCCTTCCCGGGAACCGGATTATGCCCGTCATCCGGATATTGCCTTATCATCCGGAAAAGGCAGTAACTGTAACAGTGCTCGGCCGTTCTCCTCTTACCGCACCGGATCCGCTGCGTCATTACGGACATACAGCCGGGAGTATGTATACGGATATTCGGTCCCTGCACAGGCTCCTTTTGTGCATCCGGGATGGTGGTGCGCCTTTGATCCCCGCCCGCGGTGGTTCTGTCATGAAAGATATCCACGCCTCCTACGGGAAGCTTTCGCCCTCCCTTTCCTATGGTCTGGGATTGCTGATTATCAATGATTCCCGTCTCTCTCCCTTTCCGTTGATGGGACACCAGGGTTTTGCGTATGGCTGTGCGGACGGGGCTTTCTGGGAAGAAAGCACCGGCCATACCATGATTATACTGAACAGCGGCTGCAGCGAAGCCCGGGAAGGACGCCTGGGGCTTTGCAACCGGGATATGCTTCGCTGGTCTTTTCAGAAGGAGTTGTCTTCATGGTAAAAGTCAGTAGTGTCACTACGGTCCGCGGAAGGGTGGTCATCGAGCTGGATGACGGGCGCCGCTACAAAATCAGGAATTCGGATCTGGCTGGTTTTCCGGTTTATGAAAATATGGAAATGGAGGATTCTGAATTTGAAAGGAAGATCCTTCTTTGCCAGTATCCGGAGGCGCTGAACGCCGCAGTTGCGATGCTGGCCCGCCGGGCCTGCAGCCGCAGGGAAATCCGGGACAGGCTGCTTTCCCGCGGCTGGTGCCAGGAAACCGTTGATATGGTATTTGCAAAACTGGATCAGCAGAATCTCCTGGATGACCGGGACTTCAGCGATCAGTGGACGCGTTACCGGGCTTCAGGGAATTACGGAACCGGCCGGATTTACAGGGAATTGCGCAGTAAGGGGATCGATGAGGAAACCGCTCTGGAATCGATCGGTTCCGTCAGTCCGGAAGATCAGCTGGAAAGCGCTTCCGCACTTGCAATGAAAGCGGCATCCCGAAGCAAACCCGGCGAAGATCTGTTCCGGATCCGGAACCGGGCGCTCCAGG
>Ga0247610_10002951_pt1 | contig 19115 bp, 14 predicted proteins | sample 174DNAGHGhighgp2_FD_193483 | JGI IMG/M metagenome (GOLD analysis project Ga0247610, IMG submission 193483) | Sheep rumen microbial communities from Palmerston North, Manawatu-Wanganui, New Zealand - 1742 DNA GHGhigh gp2 | ecosystem: Host-associated > Mammals > Digestive system > Stomach > Rumen...
TCCATCTAATTCTATACATATAGGACAATTAGTTTTAAAAACATTTAATATTAATTCATCATCTATATTTTTAGTATATTCCTTAATTAAGCTTATTTTAATTCTCCAGTTATCTCCAAAATCATATTCATAATAGAATTCATCATCTATTATAATAATATCCTCAATAGCTAATTTTTCTAATAATTCATTACCTGATACCATTATTAAATTAGAATATAAATCAATACTAGAATCATAATTAATATGTTTTATATTATCTTTTATATGCTTAATATCTTCAGCATATGATAGATATCTATATTTAGATGAATATTTTGATTTTAACCAATCATAAAATTCAGATTCAGTATCACCATCAAAATCATCTAGATAATATAGGTCATCTATCTCATCCTCAAAATTACATCTAAAATAGATACCAGCATATCTTTTCCATTCTTCAAAATCATTTTTTGTTATTTCATTAAATTTTTCTTTTGAAAAAACAAAATGATGTAGATGACTATTTTGAAATCCGAAACATTTTTGAATTGCATAATTTAATGCATTTAACTGCATATTAGATTGTACTAATATAGTTCTACTAATACCATTTATAACTTTTCCATATTTCTTTAATGCTTCTATATCAGCATTACTAATATCCAATTCTAGCTTTAATTCATATACTCTTTCTTTCATCGTTACTCCTTTAATAATAAATCCAACTAATAGATTTGTATAACAATTCTTGAACATTAATTCATAAAATTATATACCTAATTTATTATATAAATCCTTTTTCTTATTTTTACCGAATAAGAATTTAAAAATACTAGTAAATCTATGAGTTAATAAAAACCACATATTTTTAATTAGGCACAAAGGATATAATATAGCCTTAGATCCTAAAACAGGGTACATTGCCTTTCTATAATTTTTATTTGTTAAAAATACCTTAACAATAAAATATCTTTTTTTATCTACATGGGCAACAGCCTGGGCTGTTGAACCATCATTTTCTTTTCCAAATCCATGAATCCCTGATTTTAGCATATATTCAATGAAATATGAAATATCAGTATCTTCAAATTCATCAAATTTAATATCAGATAAATAATATAATACATTTAAAACATTATTATATAATTTCATTAATCCTAATGATTCTAGATCATTATGCAATTTATCATAATCTATGCTAGTCTTCTTTAGCATATAATAAAAATCTAGCATATATCTAATTCCAGCTCCTTGCCTTAAATGATGAGCGAAATGAGCAAGACAATAAATAAAATGCTCATTATCATTTAAGGCATATAAGGAATTAGATATATTATGAGCCATATTAAATGGCTTAGAAAAATATTTTATTAATTCCTTTGGATGACTATCATCAAGTAAAGCAAAATGAAGCTCAATCATAATATTATTCTTATAAAATGAAATATTATGAGGCTCTCCTCCTATTTCTAATTCATATCCATTTGATACTAATAATTTTCTAGCCTTATCTAAATCATTAATATCAATATATACATCTATATCTCCTCTTGTTCTTATACTTATATCATCATATAAATTACAAAGTACAGATCCTTTAAAATATAAATGATTTATATTATTTTCATTAAATATATTAGTAATTTCATTTTGAATAGAAATAAATGATTCTTGCTTAACTACCCATCCTATATAAAACTTTTTATATGATTTATCATTATAAACAGGATAAAGAACAGTCTGTAATGACTGTTCTATTGAAAGATTTATTAAATCCTTATCATTTTCTATTTTATTTAATTTTTCATTTTTTAAATATGCTTTTAAGCATTTAATAAATTCTTGCATAATTATTCCTTCATTTATTTCATATTATAAAATAGAATCAATTAATATAAATAATTTTTCATCATTAGAATTTGTTTTAAATTTTAAGAATCATCTTTTATCAAAATATAATATTTATACTATGATTTATGTATAATTAAAAAAAGTGTTATCGTTTTTTATGGAGAATCAGTTGATTTTTCTAATTTTTAACTCTAACTTATTTTATATTTCATAAAGTATCATTCTACCTTGAAAACTAAGTGTATCAATTAAAGTAAGATTATCTTTTCCAAGATATTTACAATAAGAATTCATTAAATTAGTTACATTTACTCTAAAATCTTTCAAAATATTATCTTTTTTATTCGTATCATAAATATTATAAGCAAAAACAACAACACTTTTACTTAAAGGATTAATCAAATCTAAATTATCAAACAAACTAAAAAAATAGCTATAATCTTGTTTATTTAAAGAATGACCAAATATAATTACACTTTCACATTGAAAATCTTTTATTATTTTTAAATTAATATTTCTAAGCATTCTTCTACATGTCTTAGTAAATATATATTCATTATCATCAGGATTAATACCATCTACATCTATTCCAAATATAATTTCATCATCTTTTTCTAGTGAACCATTAATATGCCAACAAGTAACTTTATGATTATTTAATGAATTAATCAAAAATGGACTGGTATAGTTAAATGTATCAATAGATATCGTATTTTGAGTCAATAATTTTGAAATCAATTCATTCTTATAAAAATTATAGGTATTCCTTTTCTCGTTATCATAATAAATATAATTTAAATAACTGCTAAAATTCGTTTCAAATTTTTTTAATTCTAATAATAAATAATCATAAAATTCACTTTCCGAACTGTATATACTATATTTTCCTTTTTTCATAATATATGTTGCAATAATATATTTATTGTCAATATTATCAATTGAGTTAAGTGACTTCAGTTCCATAAAAACATCATCCCAAAATGAATCATCTAATCTATTCTTACTAAAAGATTTTTTCATAGATGATTCAATATCACACCATTTTATTTCTTCATCTTCAATTTTGCTATTAATATATGAATCAAAATAAAAAAATAAATACCAAACTGAAACATCTTTATTAACTAATTGTTCTAGTTTTTCATTTAAAAAATCAATAATAGTATTTTTATCCGATCTACCACTTAAATATTCTAATTGAATAATATTTTTCAAAATACTATTAATTTCAGTCTTAGATAAAAAATAATCCTTATATGAAGTCTTCATTTTGCAATACAAATCAGCTCCATTACCAATCACTAGTTTTGTTTTCGTTAATCTGTAAATTCTACTATATTTTTCTTCAATCATCAAACAACCTCACATTATTATAAATGATAATATTTTAACCTATCTATGTGAAGACCAATAACATACACTTTTAAAATACCATATACACTGGGAATCTTTTATGGATACAAAATATCTTTTCTTATCTACATGAGCAACTGCTTGTGATGTAGAGCCTTCATTTTCTTTACCAAAGCCATGAATACCTGATTTAAGCATATAATCAATAAAGTATTCTATATTTTGTTCTTCATAATCATCAAATTTTTCATTAGTTAAATAATATAATACATTTAATGAATTATTATATAACCTAGATAATCCTAATAATGCTAAATCATTATGAAGCTTATCATAATCTATGTTAGTTTTCTTTAGCATATAGTAGAAATCTAACATATATCTCATACCTGCACCTTGTCTTAAATGATGTGCAAAATGCGCAAGGCAATAAATGAAATGCTCATTATCATTTAATGCATATAGATTATTAGATACATTATGTGATATATCAAATGGTCTATTAAAGTATTTCATTAATTCTTTTGAATAATTATCATCAATTAATGCAAAGTGTAATTCAATCATAATATTATTCTTATAAAATGCAATATTATGTGTTTCACCACCATCTTCTAATTCATATCCATTAAATATTAATAAATTCTTTGCTTTATCTAAATCATTTATATCTACATATACATCTATGTCTCCTCTAGTTCTTATACTAGAATCATCATATAGATTACATAATACTGATCCTTTGAAATATAAATGATTTATATTATTAGCATTAAATATACTAGTTATTTCATTTTGTAATGATAAAAATTCTTCTTGTTTCAAAGTCCAGCCAATATAAAATTTTTTATACTCTTTTCCATATAAGTTGGATATAAAATAGTTTGTAAAGACTATTCTATGGCAAGATTTATTAAATCCTTATCATCTTCTATTTTATTCAGTTTTTCACCCTTTAAATATGCTTGTAAGCATTTAATAAATTCTTGCATATAACAATCAACCTACAAAAATTACTTTATATGAATAATAACCACTTAAAGACAAAATGACAAATTCATTTTAAAGACAATTAGTTTAAAAATACTTTTTCAAGCATTTCAATAGTATCTTTAAATCCATCAGTATAACTATAATCGTTACTAGAAATAACAAAATTAAATATTTCGTTTTTACAATTGTCATCTGGACAATATTTAATTAGATTAGTATTTTCAATCTCACTAGAAAAAGTACTAATGAATCCATTTACTGTATCATCGACACTGACACTATTCATAACCATACGTTTTAAAACATCTTCTGATCTTTCAACAAATTTTTTATTTGTAATCATATTATTAATGACTTGATCTGAGAGCAAATGTTCTATTGAAAATTCATAATCACTAATCTTACTTAAAATATGCTTAATTCTAATACTTGGTTTTAAAAGATAAACCTTTAATCGTTCTGAAATAGGATTTTTATAAAATTCCTTATCAATCAATTCGTTACGTGCTTTTTTTCCAGCATAATCAGAATCAAATAAAGCTACCATCTTACTCTTAAAATTAGCATACATACATGCTTTTGCTTTTTTAACAATTTCACCACAACCACCGCAATCAAAAACAATTAACTTTTTATTATCGACTAGTTCCTTTAACCCAATTGAATAACGATTAATTGAAAGCATAAGGTACTTAAAATCTGTTTCTCCTTCCACAAATATGGTAGGTACATCTACTAAAGAATGATGGGTAAAAATTTTTTTCATATCATTTAATTCATCCATTTTATCTTTAATAAATGGAGCAACAAGAGTCATCAACCCCATTCTATTCGCTAATATTTCAGAATTTTCACTTGAAATAACTGTTTGATCACTACCATCTTTTTTTGAAACAAATGACACAAAAGCACCATCATTATCTTTTTGCAAATAAAAAGCTGGTGAGTGAGTTGTAGTAAAAATTTGTATTTTTTTAGAATACTCCCTGAATTCATCAGCCAAAGCAAATGAATTTGACAATTCCATACCATTTTCCGGTTCTTCAAATCCCCAAATTGTACAGACATTCATGGACCCTTGATTTCTAGATTTTTGATTTTCTTCAGCAATGTAATCCAAAATAATTGGAATATGTCTAGCTTGAATTCCATCACCCCTAAAAGCTAAAGGAACATGATAGGAACCATTTGAAGAATATGTATCAAATATTAATGATTTAAAAATATCATTTAAATTAGTCGGAATCTTTAGTTCACTGAATAGATTTAGTCGTCGATTTACACTATCACTTATTTTAGAAGTATAATCTTTCAATGACTCAGAAAAATTTTCTGCTGAATTTAAAACAGGACTAATCAACGATTCAGAAATTGCAAAATATAACTCACTTAGCAAAGTTTTAAAGTATTCTTTACTTTTAACAGCAGGTACATATCGATACTTTATCCTTTTCAAAGCCCCAGGAACTCTAGATTTGGGAGCTGTTTTCTTACCAGCTTCTGTAAGAATGCTTTCCTCGAAGTAACCATTTGTTCTCCATACCTTAGTCCAAATAAATATACCATGTTCAGTATAACTGTCAGGAATTTCAAACTTAATAACTATCTTTATTTCTTTCGTAGAATGACTAGTAATTGGAAACAAATAAGAAAAATCCTTAGAAAAATCAAAAGGAGTATCATAATCAGTTTCTCCATTAAAAAATAAATTCAAGGCTTTTAAAATATTTGATTTACCTGCATCATTTGTTCCAACAAAAATATTAAAATCTTTAGGGGCAAACTTTTCTTGTCGAATCGAGCGAAAGTTCTTAATTTGAACTCCACATATTTTTATTCTTTTTCTCATAAACACCTCAGAAAAATTATTTCAAACAAAAATGAATAATTTTTACAAATATAATTTTTTTACAATCTCACCGAATGTATCAGGTTTATTTGGATTAAATATTTCATTACAAGTCATAACGGTAACTAAATTTTCAGTATCCGACAAATTAATTATATTATGAGTCCATCCTGGAATCATATATACAGCTTCTATTTTATCACCTGACACTTCGAATTCTACAAATTCACCAGTATTAATATTTCTTTCTTGTATTAATCCATGACCTGAAACAACAATAAATTGTTCCCATTTTGAATTATGCCAATGGTTACCTTTAGTTATACCAGGTTTAGATATATTGATAGATATTTGACCACAATCTAAGGTATGTACTAACTCAGTAAATGATCCTCTATCATCTATATTCATCTTAAATTCATATTTAAATTTATCTTTAGGTAAATATGATAAATATAATGAGAATAATTTCTTTGCAAAACTACCTTCAGGCATTTTAGGCATCATTAATGACACTGGTTGATTTTTGAATTCTAATAATAAATCTATTATTTCACCTAATGTAACCTTGTGTGTTACTGGTACATAACAATACTTACCATTAGGATTATCTATTGTTTCAACGCCATTAAATTCACAATGCTTTTCTTTACCTTCTAAAAGATCATACATACCTTCTACTAAATCATCAATATATAATAATTCTAATTCAGTATTTCTATCATTTACTTGATATTCTTCATCATTGGCTACAGCCCAACAGAATGTAGATACTGCACTATTATATTTAGGTTTAGAGTGTCCCATTAGATTAGGAAATCTATATACTGCAACTTTAACATTATTTTCTTTAGCATAATTAAAGAATAATTCTTCTCCTGCTAATTTAGATTTGCCATATTCTGATGTACCAAATCTTCCAGCAAGTGTTGCTTGAATAGATGAAGATAACATTATAGTAGATTTATTATTATATTTCTTTAGTGTATCTAATAATGTAGATGCAAATCCGAAATTACCTTCCATAAATTCTTTTGTATCCTTAGGTCTATTAACACCAGCTAAATTAAATACAAAATCACATTTCTTACAATATTCATTTAATTCTTCAATAGTTGAATCTATATCATATTCATAGATTTCATCTATTTTGATATTTGGTCTTGTTCTAATTTTGTTATCTCTAATATTTTTTAAGTTATTTACTAAGGCTGTACCAACCATACCTTTAGCACCTGTAACTAATATATTCATATATTTTTAACCTCACTATTATTACTACACTTAATTAATGTTTTATATCTATAAGTTACAATCAACTTTATAAACAATAAATACAAAGAAACTCCAACTAATAATATTTATTATTGCTTTTTTTATCAAATCATTATATAATTATCTTGCAATTAAATATTGCTAATTAGAGAGATTGTATGTTCAAAACATACTTTTAAGGATTAACAAGTATCAACCGCTGTGCGGTGTGGGTTATTTGTTAATCCTATTTTTTATTTCTTTCTAAGTAGCTAACTAATGTTACACATTTTCTAAACTCAGACAATTTAACAATATCACTATTGTTCTTAAGTAATTCTTTTAGTTTATTTTTTACAACTCCACATTGACTTTCGTCATCAATTAGTAATTTCATCATACTATTTAATGATTTTTCTCTTTTTAAACCAACAAAATCAATCTGTTCTATTGACGAAATAGAAGGAAACTTTTGTAATGATTTTTTTAGCGCATCAAACTGGTGTTCTTTTTCTTTTTTAAAACCAATAAGTGTTTTTTCTTTGTTTATATCAATATAAAAATATAATGGAATCCAATATTTTGCATTGAAATATGCCTGCGTCCATTTAAGTAATTCAATTCCACTAATAGAAGGATTATCTTTAAGATAATCAATTATTATATCATCAGAATTATATCGTTCAACAGACTTAGGGGATTTAGCAACGATTGAAACTACTTTGTCATTATCACTAGGTAAATTTGAATTAACATTTACAACATAATATTTAAGTTTCTTATCATTTGAGTTGATTAATCCTGCAATCATCTTTTTATATTTTCTAATCTCTATTGGTGATGCCATTGGCTTAAATTGTGCCAATTCCGAGAACAGTTGAGTATAATTATCAGTTTCGATTACACTCAAATTAATAGTTTTATTTTTTAGTTTAAATTCTTTTTTGGTTTCAATAAATTTTTTTAAGTGAGGAGTCCAAGATATCAAAACAAGGTTTTTTTCAAGTTGTTTTAATTTTTCTCCATCCAAACAATCAATTAAATTATTAATTATTTCGTTAATATCCTCATCTTGCATTGAATAGCCAATAAAAATAATAGGATTAGAAGATAAAACTTGTAATAGCTTAGAAGTGGTTAAATGATTTTTTTCTTTAAATGAATCATAATCATCTTTAGTAATTATTATGGAATTAGGATCATTAACACAACCATGAATTTTATAAATTTCAGCATAATTAAAATTATCATTATAAAAATAATCTGATTGTTTTGTGAATTTAACATATTCATTTGAAAATAACAATTCAATTAATTGATCATAATTGGTTGTAAAAATAGCTGGAATATTATTTTTAAGTTTTTTAAACATCGTTAATTCTGTTATTTTATATTTTTCATCAGCAAATTCTTTTTGACTTGGAATTTTGTTAATGTGAGTTAACTTTGCAACCAAATATTTAAATGCATCATATCCTTTGTCATTTAATAATTCAATATCTTCTTGCGTGAAGATATCTTCATAATTGTTATTTTTAATTTTATTCATTAATTGAGAAGACAAATAAGTAGCTATCATTTGATTAACCATGCCTTCGGACATTGTTTTTCTATATTCAATTCGTAAATTATTAATAACAAATGATGGTATTCCTATTATTTTAGATAATTCATTTAATAGTTCATCCCATTTATATGAATTTTTTATATATCTTCTTGTAAAACCGGCTCCAATAAATAAATACGGTATTCTTTTTTCTGTTTGCAATCTTTTTATTATTGCACTATAAGTGTATTTTTTCATATTATTTATCATCTCCTGCGTTTATAATAATTAAAAGCAATTTATACTAAAATAATTATACAATAAAAAAAACATCTTATCGATGTTTTTTTATATTTTATTTAGAATCTTTTCTCCATACCATCTTATTAACGATTGATACATATGATTGGATAATTCTTACTACCTTCATTGATACACATTCATCAGTATAATCAGGGCATGGTTTGCCAAGTATACCATTGTTCTTCATATCAATTGCAATCTCGGTAGCTTGTAATAATTCATTTGTCGAAATACCTGCAAGCACAAAGTCACCTGCTTCAATTGCTTCTGGTCTTTCTGTAGATGTTCTAATGCATACAGCAGCAATTGGATGACCAATTGATAAATAGAATGATGATTCTTCAGGTAATGTACCTGAATCTGATACTATAGCTAAAGCATTCATTTGAAGATTATTATAATCATTAAATCCTAATGGCTCATTTACTCTTACTCTAGGGTCTAATTTAAATCCTGATGCTTCTAATTTCTTTCTTGATCTTGGATGACAAGAATATAATATTGGCATATCATATTTTTCTGCTAATGCGTTAATAGCATTAAATAATGAATTAAAGTTTTTATCAGTATCAATATTTTCTTCTCTGTGTGCAGATAATAAGATATACTTATTAGGTTCTAGATTTAATCTTTTTAGAATATCACTATTCTTAATTTTATCTAAATTACCTTTTAATACTTCTGCCATGGGTGAACCTGTAACATATGTTCTTTCTTTTGGCATACCAAGTTCATGTAGATATTTTCTTGCAGCTTCACTATATGGCATATTAACATCAGAAATAACATCTACAATTCTTCTATTTGTTTCTTCTGGTAGATTTTCATCTTTACATCTATTACCAGCTTCCATATGGAATACTGGTATATGTAATCTTTTAGCTGATATAGCTGAAAGACATGAATTAGTATCACCAAGTACTAATACAGCATCTGGTTTAATTTCTACCATTAATTCATAGCTTCTAGCAATTACATTACCACATGTTTGTCCTAAGTTTTCACCTACTACATTTAACCAAACATCTGGTCCACCTAAATCAAAATCACTCCAGAATACATCATTTAGGTTCTTATCATAGTTTTGGCCTGTATGAGCAATAATAGTATCAAAATACTTACGACATTGCTTCATAACAGCAGCAAGTCTAATAATTTCTGGTCTTGTACCAACTATAATTAATAATTTTATTTTATTGTTATTTTCAAATGAAACATTATAAGACATAGTTAAACACCAATCCTATTACTTATTATCTTTTGCCAACTCTTCTTGAATATAAGTTAGTTTCTTCATAGTTTCAATGATTTCTTTCTTGTTTAATCTTATTGCATTATTTGAATTGAACTCATCAATAGTTACTGCTTTTTTATTACCATCAACAAAATACTTATCATAATTTAATCCACGATTATCAGCTGGAACTCTATAAAAATTACCCATATCTTCAGCTTTAGCACACTCTTCCTTAGTTAAAAGTGTTTCATACATCTTTTCTCCATGTCTAATACCGATAACCTTGATATCTTCTTTCTTACCGCCAAACATTTCACATACAGCCTCAGCTTGCATACCAATTGTACATGCTGGTGCTTTTTGAACTAAAATGTCTCCATTTTGACCATGTTTAAATGCAAATAAAACTAAATCTACAGCTTCTTCCAATGACATAATAAATCTTGTCATAGAAGGCTCTGTTAAAGTAATAGGTAGTCCTTGTCTAATTTGATCAATCCATAGCGGAATAACAGATCCTCTTGAACACATGACATTACCATATCTAGTACAACAAATTCTCGTATTTCCACTATTTCTCGACTTAGCAACAGCAACTTTTTCTTCAATTGCTTTAGTTATACCCATAGCATTAATTGGATATGCAGCCTTATCTGTAGACAAGCAAATTACACACTTAACACCTTCATCAATAGCTGCAGTTAAAATATTATCTGTACCAATAACATTGGTTCTTACTGCTTCCATGGGAAAAAATTCACATGAAGGAACCTGTTTTAATGCAGCTGCATGGAATATATAATCAACACCATGCATTACTCCTCTACAAGATTCCAAAGATCTTACATCACCAATATAAAATTTAATCTTGTGAAAAAAGTCAGGATATTTGGCTTGATATTCATGTCTCATATCATCTTGTTTTTTCTCATCACGAGAAAATATTCTAATTTCACCTATATCAGTTTTTAAGAATCTATTTAATACAGCATTACCAAATGATCCAGTACCACCAGTAATAAGCAACACCTTATCCTTTAAAATATTTGTATCATTATCTGCATATTCTTCTAGTAATTCTTTAATTCTTTGTAATTTTAATTGATCTGCCTTATCTTCATCACTTTCATATGAAACAAAACTACGTAATGATGTTTTTGTAATCTCAGCAGCTTCCTTTTGAGTTAATCCACATACTTTTCTTAATTCTTTTAATGTCATAATAAAATACCTTCCTTAATTACAAAGAAAGTATATCACAAATATGCAATTTTTGCAACAAATAGCTTCATATATATAATTTTTTATTCTTTCGCAGACATTTAAATGTGAAAATATTGCTCTATTTTTTTTAACAAACATTGTCATTGATATTAATAAAATGAAAAAAATAATTATGATGTTACAATTGAATGCAACATCAGCTTAACTACTCTGACTGTATATTTTTGATAATCATTCATCAGTATACACTATCTTTCATATAATATAACTATGTAAAAAGAATTGTTTATTTTTTTATACTTTTTTTTATTAAATATATTCTTTTTAATGCATCACAAATACTATAATATGGGTACCAACCTAGTTTTTTTAATTTTTTAGTATCTAAAACCGCATATGAAGCTTTCGATACATTATCATTATTTTCTATTTCATAAATAACTTTTTTATTCGCAAGTTTTGCAATATACTCAGCATATTTTCCTAATGTCATATTATCGAAATCACCAGATATGTTATATGATTCACAATGTTTTCCATCAATTAATACTTTTAACAAACCAGAAACTGCATCTGATACATAGCAATACGAAAACAACTGATGACCTTTACTTTTTAAAATAATATCTTCATTTGCTAAAGCCTTATCCATGAATTGACTCATAGCCTTTGAATCTATTTTTTTATCTGGACCAATAACCCTCGAAAAACGAGCTATAGATATATTAACATTATATTGTTTGCTATATGATAAACATAAAAGTTCCGATAATCTCTTTGCTTCGTTATACCCACTTCTTATTTGATTGCAATCAATATATCCATTATATTTTTCGTCTATTGGATATTTATCTCCTTGCCCATATATTTCAACACTTGAAGCTAACAAAAATTTGCAAATTTTCTTTTTAACACCAATTTCTAATAAATTATTACATCCTAAAACATTTGTTAAAATAGTTCCAACCGGATCATTCTCATATTGTATTGGATGTGTATTAGAAGCAAGATGAATAATAAAATCAATTTCATCATCAATAATTATTTTTCTTGTGACGTCACAACATTTTCTAATTACATTTGTTTCATTCTCTCCACCGCTTCTAGAAAGAGAAATAACTTTTATATTATCATCAAAATATTCATTTCTATATTTAATTACTTCCACCAAAAATGAACCTATTAATCCAGTACCTCCAGATATTAAAATTGTCTTATTTCTTAAAGTAGCAAAAGAAATAAAGTTAGAAGTAGCAACTCTTTTTATATCTTCCATCTCTAATTCGGTATACATTTTACTTACCCCATTTTTTAAAACTATTTTATCCAATTATCTTTTTTAGAATGTAATAAAGCTTTAAAAATTTCTATATCTTCAACAGTAGTAATTTTAATATTCTTTTCTGACCCATTTGAAAAATAAGTAATATAACCATATTTTTGCATTAAAGAACACGATGCAGCCATATTAAAAACACCATCTTTAATCGCTTGATTATGAACATTCCATAATTCATTGAAATTATACGAATGAGGAGTTTGGGTTCTCCATAATTCCTCTCTATTTAATGCTTCTTTTGACTCAATACCATCGCTAGAAACAAATACAACCTCAGTAGTTGGTATTGCTGTTACTGCAGAACCAAATTTTTTTTGTTTAACTAGATTATCAGTTATTACATCTTGTGAAACCATTGGCCTATTACCATCATGTATAATTACAACCACATTATCCAGATCTTTATTATTATCATATATCGCTTTTAGACAATTGTAAATTGATTCTTGACCAGTATTGCCACCTACAACTATCCCTTTCAATTTAGTTATATTAAATTGTCTGGCATAAGCATCAAGTATGGAAGTCCATCCATCAAGACATGCAACATATATTTCATCTATATTTGGATGGCACTGGAACGCCTCTAAAGTATAAATAATTATTGGCTTATTCTCGACAGTAATAAATTGCTTTGGTAAATCTTGATGAGTTCTACTTCCTATACCTCCAGCAGTTAAAATTGCAATATTCATATAAACCTCCCCTTATTTTGAATAAAAACTCTATTTTTTTACAATTAACAAATAATACACAAATATATCTTTTATTGATATAACAATTTAAAAATGACTATATTGGACTTGTTCCTCTACATAAAGCTATATGTTCATTATGAAGTTGGTTTTAGTTTTTATTTTTTTCATATTTACATTATGGTGAACTTATAATTTAATATATCCACATTCAAGTCATGTATAACTACGACTATTAATTCCGATAGACTCTTTTTATATATCAATATCAGGAACTAAAATAAATCAAGTTTGATAAGAATAAAATTTAATGAGATAAAATATTAAATCACTAATTAAAGAAATTACATAATCGAAATTATGGAATCATTATAACACATAAAAATCCTCTTAAAAATAAATAAATTTATTCAATTACAAAATCTTTTCTTAAATGATGAGTAACCCTTTCATTCACCGGTGGTAATTCCATATAATAACCGTATCTCGATGATAGCCATTCATTATATCCTATAGGACAAGGATATTTTTTTCCTTCAAATTCCAAATATACCGTATTGTCAAAGCATTTTGATTGCACTGCTTCTTTCATATCAATTCCACAAAGGCAATTTCCCATCAACTTAGTATTATTATTCTTATATTTAGAAGCAATCTTATTAATCTTTTTTATACAAAAACTTCGTGAAACAAAACCATGAATTACAAAATATGGAATATACAAGATTTTTTTAAAAAAATTATTATCTGGCCAACAAGTTATTCTACCAACAAGATTTCTATATCTTCTTATTTTTTTAAAAAATTTTTTCCTTTTCTTTTCTCCATCTGGTATGTTATCTATAGGAAACACATCAATATTAATACCTAACTGTTTTGAAAATCTACACTTTTCTTTAGTAATAGTATAATTTTTAGTAACTTTTGTAAATGGATAGAAAAAATCTTTATTATTAATCGAATTTATTATTGAAGTAGTTTCTCCATTAAACTTATTCAAAAACTTCTCATAATCAATTCTAGGCATACATATATCTATATCATCATCCCAAGGGATGTATCCTTTATGTCTAACAGCACCTAAAAGTGTACCAGCTATTAAAAAATATCGTATATTTTCCTTTTTACAAAAATCATCAATTTCATCAAGAATAGATATTTGTATTCTCTTTACTTCATCAATTTTAGCTTCTCTTAAAATCATTTTATCTCCTACTTATTTTAAATATTTATAAAATTTCAAACTTTTAAGCATCAAGATTGCACTTCTTCTATATGGTCTAAATATAGCTGTAAAAATCACATTTGTTAAGCATTGAGTAAATAACGACGCTGTAGCAGCTCCTTCGATACCAAAAAATGGAATCAAAATAAAATTTAGAACAATATTTGAACCAGCACCAAGCATATTAACTACCCATAAAAACTTTTGGCGATTTTTTGCAAGAACCCAAACATTTCTAACCGATCCAACAAAAGAAAATAATGGAAACCATGACACAATCATCAAGGAATTAATACTAGATTTATAATCATCACCATACAATATTTTTATCGCTATAGGTGAAAATATCATCATTATAATACCAAATGATATAGCAAGATATATAACAATAGAATATAATCGAATAACAGATTTTTCAAAATTTTCCTCAGATATTTTATAATTTTCAAAAATGCTTGGTCTAGAAGAATCGATTATCGCTGTAAAAACAAAATTAGCATATGCGGCACATGTAGTTGCAGCAGTATAATATCCAAGTGCTACATCATCAATCATATGTTTAATCATTATATGATCAGTTTGTGTAAAAATAGAAATCATTAAATTTGGAATTATATAATGTCTACTTCTTTTAAAAAGTCTTAAAGCGGTTTTTCTATCTATCTTAAGTCCATTACCGCCTTTCTTCTTATAAATAATAAACAAAATCATTGTAATCAAAAAATAATCAAAAGCATTTGATAAAGCAAACAATTTAATACTTAAGCCAAAAACAAGTATGAATATCTTATAACTGGAAATTGAAACATAAGCTATGAGTCCTACAATTGCATAATATTTATTTAAATATTTAGCTTGAAACCAGTACATAATAAGTTCAGTAGCTTGAAAAAATAACACAGTACTATATAAAGAAACAATAATGGTAGTTTCAAATGAATCTACGTTTGCAATTAAAGAAAAACTTATCACACCAATTATACAAAAAACTGCAGACACACAACTCATAGCCACTGAAGACCCTAAAATTTTACCTTCTTCTTCTGGATGATTAATATACTCCTGAACTTGAATATTTCCTAATCCTAATAGTGTAATAGGTGTAACAAAAGAGACTACACTTGCAGCATAAGAAACTAATCCATAACTTGATGGTCCTAAAAACCTAGCACTTATTATTGTAACAACAATTGACAAAATAGATTGTACAACTTTTGCGGCGATTAACCATCCTGCATTTTTCACAACCCTATTTTTAAAAATATTCGTATTTTTTTTTAGACCATTTATAAATTTTAAGCCCATAAAAAAGTTCTCTGTCTTTCCTAAAATCAATATGAATTATTTTGATTTTAAAAGTTTATTTATAGTTTTTCTAGATTCTATTTCAATTTTATTTACAATTCTTTTCCTACTATTATTAGTAAACATTTGCTTTATAGGAAAAATAATAATCAAAAACAAATTTCGAATTATTATTACCCTTTTCAAAATTCTATATTTTTTTTTCTTTTTTAGAGCATTAACATATCCAACACTCAAACCATAAGATAATTTTTCAACATAATCTTTTTCTATTCTTTTATGTGGAATTAAATGCAAGATATATGCATCACAATTTAGTAAATATTTATAGCCCTTAGCAATGACATAATTTGCAATTTCGCCATCTTCGCCAGAAAGCAAATTATCACCTTGTCTACCAATGTTAGTTGTCCATCCGTTATTTAAATAGTCGATAAGTGGTTCCCTCAAAACAAATAACCCAGCTCCAAAAGGAAACTTTATTAAAGTTTTTTTCTTATTTTTATAATCTTCAATTGAAGAATGCGTACAAGCAATTGCAGGACAAACAGCATACAAAATATCTAAGTCCAAACTTGAAAATCCATCGCCAGGAACAGCAACACAAGCTGAATTGGCAACGCCTACATTTAAGTTAAATTTCAAAAATTTATCCATATTAACCAACCACTGAGAATCAACAATATTATCATCATCAAGGAAAATAATCCATTTAGTATTTAAAGATTTAAAGTGCATTCTAGCATAAGTAAGACCCTGTTTTGGTTCATATTCTGTAAATATTAATTTGGGGTCTTTTTTTATATATTCGTCTATAATTTCACCAACGTTATCAGTTGAAGCATTATTAACAATTAAAATCTTATCAAGCAAAAGATTCAGACTATCAATTTTCAAAATAGAATCAAGAACTTTTCCTATATTTTTTGATCCGTTATATGTACAAATTATTATACTATACTCTTTCATTTATTACCTATTCCTCCAACAAAAATAATATGGGTCATATCCTGTTCCAGAAAGAACTACAAGAGGATATACCAAACACAACAAAGCAATTGCAGATGTAATAAAAAAGCCTTCTTTTTTATTATCATAACAACTTAATAATTTTGGTATTAGTATCCAAGAGAATGGTTGAAGATATGTCGATATTCTTGTAATCATAGGAACTTGCATTCCAAATATTGTGAAAATAACATAAATAATTAAACAATTCATTAGTACATTATTTATGCCATCATTAATAACAAAACTATTAGCACGTTTAAAAACAATAGAATAAATTACAAATATTAATAAAGAAATAGGAGCAATCAACCATTTAAAATTTCCTCCTGACATACCATAAGAATAATCTTGATAGCTAGGAAAAATCCTTTGGGCTAATAATATAAGCTGTGGCAAAGCAAAAAATGCTGCAGTACCTAAAACAATAAGTAGGATAATATTCTTGAATGAAATTTTTATTCTAATCAAAAAATAAAGTGGTATCATCAAAATTGCAGTTCTATGAAATAATGCTGCAATTAAGACAAAAATAGAATATTTAAAAAATTTGCCTTCAAACAAATAATCTGAACCAAGGAAAACAATTGACGCCGCCATAATTTGTCTAGAGACATTAAATGAATCATAAAAGTTGCCGATGCTTACAAAAATTAAAATTGATAGCCACAATGTTGGTGAATGTTTTTTCAATTTAAAACAAAAGGAAAGTATAGTTAAGATAGACATGAAGATAATTATCACAAGATTATTTGTTGAAATCAAGCTAAGTATTTTATTTAAAAAAACAAATCCCTTTTCATTATAAAAACTATTATTCCATATATAAGCAAAATCTAACCCTTTAACATAATCGAAAAACGAAATATAACTAAAATAATCACTAGTAAAATCTCCTCTTAAAGCTGAAAAAAATATAAGAATTGCACTAATAAAAAAGCAATAAAATAATTTGTATTTTATTTTTTTCTCAAATACAAGACCAAAAACTAATATTAAAATTCCTATCAACAAATATACTATCATAAAATCATCCTATTTTTTAACATTTTTTTAACCTTTTATAAAAGAAATAAGTTTTCTAGACTGTACAACCCTATTTTTTTTATTTAAAAGGAATTCAACTCCTTCAATTATTTTTTTATTAATCAATTTTGTATTAGTATTATATATATTTTCAATTGCTTTTTTTATAGTTGATACCTCGTTATCATCAATAACATATAAAAAATTATAGTATTCGTTTGGAATACCTTTTAATCTTGTCGTTAAAAACGGAGTACCACTCATCATGTACTCAAATGTTTTACTAGGGAAAGAGTATTTAGTAAAACTTTCATTAGGATTTCTCACATTTACCAACAAATCAGCTGTTTTTTCAGCATTAAGAACAATTTGATGATTAACAAAGCCAAAAAATTTTATTCGTTTATCAATTAATGACTGCCTCTTTATATATGTGTCGAGAACACCATTCCCATATATATGCAATTCTATATTCTTAAGAGATAATCCCATAAAAGCGTCTAGTAAATTTTCTAACCCAAAATTTTTTTGCAATGATCCAGCATACATAATTATGTATTTATTGGAATCCTTTGACAAAAAATCAATTTTATCAATTGAATTAACTCCTTCAATAACTATGTAAGGTTTATGTCCCAAAGGTAATTTTTCAACCATATAATCAGAAAATAATACATATTTATCTACATAGTAGTGTAATTTTTTTTGCAAAACAAGTTCAAATTTTTTCGCAATTTTTTTTACAATATTAGAGCCAAGGTCCATCATATTAGCCAAATCAGGACAAATAAGAATGGTTTTTATTTTTTTATTTATTTTTTTTACATATTTTATAGCACAAAGATATGGAGTATGAACTAAATAAACTATAACAGCATCAAATTTAAATAAATCAATTGTTTTTAAATATCTTATTAAAGCC
>Ga0247610_10002955_pt1 | contig 19090 bp, 10 predicted proteins | sample 174DNAGHGhighgp2_FD_193483 | JGI IMG/M metagenome (GOLD analysis project Ga0247610, IMG submission 193483) | Sheep rumen microbial communities from Palmerston North, Manawatu-Wanganui, New Zealand - 1742 DNA GHGhigh gp2 | ecosystem: Host-associated > Mammals > Digestive system > Stomach > Rumen...
CAACGAGCATCGCAAAGTCCTTGCGGTGCTGCATCTTGTACATCACCGACTGGAAATAGACGGCATTGGCCGAGGAGTCCTTGAAACCCACCACCTGCTCCAATTGTGCAATGCGCTTCACAGTGTCAGGAGCAAAGCTCACCTTCACGTGCGAGGGCATATTATAAAGAAACACGGGAAGCGGCAACTGAGGCACCAGCTCCTCGTAGAACTGAGCCAACTCGGGCTGACCAGTAGCAAAGTAGTAAGGTGGGGCCGATACAACTCCATCGGCACCATAGTCGGCAGCCTTCTTGGCCAGTCGGATGCTCTCTTCTATCGACGTATCCGTAATACATGCCAACAGGGGCAGACGACCACGATTGATGCGACACGACTCCTTAATCATCTGCTTGCGCACGTCGTACGAGAGGCTCTGTTCCTCACCCGTCGTACCCAATACAAACAGGCCGTGAACGCCACCTTCTATCAAGTGTTCGATGAGTCGTTCGAGACTCTCCACATCGAGCGTTTCGTTGTTCTTCAGGGGGGTTACCAGTGGGGGAATGATGCCACTAAGAGGCTTCTTGAATGTCGTTTCCATATTCTTTTTCTGCTTTTTGATTATTTTTATTAAGACGGACAGCCGATAGTTTTGTCATCTAAAATATTTTGCGTACCTTTGCATCGTGAATCACGATGCAAACTACGACACGATATGAAGATGAACATGAACCAATGGGTGGAGGACATCATCCAACGGAAGGAAGTAACGGCAATGCCAGTGATGACGCATCCTGGCATTGAGATGAATGGCAACACGGTACACGAAGCTGTCAGCAACGGACGCATTCATGCGGAGGCTGTAGAACGACTGACGCAAACCTACCCAGCCGTTGCCGCCTGTACCATTATGGACCTGACGACGGAAGCAGAGGCCTTTGGTGCTGAGATAGCCTTTTCGGACGACGCAGTACCTGCCGTTGCTGGGCACATGCTGAAGGATGCCGAGAGCATCAACCAGTTGCAGATTCCCTCGCTCCACGCTGGGCGCATCCCACAATATCTGAAGGCCAATCTCTTGGCAGCCCGTGCAATGGAAAGCCAAAAGCCCGTCTTTGCTGGCTGTATCGGACCCTTCTCGTTGGCTGGACGCCTCTACGACATGTCAGGCATCATGATGCTGATTTACGAGAATCCCGATGCTGCCCATACGCTGTTGGCGAAGTGTACGCAGTTCATCGAGAAGTATTGCCAGGCGCTGAAACAGACGGGAGCCAATGGTGTTCTGATGGCTGAACCAGCTGCGGGTCTGATGTCGAACGACGACTGCCAGAATTTCTCGTCTGCCTATGTGAAGTATATTGTCAACAAGGTGCAAGACGACAACTTCATCGTCATCCTGCACAATTGTGGCAATACGGGCCAATGCACGCAGGCAATGGTGTCGACGGGTGCTGCTGCCTACCACTTTGGCAACAAGTGCCGTATGGAGGAAGTCATCAAGGAAGTGCCCCCAACGGCATTAGCCATGGGTAATATCGACCCTGTCAGCGTCTTCAAGGACGGCACACCAGAGCTGATGCGCCAAACGGTGCTCGACTTGCTGGACAAGATGAAGGACTATCCTAATTTTGTTCTTTCCAGCGGGTGTGACACTCCTCCCCATACGCCCGTCGAGAACATCAATGCCTTCTTCAAAGCGCTTGATGAATGGAACCATAGATAGTTTTTTCAACACGAATTTCACGAATAGCACGAATTGTGACGCAGAAGACGCTTGACTACAATGACTTGCAGATAACCCTTGCTGATGTGTACGAGCAGATGGGCTATCATGGTGCACTGCCTGACGAGGCGACGCAACAGGAAACGCAGGCCGTTGTCGACGATGTGTGCCAGTGGCTTCGTCCACAGTTCTGCTTCTTCGTGGTTCGTGAACTGCCCGACTTCGATATGGGTAAGATCATCCTTCGTCAGCTGCGGGGCTCAGAGGCTTATGCGCTCTTTGTATGCACCGCTGGTATGGACTACGAGGCCTATCAGCAGCGTCTGAAAGCAGAGGGCGATATGGTTCGTGTGTTTATTGCTGATGCGCTGGGTTCGGTGATTGCAGAGAAATGTGCCGATCAGATGGAGAACAGCCTGCAACTCAGCATCGACAAATTGGGTTGGCACCATACCAACCGCTTCTCGCCAGGCTACTGCGGTTGGCGCGTCAGCGAGCAGCAAAGGCTCTTCCCTTTGTTCGATGGGCACACCTGTGGAATCACACTGACAGACTCGTCGCTGATGGTTCCCATCAAGAGCGTCAGCGGCATCATTGGCTTGGGACGAGAAGTCCGCAAACTTGATTATACCTGCGGACTCTGTACGTTTGAAAAATGCTATAAGCGCAAGAAAAAGGCTTGAGTATGCCTTTTTACCCTATTACTTTTTTACCTTTAACAGTTGCTTCGCGACTGCGACAGCCGAGTTGGCATTGTCGCTATAACCATCGGCACCAATCTCATCGGCAAAACCCTGTGTCACAGGGGCTCCACCTACCATCACCTTTACCTGGTCGCGAATGCCAGCCTGTTCGAGGGCGTCGATGACTTCTTTCATATACCCCATCGTGGTAGTCAGCAGCGCACTCATGCAAAGGATGTCGGGCTGGTTCTCCTTGATGGCCTGAATAAAGGCATCAGCAGAAACGTCGATACCAATGTTGACAACCTCGAAACCACAGCCTTCCAACATCGACGCCACGAGGTTCTTACCGATGTCGTGCAAGTCGCCCTTCACAGTACCTATCACCACCTTGCCCAACGACGTAGAGGCAGCACCAGCCATCATAGGCTTCAGCAATTCGAGGGCTGCCTTCATGGCACGTCCAGCCATCAACAACTGGGGCACAAAGGCCTTGCCATCCTGAAAGCGTTGACCCACCTCACCCATCGCACGAATCATCTGACCATTGATGAGGTCTTGTGGGGCAATGCCCTGTGCGATAGCCTCCTTCGTTGCTACAGCAGCCTCATCGCTCTTGCCTGCGAGAATGGCCTCGAAGAGGCGCTCGGCTGGATCATCAGCATCCGTCTTATCTTCAATTTTTATCTCAATTCCTGGTATGGAACTTGTATCGGGAACATAAACTACAGGAACTATTTCTCCTGCTTTCAGCGGTGACAGGAAAATTCCTGGCACGGGCTCGATGGCTTTGGCAAACAGGCAGATATGTGCATCCGTCGTACCACAACAGCCACCAATGATGTTCAAGAAATGTCCTTCTAGCAATGGCCAGACGTCAGCCAACAGACTCTCTGGTGTCTTGCTATAATGGCCGTTGCCATCGGGCATTCCTGCATTGGGATAGAGGCTCACCCGTGTACCAAACTGTGCCAAGCGACAAACGAGAGACATCATCTGAGCAACATCAGAAACACAATTGATTCCTACGGAGAAGATTTCCTCCTTGTTCAATGACTGAAGGAACTCACAGATGTCCTGTCCCAACATATTGTGGCCATCGGGCGTAGATACGCTAAAACTCAGCATGATAGGCAACTGAGGTGCTATGCGCTGGGCTTCCTCAAAGGCAATGCGGGCATTCTCTACATCAAAGATCGTCTCGATGAGGAGGGCATCGACACCTCCGTCAACGAGGGCTTGTATTTGTTCGGCATAGGCCTCACGCAATACATTCTTATCAAGTGGCTCGCCACTGGTGGTAACAGAGGTTGTTCTGCTTGTGGGGCCGATGCTGCCAGCGACGTAGCGGGGCTTATCCGACGAGGAGAACTCGTCGGCACACTCACGGGCCAAACGAGCGGCTGCGAGGTTGATGTCGCGACAGTGGTCCTGCATGCTGTAGTCGCCCATCGAGATGCGCTGAGCATTGAAGGTATTGGTTTCGATGATGTCAGCACCTGCCTCGAGGTATTTACGATGGATGTCGCGAACGACGAAGGGCGCAGTCAGCGACAGCACGTCGTTACATCCCTTCAGTTCCTTCGGATGGTTGGCAAAGCGGGCCCCTCTGAAGTCCTCTTCACGCAACTGATAGCGCTGAATCATCGTACCCATGGCACCATCAAGGACAAGAATCTTGTTTTGGTGAATGGTGAATGGTGAGTGGTGAGTGGTATGATTACTCAGTTCTCCGTTTTCTACTCTTCGAATGATTTCCTCTACTTCGAGGTCGACATCGTCTTTGAAGTCGGACGGATGCAGATTACGATTGGTTTTGAAGTCGTCCACTATCTTCATCGCCTGTTCCACCTCGCGTTCATTATGGAAGTCCATCTCAATATGGACACCCTCGCCTCCGATGTTGTCGAGCAAGGGGCGCAACTCGTCGAGGGTTACCCAGCAAGCCATAATGCTCTTGCCACCAGCAATGATCTTCCGATAGAGGTCGTACCACTTGGGCGAACCGCCTTGTGGCTCTCCCACACCTGGCGTCCACTGGATGGCGTTCAGTTCCTTAATCTCCAACAGGGCATCCAAATGGTGCATGGCCCCCACTCCATCAAGGTGGTAGAGGGTATAGTCAATCTTCTGGCACTGTTCGCGAATGAAGGGCTGGACAAAGCGACGATAGTCGTCCACACTGATCATCGTCGAGATGTCGCTCTGCAACTTCGACATCTTACCTGGTGCCCATGACGAGAAATAGCAGAAGGCCATCTCGTCGCCCTCGCGGATGATGTCATAGAGCTCGTCGAACACACGGAAATAGATGTCGTTAATCTGTTGCATCTGGTGTTCGAGCACCTCGGGTTGCATCACCGTATCGAGCAACACCTTGTCCGTTCCCTTGATAGCCGCCAGCACGTCGAGACCTTCCATCAGGTCAGGCATGCCCACATAGTAGTGACCTTGGGCTTTCTGCTTACAGGCACGAAGCAAGTCTTTGTGCAACAGCCAGTTGGGGTGGTTGGGATCGAACTTGATATCGTCGCTGTAGTTGGGGTCAGGATGAATCCAGATGGTATCTTCGCCACCTTCGAACACACCGCCCAAGATGGCTGCCAACGAGCCAGGACCCAACTGCGTATTCGCCACAGGCAACATATCAGCCATCAGCGACGAATGCGCCACATACCAATCCAGATACTCCGCACGCCACACGGGGTCGAACCATCGCTGGTTCAAGTCTTTGTAAGGCTTTGGGGCAGGAATGTCGGCATGGGGTGTGACGCCTTCCTGAAAGTGTTCCCACATGTTGAGGATAATGCCCTTGTGGTTCCACCAGTCAATATAGTGTTTCTTCGTCTCTTCGAGATTCGCTTTCCAAGTATTCATCGCTTATTGTTTTATCTTTTCTGTCAATCTGTGACGTCCTTCTGTGACACTCTCTGCATGACCGGAGAACGGCATGTAAACATCGGCAAAACCGCCCTCGGGAATATCGATATCCATCGTGAAGACACCTTCATGGATGCGCCATTCCACCTTTACAGGACCATGAGCGCTCATCGTAGAACCCTTGCACCAAACGATGTCACCCACGGGATGCGGTTGTATCTCAATCAAATCGCCAGTACGCTGGATACCCAGAAGGTCGGGTATCAGGAAATTCTCGATATGTGCCATCATGAAGTGGTTCATCGAGGCCCCCATATCCGGATTCCATTGCTCCGTCAGCGTCGTATGTCCCTTCTTGATCTGATAGCCATAGCCAGGCACATCGTCGTGATTCAGCATGGCGTAGAGCAGCTCGCGCTGGTCGTTCTCTATCAACACCGAGAAGAGGTAACGATTGCCTACGTCGCCTGTTGTCAGACGCGTTCCGTGGGCCTTAATATCGTCGATAAGATGCTGAAGCACAGCCTGATAGTCGCTATCGGGAACCATCTTGAGGTATAGCGGCAGGGCCAACGAGCACTGACTGCCCGTGCCGTAGGTCTTTTTTTCTGCATTGTAGAAAGTGCGGTTGAACGACTGGCGGATATTGTCAGCTTGCGTATTGAACCGCTCGGCATCCTCCTTTTTCCCTAACACCTTGGCAATGACAAACATATTACACATCCACTGGTAATAATGGGCAGTCGACACCAGCGGCATGGGGGTGTTCTTCGAGAAACCTGCACGACCGGGGCCGTAGTCGTACCAGTCGCCAAGACCCTGTTTCAAGATGTAGCAGGAGTCTTTCGTAGTGAGATAATCCACATAGCGCTTCATGGCGTCGTAATGACGTTCCGCCAATTCGAAGTTGCCATAATGCCGCAAGCAGAGCATGGGCAGGGCGACGATGGCTCCACCCCATTCGGGTGACTCGCGGAAAGGCTCAGTGTAAGGTCCCGTAAACTGCGTATACTCTGGGGCTATCTCAGGCATCGAACCGTCCTCGTGCTGTGCATCGACGATGTTCTGCATGGTCTGCTCAATCATCTTCTGCGCGTCGTAGTTATATACCAGCGCCTCGCCGTTCAGCCAGTCTTGCTCCAACCAGCCGAGCTTTTCGCGCGAGGGACAGTCTGTCCAAACTGCCTGCCAATTGCTCCTGATGGCACGGTCTATCAACTGGTGGGTAGCATTGATGCGTGGATTACTGCATTCGAACGAGCCTGTCCGCTCGGCAGAATTATAGACAAAGCACGACTCCACCTTCTTCAACACGTCGATGTCGCCCTCAATCTGAAGATAGCGGAAGCTGTAGTACGAGAATCGCGGATGCCACACTTCAGTATTACTCTCACCTCTCACCTCTTTCCTATCTCCTCTTAATATATAGGTATAATAATGCGGGCGGCCCGTTTGTTTCTGGTTTACAAAACCCTCTGGGGTTAGCGTCTCACCAGGGATAAGCTTCAGTCGTTGACCCGCACGGCCCTCGATGGTGATTTCCGGATAGCCAGCGAGGTTCTGACCCATATCGAACACGAGAAGCGTGTCACCCTGCCATTTCAGTACCTGCTTAACTGGGAATCGCTCCATCAACTTTACGGGTTGGACTACCTGCGGACGTAGCACCCCCTTAGGTGCCTCTTGTATCACGACGGGCTTCCAGACATTCTCCCCTCTTTCGGAGGGGTCGGGGGAGGCTTCCCTTCTTGCGTCATAATCCTCACCACCATAGATGCTGTTAAAGGTAATCGGACTCTCCGTCCACTGCCACTTGCTGTCGCTGAACAGGTGTTCGCGCATCCCGTCTTCGTAGGTGACATAGAGCAGGCACAGCAGCGTGGGGGGGCCAAACGACACCTTCAGCTTCACATAACGCCCGCCTTGCTCATTATAAAAACCGTTGCCCAACAGCACGCGCAACTCGTTGTCGCCCTGCTGAATCAGCTGGGTGACGTCGTAGGTGCTGAAATACACCGTCTTGTCGTAGTCGCTCCATGCGGGGGCAAACTCCGATTCGCCCACCTTCTGCCCATTGATGCTGGCTTCGTAGAAACCCAATCCGCAGATGCGCAACTCAGCCTGCTTCACCGCCTTGTAGGGCCTGAAACTACGACGCAGGATAATGCTCTGTCGCGATAGCGGGTCTGCCTGTTCCCAAGCAGCCTTCGTCTCCTTTAGCACACTACCAGAATAGTTCCTGCCCACTGGCGTCTTGGCGTCAGCTTTCGTGATGGCACCTATCCACTGGGCATTACCAAAGGCATCTGCCTGCACTTGGCTCCTGTCGCTCGTCTGCGCCGCCATCGGCAACACAAATCCTATCAATAGTGATAACAAGATCTGTCTCATACTCCTATTAAGACGTACAGACCGCCCGTTTTGTCATCAAGGTGCGGCCTAAAAGGTCGTCAGCGCCTTAACGCATTCTCAACGACGAGTCTTCCGAGGGTTTCGCGCTGGCCTACAAGTTTGCCATCAACGTAAACGCGGAGACCCTTGCCTGCATGATAGCGCGAGCCGTCCTTGTCCCATACGATGGTGAGGTTGTGGCCATGATAAAGAACGTTGTCGAGGCAGAAGTAATCCCACTTATTTTGAGGTAACAGAGGATTGACCTCAATGGTATTATCCTGGCGAGGGCGCAGACCACAAAGACCCGTAATCATCAGGTCGTTCCACGTAGAGTGGTTGTAATAGCGCGAGCGTTCCTGGTCGCCTTTCAGCCAATAACCCGTGGTTTCATCGAGATATTCGCCAATATAGGGCTTGCCACGCATGTGCTGGCTCTGCATGTATTTCTCCATTTCAGCGAAGTAGAGGGAGTCGATGGGAAGGGCCCCAGCGGCAATTCGCAACGCCACACTCTGACCATCGGTCAGAGAACCGCTGGGCACAGGACGGGCGGTATAGTCGTTAGCGAAGTTGGCCAAAGCGGTCAGTGTCTGACTGGTGGCAAAGGGCCATACGGCACCATCCCACTCGCATTGGCCTACACCATGCGTGCGGAACTCTGGATGGCGACGCTCAGCAGTAGTCTGTCCGTAAGGGGCAGAGAAGCCCTCAGGGTCAGCAGCCTGAAGCCAGGCGACAGCATATTTCGCCTCGTCTTTCGCCATGTGGGTGTACCAAGGCATGAAGCCAATGGCCTCGCGGACATTAGCAGAAGAGTCGATGCGATGCGTCTCGAAGAATTGGTGGTTTTCGTTCCAAAGCTTCGCGTGGACCTTTTCCTTCAGATCGTTAGCCTTGGCGAAATACGTTTGGGCCTTGGCGGGAGAACCACTAAGGGCAAGGATATTGCCAATGGCCATTGCGTTGCCGTACATATAGGCATTGATGGAGGGGCGCAGGTACTTCTTCTTGCGTCCGCCACTGATGGTTTCCTCCATTGCGTCGCGAACGTCCTCCTGCCAGTAGAGGCCTCCTTCGCGAGTGTGCGTCGATTCCCACTCGTTATACTCCCACTCCAACGAAGGCAGCAGGTCGATGTACCACTGTTTGCGACCATCTACCAAGTGGCGCTGCCACAAAGAATGGGCTATCCACGAGGAATAATTCATGAGTTTCGCCATAGGTTGGCCTTCGTTGCCTTTGTACCACGTGCGGACAATCTGGTCGAGGTACGTGCTGTCACGTAGCCAGCGGCTCTCGTGGATATGGTGGCCCACACCCGAGGAGATGAGCTTCCACTTGTCAGCATAGTTGCGATTGACGAGGAACTCCGTCATCGCATAGCCCACGGGCGTCAGTTCGATGTGCTTTCTAAGCGTCCACCAGCGGTAGTACCACATTTCCTCGAAGCCCTTGTTGGGACAATCGAAGAGGGGCACGTTCTTTATCATCCATTCCCACGCTTTCTCGTTGGGAATGGCCTGAACAATGTTCTCATCCTCCATCGTGTTAAAGTAGTCGACGTAGTGCTTGTAGTCGTCGTAACGGAGAAAGGCGCCATCCCCGTTGGCAAAACCAACGGGCACAGTACAGACGTTGGCGATGGCAAACGTCGCCTCTGGTTCGCGCTCGCCAGCATTATCGAGGATACCATCCCAATCGGCAGGGGTATCGACATTTGGGAATCGACGCTCAGAGCCCGTGCGGAACATGACGCGTTCAATGCTCTCAACGGGAGCAAAGAACATACGCTGACCAGCCTTCTTGCCATCCACGAAAACCTCTATCATGCGTTTCGAAATGCTGAGGACAGCCTCAACATGATACGCTTTATTCGCTTCGTATTTCCCCAAACCGCCATAGCGGGCACCGCCCTTGTAACGCATCGTTCCTTCGTCTGTAAGTTCAATGCGCGAACAGGCTGTTCCTTGGGCGTCAAGGAATTCAATTTGCAACAAGCCAAAATTGTTCTGACTAGCCTTCAAGTCGAAGCTAACCTTCAACTCCTTTGTGGCAGGAATTTTTCTTTCTACACGGGCATAGTCGAAAGGATCACTATCGCTCAGCGTAAGCCATCCGTCGTTCAGCGAAACGGGGGCATAGACGGGGGAATGGATGTTCCAAGTAGTAAGATGGGAAAGGGGGGTGACAGGAGAATTGCCAACAGCGAGGAACTCCCGTCCATCAGCATGACTATGTGCTTCCGTCTGAACAGGCACGGGGATATGAGCCACCCACATGTCTTCCTTGTTCATCGAGTAAGTCACCCAAAGGTCAGAGTCGTTGGGAACGCCATTGCCTTCCTGGATCCCTCTTACATACTGAGGACCGAAACTCTTGTAGTTGCCACCATAACGCATGGGCGGTACTTCGCCCTGAACCAGATTCAGCGTGGTATATTCGTAGCCATCCTTACTTAGTGAGATTCCTAATGGCCAACGGAATTCAGAGGGATTGTAAACGGTAGCGTAAGTACCATCGGAGAGGCGCTGTCCCCAGATTTTCGCATTGCTGTTGACAAAGCCCTTGGCACGTTCCACGGGCTGGGCCCACGTAAGTCCGCCATCAGCCGACGTCGACGTCAGCGCATGCTTCCACAGCGACGCAATTTGTCCATCAGGCAGGGTATAGTCGCAATAGGCCTTGTATTCTTTGTGCAGAGGAATCAACGGGTCAGTACGATCAGCCTCCTCTACCCATTGCATGCGGTAGCGGGGATTAGCGAGGATTTCCTCACAGGCTGTCTTTGTGGCCTTATCAGCCTTCGTGTAGAAGGGGAAGTAGGTCTTGTAGGTTTTGTAGGTATGGTTCAGGTAGATGAAATAAATCGGGCCCAGCGTGCCGTCTATCTTTACTTCACGGATGACGCGACCCATGCCATTACCGTCGTTGGGATCGTCTTTCTTGTCGAAGGCGACGCCATAATTGCCAAGAGCCCACAATTGTCCGCTCTTCGAAACGTACCAGCCCACACGCTGGTGCATAATAGCAATAAGGTCGTGAGCTTTCTCAGAGCGATTGGGCTTTTGGAAACCTTCAGGCACCTGTACCTCAGGGAACAGAATCTGCGGATGAGTCCATGTGTAGCCGTCCTTTGAGGTCTGATAGAGGGTGTGCGAAGGTGGCACGTGTTCGTCCTTGGGGTCGCAGAGGTAGTGTACATAGAACTGATTCTGCCAATAAGCCATCATGGGCTGGTGGTTGTAGGTCCATCCATTGCCGTTAGCCTCAGAAGGATGCTCGCGATTGGCACGTAGAATTTGGATATTATGCACACCTACGACAGGCGACAGCCCTCCATCGTGACGATTGGGGTTGCTCAGCGTCTTGCCTGTATAGTGTATCTTCTTTGCATTCAACAGCCCTTGCAGGATGGCCTCGTCAGCCTCGAAGATGGTGCCGTGCTTGTGCAAAGGGGGAATGGTTGTTTGGTCGCTGACATCCTCGAAAGTAACGAAGTCTTTGGTATAGTGTGCGCCAAAGTCGAAGAGACGATAGCGGTCGTAGTAAATCAGCCAGCCATTCTCTATGCTCTTATCCACTTTACGCGTCACCTTTACCGTCGTCGGACCCTCCATCATCTTACCCGTGAAGGGCTCTGAGGCCTTCGACCACGGGCCATAAGGCGATTTGGCGTAGGCCACCTTGATGTCGCGCTCAGGACGGGTATTGTCCTTCAGCACCATCACGTAGTCGTACTTGGCGCGTTTCACCAGCGTAGCGTCGATACACGAGAACCCTGGGTCAATCATCAGCTTCGTTGGCGCAAAGGTTTTGAAGTCCTTCGTGGTGGTATAGTAGAGGCGGTGGTTGTTTCTGTGTTCCTCCTGTCCATCAGGAAACTTGCCTGGAATGCACGATGCCCAGATGATAATGGCCTGTTTCTTGACGTCGTCCCAAAAGAGTTCGGGTGCCCAGACGTTGACTGTCGACGTATCCGTCATCACCTCGATGAAACGCTGTTCACTCCAATGCACCAAGTCCTTCGAACAGGCATAGCCAAAGCCTCTGTCACCTCGCCAACTGGATGTCCACACGAGATGGAACATGCCGTCAGGCGTACGGATGATGCTGGGATCGCGCATCACACGCTGATTGCCCACCTCGGGCTTCAGCCAAATACCATCAACCTGTTGCCAGGTCCATCCGTCACGACTGTAAATAAACCGCAAACCATCTGTGGCAGGCTCGTGGAACGAGGTAGAGATATACACTTTTTGCTGTGCCGAAACCATCAAACAAGCTGTCAGCAGAAAGAAAAAAGAACAAAAACGTTTCATCATGTTACCTATTTATTTATAATTAAGACGAAAAACTTGGTCGTTTGTAACTAAATGTGTACCTTTGTCGACTGAAAACAAAAACTGATAAGAAAATGATGAAACGACTGAGCATCATCGTATTGGGTCTCATGCTGATGCAGAGCCTTGCAGCACAGGTTATTTCCAACGGCTATCCCATTAGTCAGGTACCGTTTACTGCCGTGAAGGTGACCCCCGGTTCGTTCTGGGGAGAGCGTATTCGTGCTGCCCGTGAGGTAACCATTCCACTGGCCTTCTCGAAGTGTGAGAGCGAACACCGCTATGAGAACTTCAACATGGCAGCATACACCCTGCAACATCCTGGTCACGACGGGCTGAAGACGCCAAAGTGGGACGTGTCGAAGTTCATGGGCTTTTCGTTCGACGATACCGATGTGTACAAGACCATCGAGGGCGCCTCGTATGTGTTGCAGACCTATCCCGATGCAAAACTGAAGCAGTATATCGACTCGGTACTCGACATTGTTGCTGCTGCCCAAGAGCCTGACGGCTATCTCTATACAGCCCGCACCATCAACCCTGAACATCCGCACCACTGGTCTGGCAAGAACCGCTGGGAGGTGGAAGAGGTCCTCAGTCACGAACTCTATAACCTGGGCCATATGGTGGATGCTGCTTGCGCCCACTATCAGGCTACAGGTTCGGACAAGTTCCTGAATATCGCCAAGCGTTATGCCGACTGCGTTGTCCGTGAGGTGGGACCCAACGCTGGACAGGCTTGTGTGACGCCTGGTCACCAGATTGCTGAGATGGCTTTGGCTCGTCTTTATGTGCTCACAGGAGAAAAGAAGTATCTGGACGAGGCCAAGTTCCTGCTCGACTATCGTGGCAAGACGAAAACAAAGAACATCTATTCGCAGAGCGACAAACCCGCCATTGAACTGACCGAGGCTTGGGGACATGCCGTTCGTGCCGGATATATGTATGCTGGTATGGCTGACGTTGCTGCACTCACTGGCGATTCTGCTTACATCAAAGCCATCGACACGCTTTACGACAACATCGTCTCCAAGAAATATTACATCACTGGTGGTGTGGGTGCCCGTCACAATGGCGAAGCTTTTGGTGCTGATTACGAATTGCCCAACCTGACATCGTACAACGAGACGTGTGCAGCCATTTCGATGGTCTATCTGTTCCATCGCATGTTCTTGTTGCATGGCGACGCCAAGTATATCGACTGCATGGAGCGTACGCTGTATAACGGCGTCATCAGTGGTATGAGTGTCGATGGCGGACGATTCTTCTATCCCAATCCGCTGTCGTCGGACGGTAAGTATAAGTTTAATGCCGATGGTACTGTAGAGCGTCAGCCTTGGTTCGGTTGTGCCTGCTGTCCCTCGAACCTCTGTCGTTTCATCCCTTCATTCCCAGGGTACATGTATGCTGTCAAGGACCGCAAATTGTTTGTCAACCTGTTTGCTGGCAACACAGCTACCATTCAGGTTGCAGGCAAGGACGTCGTACTGAAGCAGGAAACCAACTATCCTTGGGATGGCGACATCACTGTTACCATCCAGAAGAATCAGGCGAAGCAGTTTACCATGATGGTCCGCATCCCCGAATGGGTCACCAACCGTCCTGTTCCTTCGCGTCTCTATAGCTTCAGCGACGACGTGTTGGGCAGCTATTCCGTAAAAGTAAATGGGCAGTCCGTCAATAGTGCACTCGAAAACGGCTACCTTGTCATCGACCGCAAGTGGAAGAAGGGCGACGTGGTAACCATCCACTTCGATATGCCCGTACGCACCGTTAAGGCTCATCCTGCTGTCGCTGATGATCGTGGACGCATTGCCGTAGAACGTGGCCCGCTGGTTTATTGTGCTGAGGGTGTCGACAACGAACGTTTCAGCATCTTTAACTTCCTAATGCCCACCCAGCCTCGCTTCCGTACTGCTGAGCGCACCATCAACGGAACTCGCGACGTGACATTTAACGTCACAGCTATCGAAGTGGACGGTGAGGCTCTTGATACAGACAAACTGGGGCATGCCCATGTGCGCCCTGCCGTACTGACCATGATTCCATACTACGCTTGGAACCATCGCGGACCTGGCGATATGGAGGTATGGATGCCACAAAGCATTAGCGCTTTGGGGAACTATTGACTTTCTCTGACATCAAAGAATATTCATTAAAATAAAACGAAAATAATATGAAAAAGCTATTTATGATTGCTGCCATGATGCTCATAAGCATCGGGATGTTTGCACAAAACGAGGTTGGACAGATTACCTTGAAGCCAATGGCTGGTGTTAATCTTGCAACAATGACCAATATGAGAACTGCCAAACTTCGCATCGGTGCTGTTGCCGGTGTTGAAGGAGAATATGGATTGGCCAAGAAATTCTCCGTATCTGCAGGTCTGCTCTATTCTATGCAAGGTGAGAAATCTTCAGATTCCGAAAATTACGCTTCCTTTAAGTACGATTACCTTAATATTCCCATTCTCGCCAATTATTATGTTTATCCAGGACTTGCCATTAAAGCTGGTTTCCAGCCTGGCATCAAACTATCTGCAAAGGTTGACGATAGTAACAATGACGATGCGAATGGCGTTTATTTTTCTTTCCCCATAGGTGCATCGTATGAATACCAGAATTTTGTCTTTGATGCCAGATATCATTTCGGTGCAAGCAAAGCCGACAATCCGGGTTCTGCCAGACACTCTTGGTTCTCTATCACTTTAGGATATAAATTTGCATTAGGAAAATGAAAAAGTTTTTAATCGCTGCGCTGCTGGCGTTTGCAATGACGGCACAGGCAGACAATGTAATGACGAAAACACAGGACGGTACCTATATTGTTAATACCACTACGTTGGCTCAAGACGTAGAGGGATATGCTGGTGCTACACCCCTTGAGGTTCATATCAAAAAGAATAAGATTGTTAAGGTTGTTGTGCTGAAGAACCAAGACGGTCCTAAGTACAATGCCAAGGTGAAAAAGCAGATGCTGCCTAACTACGAGGGCATGAATGTCAAGAAAGGTGTAGGGGATGTAGATGCTGTAACGGGTGCCACATTCACTTCAAAGGCGATGCAAGAAAACATCCGTCGCGCCGTTGACTATTACAAAAAGCACAAATAACAAACAAAAGCGCGACCTTTCGTAGGCCGCGTTTTTTGTTTACTCATAGAACAATGCCAACCCCGCCACAGCGCTGAAAAGTATCATGTGGATGGGATTGATTTTCATTACCTTGACCCCATAGAACGAAGCAATAAAGAGAAAACAACTGATGCAGAACTGCCAGAGATTTTCCTTGGGAGTACTGAAGTTCTCGCGCGTACATAATAATAATGTAGCAGCAGCTAACAAGCCTACAACTGCCGGACGCAAACCACGGAATACGCTCTCTACTGAATGATGGTGCATGAAGCGCATAAACATCTTGGCGATGAGTATCATCAAGATGAGCGAGGGCAGTACCAGCGCGAAGGTAGCCGTTGCAGAGCCAAGAATGGACATGGGCATGGAAAAACCTGCATTGGCACATGCTGTGTAGCCGCAATAGGTGGCGGAATTGATGCCAATAGGACCTGGTGTCATCTGCGAGATGGCGACAATATCCGTAAAATCACTACTGGAAAGCCATTGCCATCGTTCCACTGTTTCGTGCTGAATGAGTGACAGCATGCCATAACCACCACCAAAGCCAAAGAGCCCTATCTTAAAGAAGGTGATAAAGAGATTGAGATAAATCATCATTTGGCAATCCTCCCATAAATAAATCCACCAATACCGGCAGCAATGATAATCCAAATAGGTGATACACCCAAGAGCCATATCAATAAGGCAGACACAATGGGAATCCAGATGGTCCACATGTTTAGTTGTGCTCGCTTACCCAAATTGAACGTAGGAACAGCAATGAGTGCCACCACCGCAGGACGGATACCCTTGAACATAGCAGCCACGTACGGATTCTCCTTAAACTGGCTGAAGAACATGGCGATGGCGAGGATGATGAGGAAGGAGGGCAGGGCGGTGCCAATAGTCGTGGCAATAGCGCCTCGCGTCTTGTTGAGCTTATAACCGATAAAGGTGGCGATATTGATGGCAAAGACACCAGGACAACTCTGGGCGATGGCTATCAGGTCGAGCATCTCGTCCTTGGATACCCACTGCTTCTTGTTGACCACCTCTTCCTCTATCAACGGTATCATGGCATATCCACCACCGAGGGTGAATATGCCAATCTTAAAGAAGGTCTTAAATGAATCCCAATAGATGTTCATTGCTGTTCAATCCACTTACGGGCATTGACGAAGGCCTCAATCCAAGGAGTTACCTCGTCGTTCTTGCGGTCAGCGGGATACCAGGCGTTCTGCCAGGGGAAGAAGGCACGCTCCAGGTGAGGCATCATACAGAGATGACGACCGTCCTCAGAGCAGATACCTGCCACGTTATAGTCAGAACCGTTAGGATTAGCGGGATAGCCAGCATAGTTGTACTTGGCAATCACGTTGTAAGCACTCTCAGCCTCAGGCAGATGGAACTTACCCTCTCCGTGAGCTACCCAGAGACCCAGCTTCGAACCACTCAGGCTTCCGAACATCACACTATTATTCTGAGGAATATCGAGGCAGATGAACTCGCTCTCGAACTTATGGCTATCATTATGTAGCATCTTGGCACCCTTGGCACCTGTGAGGCCGAGCTCGACCATTAGCTGACAACCGTTACAGATACCTAATGAGAGGGTGTCCTTACGGGCATAGAACTTATCGAGGGCCTCCTTAGCCTTAGGATTGAAGAGGAAGGCTCCTGCCCAACCCTTGGCTGAGCCAAGTACGTCGGAGTTAGAGAAACCACCGCAGAAGACGATGAGGTTCACCTCTTCCAGTGTCTCGCGACCCGTAATCAGGTCGGTCATCATCACATCCTTTACGTCGAAGCCTGCGAGGTAGAGCATATATGCCATCTCGCGCTCACCGTTGGTTCCCTTCTCACGGATGATAGCTGCCTTGACGCCTGATGCCTCGCGACGGTCAGCAGAGATGCCATATTGTGCGAGCTTGCCGGTGAAGCCCTTGGGGAACTTCATCTCCAGTGGCTGCTTCTTGTAGTTCTCGAAGCGTTCCTTAGCCTTGCCGTTGAAGCTCTGCTTGCGATCCAGCAAGTAGCTGGTCTTATACCATACATCGCGCAGAGCATCGATATCGAAGGTCTTCTCCTCGTCACCAGCCTTCACCACGATGGTGCGAGCATCTTCGACGGGATAGCCAATCTTGGCAAAGCCTACGCCCTGCTCTTCCATAAACTCCTTAAACTCCTGCTTGTGCTCGTCGCTTACTTCGATGACTACGCCTGGGTTCTCAGCGAAGAGTGCCTTCACAACGTCACCATCAGCACAGATATCGTGCAGGTTGATATGCATACCGCCCTTGGTGTTAGCGAAGCACATCTCGAGCAGCGTGGTAATAAGACCACCGGCAGAGATATCGTGACCAGCCATAATCCAACCCTTCTCGATCATCTGCTGTACGGCCATGAAGGCATCAGCAAAGTACTCAGGATTCTTTACTGTAGGAACATCATCGCCCACTTTACCCAAACTCTGTGCGAAGGCAGAACCACCAAGGCGCTGCTCGTCGAACGAGAAGTCGATATGGTAGACAGATGCGTTCTTATCATTTACCAATACGGGTGATACCACCTTCTTGATATCTGAAACCTCACCACCGGCAGATACAATCACTGTTCCCGGAGAGATAATTTTTTCTCCATTCGGATACTGCTGACTCAATGAGAGAGAGTCCTTACCTGTAGGTACGTTGATATGCAGGTCGCAGCAGAAGTCGCTCAAAGCCTTCACACCAGCATAGAGACGGGCATCCTCACCCTCCTGCGAGCGACAAGGCCACATCCAGTTTGCACTCAAAGAAATCGAATCCATTCCCTCTGCCATTGGTGCCCAGACGATATTCGTCAGAGCCTCAGCTACAGAGAGCACACTTCCTGCAGCGGGATCAGCGAGTCCAGCCTGTGGCGCATGACCAAGGGCTGTAGCGATACCCTTCTCACCACGATAGTCGAGAGCCACGACACCACAGTCGCTCAATGGTAACTGGATCTCACCCTGGCACTGCTGACGGGCAATTTTTCCCGTTACAGAGCGGTCTACCTTATTCGTGAGCCAGTCCTTACAAGCCACAGCCTCCAACTGGAGCACGCGCTCGAGGTACTCGTCAATCTTATCCTGTGTATAAGTAACGTCTTCGTAATGGCGCTCAACGGTATTGTCGCGCATGATGGTCTTCGGAGAGTGACCAAACATCTGAGCCACATCAAGGTCGAAAGGCTTCACACCGTCGCCCTGCTTGAACGAGAAGTGGGCATCGCCAGTGGTCTCACCGACGACATACAGCGGAGCACGCTCGCGCTCAGCTATCTTACGTACATGTTCGATATGCTTCTCGTCGATGAGCAGGCCCATACGCTCCTGACTCTCATTGGCGATAATCTCCTTAGATGAAAGGGTCTTGTCACCGATAGGCAGCTTGGTCATGTCAATCTCACCACCACACTCCTCAACGAGCTCTGACAAGCAGTTCAGGTGACCTGCTGATCCGTGGTCGTGGATACTTACAACGGGGTTCACATCCTCCTCGCAGAGTGCACGAACGAGGTTATAGGCACGCTTTTGCATCTCAGGGTTGGCACGCTGTACGGCATTCAGCTCGATACCGTTGCTGTAACGACCGGTATCAACTGATGATACAGAACCGCCACCAAGTCCGATGCGGTAGTTGTCACCACCTACAACGACTACCTTGTTGCCCTTCTGAGGCTCCTTCTTCAGACAGTCGCGCTTGGTGCCGTAACCCACACCACCAGCCAGCATGATAACCTTATCGTAGGCATACTTCTCCTTGCCCTCCTGATGCTCGAAGGTCAGCACGGAACCACAGATCAGTGGCTGGCCGAACTTGTTACCGAAGTCTGAAGCACCATTAGAGGCCTTGGTCAGAATCTGCTGTGGTGACTGATACAGCCACTGACGTACAGGAAGGATATCCTCCCAGTCGCGAGCCACATCGTTATCATCGTGCAAACGT
>Ga0247610_10002956_pt1 | contig 19090 bp, 16 predicted proteins | sample 174DNAGHGhighgp2_FD_193483 | JGI IMG/M metagenome (GOLD analysis project Ga0247610, IMG submission 193483) | Sheep rumen microbial communities from Palmerston North, Manawatu-Wanganui, New Zealand - 1742 DNA GHGhigh gp2 | ecosystem: Host-associated > Mammals > Digestive system > Stomach > Rumen...
CACGAGAAGATAGGGTATAACTACCGTATGAGTAACATTTGTGCGGGCATCGGCCGAGGACAGATGACTGTGGCTAATGACCATATTGCCCACCATAAGCATGTTCAGAAGTTGTATGAGGAGTTGCTGGCTGCCGTGCCGGGCGTTAAGGTGCATTCACAGCCTTCTACTGGCGAGTATGACAGCAACTACTGGCTTTGCACTATTACGCTTGATCCATCGGTTAGGATTAAGGGACAGGAGAATGCCTACAAGACTATTGTGACTGGTGCTGTGGGCGGTGCTGCTGGTGTTATTCACGCTGCATCTTCGGCCACTACAGATTGCCAGCCTAATGATAATGTGGAGGCGCTGAGAGTATTCCTTGATGTTGCCGGCATTGAGGCTCGCCCGGTTTGGAAGCCCATGCACAAGCAACCGGTTTATGCTGGCGCTCCTGCTTATGTTAATGGAGTTAGCGAGGCTGTGTTTAAGGTGGGGATGTGTCTGCCGGCTGGTCCTTATGTTAGCGATGAGGATGTGCGGTATATTGTGGAGACAATTAAGAGTGGAATCGTGGAATAAATAAAAGATGCCAAAAGGGACGTTTCTTTTTGTCATTTTTTGTCACACAGTTTATATTGGAGATTATAAGACAAGAACTTGGAATATTTTTTTGCGCCATGAAGTGAGACATACTTATCCCAATCGATATTTACTAAGGCAGATAAAGACGTCGTTGGATTGGTTAATGAAGGCAAATACAACTGATGGAATATAATGAAATATGAATAGAGATCAGCTCAATGCTTGGTGTTATGAGGCCTAGGTTGGAAGATGATTAGGACTAAAGGGCGGATAGAATGATGTTCGGTCTGGTTATATATAGGGCATTATGAGGCATTGTGCAGTTGATAATGTAATTACGTTAGAAAGAAGAATAAAGTTGTATTTTTGCAAGATATATGGAGATATATCTTGAAAACAATGATTATATGTCAGGAAATACCAACATAATGAAAGAGATTTTAGAGCTGCTTTTCAAAAGATGCGACTTTGAATCGGTAGTTAACTTTGACTGTTCACGATTATGGCTAAGTTATCGTTATGGCGGTATCATGTTGGAACTTGAATGCAATGAATATATTGAGAAGAAGTACAGTTTCAAGAGAGTTGGTAGTTTTGATATTGAGGAGTTTTGTAATGACATTAACATCGGAAACCTATATATAACTGATCCTGCTCCTTACACAGAGGAGGTCTGTGCGGATTATGAAATGAGTTGTAAGATGTTTCAGATGGTGAAGTTCATTAAATCTAAGTATCCAACAGCTATAAGAGATTATTATGTCTGTGACTTCTTGATGGATCCATATATTATGGAAGGTGAGAATCTATGGAATTCTTACTTTATTGAGATCTCGGAAAGCCTAAAGGCAGATAGACGCTTTATATCCGATGTAGTTGCTCAATTGGAAAAGCACCAGCCTATTGCTTCTTCTAATCAAACCATGTTCCAGGGATTGGATATAATTCCAAGATATGATTTAAATTATTTAACGACAAACACAAAAGTACGTAGACTGGGTTATTTTAAGTTGATACTGAGCCTCTTCAAAGAAACATCTTTGCTTTTAGACAAGCCATTTCTGAAAAATGTAGAAGAATTAGCAATTAAACATGAGACAGAGTTGCTGAACTATAAGAGTTCAAAAGGTATTATTAAGCAAACAAAAACCGGAAGTGGTGCAAAACCATACGTTGAGGTAATACAAGGATTGAAACTCATTGCAAAAGTTGGGAACGGATATGAGTTGGGTAAAGTAAGCAGGGCATATAATGCACTTAGTGAAGATAGTTCTTCCTTCTTTGTTATGGGATTATTGGATAGAGCATTTTTTCTTGAGTCAATCCTACGATATGATTACTTGTATATATATACTTTGCTAGAATATGCATATACGGCACCTTATCCGTCATATAATGAGATGAAGTTGTTGTATCAGCAGATGCTTCTGAAAAACCTTCGACAAATGAAAGAGGATGCAAACAGGGCCGACAGTATCAAAAAATACAATTTACAAACCGTAGAAAAACGCATTAAAGAATGGAAAAAGCCGGAAATATATCTTGAGCATGTACTCATGCCCAGATTGAATTGGTTATTCGATTTGGACTTGTTGGTTTTGCACGAGAATCTTTCCTTTGAACTGACAAAGGCTGGAGAAAAGTTATTCATGACTATTTGTGGCTGGAGAGACATTAATGGTATATCAGTGGTGGATCCTGCTCCTTATCTGGATGCAAACTTTATGAAACTCTTTGCCATTGTATATTCGGATGGTAAGATTGGTAAAATGAATGAAATAGAGACGGACCAGTATATCTCAGAATATCTAGAGGATAGTTTCAGATTGTTTAAGACATTTGCTCCTAACCGTGTAACGTTCTCAGTATTTACTAACTATGCAAAATGGAAATTATATAAAAACACAACTTGTGCTATAGACATTGATGATATAGTAAAAGGCTTTCTGAGAAGGAATTCGGATAAATATATTTTCAAATTTCAGAAATTCTATAATGATGGATATATTCAAAAAGTAAATAAATAATTATGGGTACATTTGATAGATATCAATTGAAGGATAATCCTTTCAGAATGGTTCCAGCATCGGAGCCGAATAAACTCATATGGGCTGGATTCAAAGATATTAAAGGTGAGTTTGAGAAGCGTATTCAACGCTCAATAGGAGTGTCAAGTTCTAGTCTTGTGCTGAATATGGGAGAATACGGAAGTGGTAAGACTCATGCGGCTATGTATTTTTCCAAGCCAGAAGTGCTTAGTGGATTAACCCCGGATGGTGAAAAAGAGCCATTGTCTATAAAAATTGATTTCCCGAGTTCAAAGAATGTTGTCTATGATTTGTATATGCAAGTGATAGATAAATTGGATTTTAATGTCATTCAGGAACATCTACCAACTGTTGAAAAACGTATGCGTGTGATTGAACAAATTACAAAGAACGAATTTCTCAAGAAAACGCTGGAAATGGTATTCTGCAATCCGGTGGATACGAATACTTTCAGTTTTCTATATGGGTATTCGACCGCAACTCAACGGAAGAATCTTGATGTTCCGAGATCAATTAATTTTGCAGTTGATACAGAACAAATATTAGGTGCTATTTTTTCTTTTTTGACTTCAGAAATAGGTCCTTATTCTTGCATTATTCTTTGGCTGGATGAGTTTGAAGACATAATAACTCTTAGTTCTGTTGAAGTGAAGAATGCTAATAGCTTTATTCGGTCGTTGTTGGATAATACCCCAGATCATTTGTTGATGTTTATAAACTTTACCATGTCATCAATGTCTTCTAAAGAGGATCTCTTTATGTATTTACAGGAAGCAGTTAAGTCAAGAGTGAAACAACGTATAGAATTTGATCTTCCAACACTTGACGATCTCAAGGCCTATTTAAAGGATTTACTTAATGCTTCTGTTTATAGAGATGAAGCAAGAAACGATTATTTTCCATTTGAAGAAGATGTCATAGATGCACTTTTTGATACGGTGAGAAATGTTTCATTACGCAGATTTAATGAAGCTCTTTCACTATTGTTGGAATCTGCTTGTTTTGATAATAAGGAAGAGATTGACAAAGAATATTTTGAAAGCATACGTGGTGAAATAGAAGGGTGGAAGGATGAATAGTTTGGTGGTACTTGATGCATGTACCATTATCAATCTGGCTCGAATAGACGAGGATTATTTTATTGAGGATAAGATTAAGGCGCTGATGAATGTATATGCTGTTGAAATGGTCATAAACGAATTGAAAGATCGATATGTGCCGTCGGTCAAGACCTTAAAAAGACAACTACATTATGTGCCTTATTGGGGTGGATTGAAAAAATGGGAAAACAAGGAGGTTGAGGACAAAGCGAAAGAAGTGAAGGTTTTTCTTGATTATCAGAAGAAAGACAACGGTGAGTTGTACTCTACTGCGTTGAGTATATTACTTAGTCGACTGGAGAGTGAAAAGGTACTCTTCTATACAGATGATTTCCCCGCGAAGAACGATTTTAGGCCATATTTCGAGTTTCAACAGATGGGGTATATTGGGGATACTGTAGATTTGTTGGTGTTCCTATATTGGTTGTCCCCTAAAGGACAATTCAGTAAAGATGAATTGGAGAAGTATCTCACATCACTACGTGGCGAATATATTTTGAAGGTTAAAGAATTACAGGAGATGATAGACCATTATGCTTTAATGCAACCTGCCACTAAGAAAGGATATAAGCGAAAATATGAACTTGAGGGCCTATCTGCAGACCTGACAGGTAGTCGAGATCTAATAGATACCATCAATAGATGTATAAAATTCTTTGAAGACGATAAATCTGTTATATGCAATGATATCAAAAAAATGCTTAAAGGCTTTACTAATTGTCCTTTGATTGTGAAAAAGATAGATAGAACACTTCAAAGTATATACAATTATGGCATATATAAGTTATAGAACATTTCATGAGCAATAAATACACGTTTTCAGGTCATGAAACATTCCCTTGCCGTAACTTGTGGTTAAAAAAAGGTTACGATTATATTGCAAATGGCGGCAGTTTTAATGCCTCGGATGCAGTTGTTAGCTTGGGAGTGGGTAAGAATATGGTTAACTCTATAAGATTCTGGCTCAAGGCGTTCGGTTTGACTATTGATGAACAGTTAACCAGCATTGCCCAACAACTTCTTAACGATGATGGTTGGGATCCTTATTGCGAAGACGAACTGACATTGTGGCTTCTTCACTACAAGTTGGTATCAACGAATGAGGCTAGTCTTTATAAAATTGTCTTTCAAGACTATCAGCGTCGAAACAGAGAGTTTGACAAGCTGCAGTTGCAATGTTATGTTGAGTCTTTATGTAAAAGGAATGAAGTATATGTTAATAAGGACACTCTCATTAAGGATATTAATGTGTTACTTCAGAATTATATATATCCAGAAAATGTTGCAGAACCAGAGAAGTGTTCCAATCTACTGATGGGGCTACGAATGATTCGATATCTCGGAAAAGAAGAGCGCATCAACGAAAAAAATGCTGAGAAATATGGATTCGCAGAACTGAAGCCGGAACATATTCCAAGCGATGTAGTTCTCTATGCACTTATGGATCAGAGTAAGCAGGAAAAGACATTATCCAATGATGTCCTTTCAGATCTTGCGTTAACATTCTGTCTGTCACTGAGTAGTCTAGGGAAGATAATAAACTATCTTGCAGATAAATACCCTGAAATCATCACTTACACTGATAACAGTGGAATCCGCAATGTGCATATCTCTCGGAATGTAGATCCATACACTATACTTGATACATATTATAGGAAATAGTATATGTATATACCATCTGTAAATATAGAATATCAGAAGTTAGAAGATCTGCAATATCTTATAACACCTAATTCCCAAACGGTGTTGGGCACTATAATTGAACACTATCAGTCAGGAGTTCATTCTTTTCAAATTATAGGTAGTTACGGCACTGGCAAATCAAGTTTCCTTTTGGAGTTGGAGCGTGAGTTACAAAAAGATCAGTCTGACTTTATTAATAATAAGAGAGTCTTCAACAATTTCGAAAGATTTGAATTTTGCAACATTGTTGGTGACTATGATTCCCTTGCCAATGTCATGGGTAAGAAGTTATCACTCGCCACACAAGGGACAGATAATATTATTTCAGCACTTGATACATATTACCAAAAGACACAGAATGAGGGGAAGTTCTTGTTCGTGTTTGTCGATGAGTTTGGAAAAATACTCGAACACGCGGCTGTTAAACCAGAGGAAGAGTTGTACTTTATTCAGAAACTAACAGAGTATGTGAATGTTCCACAACGCAACATACTATTGATAACAGTGCTCCATCAGAGTTTCAATGCATACGCTCAAAATCTAACCGAAATACAACGTAATGAATGGAATAAGGTTAAGGGGCGTTTCCACGATATTGTTTTTTATGAACCAGTGGAGCAACTGTTGTATCTTGCTTCAATGCAACTAGGTACTAAGAATAAGAGCATATCAGAGGATCTGAAAGAAATATATAAACTTGCTATTGAAACGCGGTTTATTTCATCCGAATTAAGTTTAAAAGTTATCAACTCATTAAGTCCGTTAGATTCTTTCTCTGCAACGGTCCTAACTCTGGCGTTTCAACGTTATGGGCAGAACGAACGTTCGTTATTCTCTTTTCTTTCGTCAAAAGGAATAGGCTCAATAGAAGAATTTAGAGAGAACTATAATAGGTGTTATTCATTGTCAGATGCGTATGATTATATTGTCTATACGTTTTATTCCGCTTTGATAGGAGTAAATGCCGATTCTACAGGATGGAGAATGCTTAAAGTTGCTTTGGAACGAGTAGAGAGCGGAATGAATGGTATAACAGATATTGAGCAAAGCGAGAAAGTTATCAAGGTTATAGGCCTCATCAATATTTTTGCTAATGGCGATGTTAGCCTGCGGAAAGAAGCTCTTGAATGTTATTGTAGATATGCGTTAGGTATAAACAATCCAAGTGAGATAATAGGCAAGTTGGAAAATGCTAAAATTATTCGTTTCGCTGCCTATAAACAACGTTATATCTTGTTCGAAGGAACTGATGTTGATATTGAATACGAGTTGAACAAAGCTGCTACTGTCGTTCCGATAGTAGAAGTAACGGTAGACAATCTTAGGCCTTATTTTAGGAACAGAGTGGTACTCTCGAATTCAACATATCATAAAACGGGTTGCCCTCGCTATTTTGAATTCATACTATCGTACGGAAAAGTTCCGTTAGAGCAGATGCCTGTTGGTGATATTGATGGGTTTGTAGCATTGACATTTCCTCAAAATGAAGAGGATAGACATGCTATCTTTGAGGCATCAAAAGAAGAAGTACGGGCAATCGTTTATGTGATGTATAACGATTCAGAAAAACTTCAAAGACATCTGACTGAGATTGCCAAATTGAACTATCTGAAACAAGTAGTAGGTGTAGAGGATCGTGTGGCCCTAAACGAAATACAACATCAGCTTCAATACGAAGCATATTCGCTTGACACGAAATTGAATCAGGCCCTTTATGATTCATCAGATAAAGTGACATGGATATATCAAGGTGAGCAGGTGGATGTTTGTTGCTTACGGCAATTTTATGCGTTGCTTGAAAAGGTATGCCAAGAGGTATATAAAGAAACCCCCATAGTAAAGTGTGAGATGCTCAATAAGGAGAAAGTTGGAGCAACTATCTCCAAAGCTCGATTAACTATGCTGAAAGCAATGTTGGATAATGCTGATAAAGAGGACCTTGGACTTGGAGACAAGTATCCTCCAGAGAAGACTATATACAATATCGTGCTTAGGCAGAATGGGATTCATAGACTAGATGAAACAAAGGGAACTTATGGCCTCTATGCACCCAATAATGAACAAGTCAAATTATTATGGATGGCATGTGAGATTTTTTTAGAGAGTACGAAAGACAAAAAACGTTCATTGTCGGATCTGGCAAGGTTGATGAAGGAAAGGCCGTTTAAGGTGAAACAGGGGCTAATTGACTTGTGGATTCCAATGTTTCTGATTGTAGAACAGTCAAAATATGCCTTGTTTAACAAAGAAAAATATGTGCCATATCTGACAAGTGAACTACTCGAGTTGTTGCCTAAGAATATAAAGGATTATTCAATAAAGGCTTTTTCTCAAGATAATATCAGTAAAGAGATATTCAATAAGTACCGTGAATTCTTGCGTAAGCCCGAAAGTGAGTTTATCGATAGCAATACCTTTAATAATACATACAATCAATTTTTTATTTTCTATAGAAATCTTAACGACTACGCAAAACAAACGAAGAAATTTTCGAGTCCATATACGGCAAGATTCCGAGACATTCTTGCAACTGCGACTGATCCGGAGAAGGCTGTTTTCGTAGATTTACCTGACAGTTTAGGATTACATGGGTCGATGGTGAATGATGCAGAGGCATGCGACCTTTTTTTAGAACAACTAAAGGTTTCGGTCCATGAGTTAGTCGTATGCTATGATGCTTTTATTGACCGTATCGAAGCAAGCGTTATAAATTGTTTAGGACTTTCAGTTGATTATCAGGTATATAAAAATGAACTTGAGAGTCGATATAAGTATGTGAAAAGAAGTTTGCTGCCAAGTAAATCACTCTCATTTCTTCAAAGAGTATCAGCTCCCTCAGCGAGCAAGAAAGAATTCTACGAAAAGATTGGAAGCTTGATATTTGACAAAGCTCTAGTGAAGGTTACTGATGGGGAAGAGGATTATCTGATAGACAACATTCTGTATTTGTTCCGTGAATTGGATTGCTATGTGGAGATGTCGGATTATGATGAGAAGGAGAACGAGGTGTTCCATTTTGAAATGGCCTCAAGTAATGGAAATAACGTGAAACGCAGAACAGTCGTGTTGTCTAAAAAACAAGAAGAACAGACAACTGCTTTAGAAGCTAGATTAGAAAAGGATCTATCCGGTAATCAAGAGGTAGATGCTGCTGCTCTACTGAGGCTTTTGAGTAAAAAAATAAAAGATGGCAACTACAAAGGTTAGGCATATTTTAGGTATATCAGGAGGAAAAGATAGTGCTGCTTTGGCCATTTATTTGAAGGATCGCTACCCTCAGATACCATTTGAGTTTTATAACTCTGACACGAAGTGTGAACTGGCAGAAACTGAGACGCTGATTAACAGATTAGATAGCTATTTGGGTGGCATTACAAGACTTGTTGCTGTAGAAAATAGTCCGGAACCGACTCCCTTCGACCACTTTTACAAGGTATATGGTGGTTACCTGCCGTCACCACAGGCTCGTTGGTGTACGCAAAAAATGAAGTTGGAAAAGATGGAAGAGTTCGTTGGTGATGAGCCTACTATTTCTTATGTTGGTATTCGGGGAGATGAAGACCGGGAGGGTTATGTCTCAACTAAGCCAAACATACAGAGTATCTTCCCGTTTCGTCGGAATATTTGGAGTTTGGATGTCATTAATAGGCTTTTTCAGAACAAGAACATTGCTGTGTTGAAAGCACTTTGTGAGCAATATTGCCCGCCTGATTATCTTGACGGATTTCTTAATATTGTTTGCACGCCCACGAGCAAGACGTTCTATTTCTCAAAGAAAACGAATTCATTGCTTGATATTAGCGTAAAGACTTTCAATCGGATTGTATTTGAGTTTTTAAAAACGACAGATTTACCCGTTGGACAATTGGAGGAATTTCCGCTAATTGATAACGAAGATGTTATAGTAAAAGAAGATGTATTCAGAATCCTTCGTGAGAGTGATGTAGGTGTACCTGCATATTATGATTTAATCCCATTTGAGGTGGATGGGAAGACTGGTTACTATAACCGTAGTCGTTCAGGCTGCTATTTCTGCTTTTTCCAACAAAAGATAGAGTGGATATGGCTATATGAGCAGCATCCTGATCTTTACAAAAAAGCTATGGAGTACGAGAAAGACGGATATACTTGGAATCAAGGTGAGAGTCTTGCTGACCTTATTAAACCAGAACGCATCAAAGAGATTAAACTTGATGCATTGCGGAAATGGGAGGCACGTAGTTCGCAGGGATGCCGTCTGGCTGATAATGTTGATGATAATTCCTTTTGTGCAAACTGTTTCATATAAGATAATATATACATTGGATTATGGGATATAAGGTAGAAACGTTGGACATTCGTGAGTTGTTGCGTTTGATAAAGGAGGATAAACTAAATCTTCATCCAGACTATCAACGAAACTTTATTTGGTCGCCCAAGGAGCAGAAGATGCTCATAAAGACCATTGATGACGGCTACCCTTTACCCAACTTTTTCTTTGAGGAAAAAGAAAATGGAACCTTTGATATGGTTGACGGTCAACAACGGGCAATGACAATCTTGAAATATTTTAATAATGAATTCAAGGATCTTGATAATAAATATTTCAGAGAAAAAGACAAGGACTCATTTATGTCATACAAGCTTGCAGTAATAGTGTTGTCTAATGTGAATCAGGAGCAGACTATAGAAAACTTCTATTTCTTGGTTAACAGGCAAGGTGAGCATTTGAACCCTGCAGAAATCAATAAGGCGAGATATTATAATTCCGACTTTCTTAATATGGTTAATTCCATTATGGAAGAGCAGATGCTAATAGATTTGGATATTTTTACTTCTGCAGCTGTGAAGAGAATGAATGATAGAAGTCTTATAGAGGAAATAGTGGCATATCTTTTTAAAGGAATAACGGATAAGAGGGATGCAGTAGAAGAACTGTTCAAAAAAGATATATCGGAGGAGGAAATCAAAGAGAAGAAGTCATTGTTTTTGTCAAGGCTTAAAAGGATTCATAAACTAAATGATATTCATCCTTTAAAGAATAGCCGCTTTAAGCAAAGGAATGATTTCTATACTTTGTTTACTTTTATTGATAAGCATTTCTACAATGATGATGACATCCTTTCATATCAATATAAAATTATGATCATGTTGGATCAGAACCAATTTATCAGACCTTCAAATGATGATTGTGAGTTGTTTAAGTCGTATGCAGTTAATTGTGTAACACAGTCGAACTCAAAAGATGCAAGACAAAAAAGGCTGGAGATATTGGAAAAAATATTATGCAATACCACTATTAAACCACAAGACAGTGATTTTGCTCAGTCTTGTGAATATATTGCTGATGAATATGGTATAGAAGAGTTGGGCCTAGTTCATGTCGGTGATTTTTTTCTTTATGATTTATCTCAGATAGAAGAGTGATGGCAGACGTATCGTTTGACTTCATACCCAAGGATGGAGTAATATATACATTGCTGAAAGATGGAGGGCCATCTGAAAACCCTATAACTATTGATGGTGTAGACTATTATATGGGTTATCTAGATGCTGGCATTGAAGGCAACAAAGGTGGTAACTCATTTGTTTATAAACTATATCCTGTTGCGGAATATGAAAATGGAAATGATGAACCTGCGAGCATTATCAAAATCTCAAAATTTAAGGAGTCGTATAGCAGGAAATATAATAAGCCAAAAACAGAGATAGATAAAAACCAAAGATTCAGGAGAGAGATTGCTGCTTTACAAAAATGTAAAGAGAAGCATGTATTGGATGTTATTGAGATTTATGATTCTGGGAATATCTATTTTGTGAAAGACGCTAAGAATGGCAATAAAAGCTATCAATCATATCCATACTATACAATGGAAGTTGCAGAAAGTGATCTAAGGTCTTATATAGAGAAGAATTATAATGAATTAGGACTAGAAGATAAAATATTTATTTGTTTAGATATCTCTAGAGCTATGTTGGGCTTGCTGTCTTTGGATTATTATCATCGAGACTTGAAGCCTGATAATATCTTTGTTGTGAACGGCCATTTTAAGGTGGGGGATTTGGGCCTTATCAGCAAGAGGGATGAGGACTATGATAGAAAGGGGGATTATATAGGCCCTCGTGGATGGACTACTCCTGAGACCATGAATAAATATCTAACGGAAGGAAAGGACTTTGAACAATATGATGTAACGATAGACCATCAGTCTGACCTTTTTCAGCTTGGTATGATTTTCTGGTACGTGATGCAAGGTAATGCCCCAATTGGTGTATTTCGTCAAAAAGATTTTAAGATAAAACGTGACGATATATATAATTTGATTCACCATATGTTGAATCATTCAAAAGACAAGCGCGTAAAAGATGTTGTTACAGTTATCACTGAGTTGGAGAGGATACAAAAAAAATTGGTATTGGAAAAATTCCGAGGCTCAGGGATATGATATATTTATAATAGAATAATATGACGCATTCGATGTGATAATTATGGCTTTTTTGTTATGATTATGGGTGAATGGAGAAGAAACGGAGAAATGCAATAATTACTTTCCTTTCGTTGGTGAAGGCTGGACTTTGGGCAAATGAGGTTCAGCTTTTGCCATTTGAAGAGGTGGACTTTGCGCGGGTGTATCGGCTCGCTCAAGAACAGTCTGTTGTGGGATTGGTTGCTGCTGGGTTAGAACATGTTCGGGATGTAAAGGTTTCGAAGGATGTTGCTTTGTCTTTTGCTGGTGCTACGTTGCAGCTTGAGCATCGGAATCAAGCGATGAATGAGTTCGTTGCCAAGTTGATGCGGCAGTTACGTGATGCTGATGTGTATGCTCTTCTTGTTAAGGGGCAGGGGATTGCTCAGTGTTATGAGCGGCCGTTGTTGCGGGCATCGGGAGATATTGATTTGCTGCTGAATGCTGAGAATTATACTAAGGCGGTTATATTTCTGTCGGGCATAGCGCAGAATGTGGAAGATGAGGATGCTTATAAGAAGCACAAGTCTTTTGTGATTGATTCGTGGGAGGTGGAGTGTCACGGGACGTTAAGAAGCGTGTTGTGGCGCAGGCTGGATAAGGGAATTGATACTGTTCAGGCTGACACTTTTGCGAATGGCTCCGTGCGGGTGTGGCGGAATGGCGCTACTGATGTGTATATTCCTGCGGCAGACAATGATGTGGTGTTCGTGTTTTGCCACATTCTGCAGCATTTCTATAAGAGCGGCGTGGGGCTGCGGCAGATTTGCGACTGGTGCAGGTTGCTGTGGACTTTCAGGGAGTCACTGGATCATGAGCTGCTGTTCCGGCGGCTGCGCTCTATGGGCGCTCTCGGCGAGTGGCGGGCATTTGCTGCTTTGGCGGTTGATTACCTTGGCATGCCGGCTGATGCTATGCCGTTGTATTCTAATTCGCGTCGTTGGCGCAGGAAGGCTGTGCGGATTTTGAGGCTTGTGTTTAGGACAGGCAATATGGGGCACAACCAGGATTGGAGCTATGTTAAGCGTAGTCCTTATCTGGTTAGGAAGGCCATTTCTTTTGGGCGACATTGCGGTGCTGCCTTGCGGCATTTGGCGATTTTTCCTTGGCACTCGGTGGCGGTTTGGTGGCGGGCGGTCTGTGATGGCGTGGCTGGGGTTGCCCGGGGGATTTGAGTTGGGAATGGTGCTATTGGGGACGGTTCTTGGACTAGCCAAGCATCTCCTTCGGAGCCGAGTGCTGTTTGTCTACATTTTGTTGGCTTTGTGGGCATCGGCCGTAATCGGGCATCGGCCTTAGATTGAAGGAAAGTTATCAGGATTATTGATGATGAGCTGTTGAATGAGGTTTGTTCAGAGGCTAAGGCATCTCCCCGGTTGCGCATGCGCTCGGCCTTTGGTCGCTTTGCTTGTCAAAGAACTATAACTTCCATCAGTCGCTGGAGGATAAATGTCATCGGTTTTTGAATGCGGAGGGCCTGGGACTGTGGTACCCATCCATCGGCACCCAACGAAGGATGAGTCTTTCGTTATCCTGCGAGGCAAGGTTAGAGTGACTACTCACAATGATGAATTTATGGCGGGTAATTTTGGTTTTGCTTCTACACTATTGGATACTCTCAAAAAGCACGGGAATAAATGTCCTGATGCTTTCAAGTTCTATCCAGGCAACATTGGCTGGACGTTTCGGCACTTCTGAATACGGCAAGAGCAAGAAGGCGGGCGAGGAGCTGTTCTTTGACTATAGCAAAGAAACAGGAGCAAAGGTTTTGGTGTATCGGTTCCCGAATCTGTTTGGAAAATGGTGCAGACCGAATTATAATTCGGCCGTTGCAACCTTCTGTAATGCGTTCGCAAATGATTTGCCTTATACGGTAAACGATCCATCAGTAGAACTTGAATTGCTTTACATCGATGACTTGGTGGATGAGATGATTTGCGCTTTGTTTGGCAAGGAGCATCATTGTGAGTTTGATGGGGTTGAAACCGTAATGAAAGAGGATGGCCGCTATTGTGCTGCCACTATTACTCATAAAGTAACGCTTGGTGAGATTGTGGAGCTGCTGAAGAGTTTTGTAGAGCAGCCGCGGACGCTGATGATACCGGAGATTCCTGCGGGCTCATTCGCTAAGAAGTTGTATAGCACCTACCTGAGTTATCTGCCTGCTTCGAAGGTGGCGTTCCCCTTGAAGATGAATGTGGATGACCGTGGTAGCTTTACGGAGTTGGTGCATACTTTGAATGCTGGGCAGGTTTCGATTAATATCTCGAAACCTGGCATCACTAAGGGTCAGCACTGGCACAACACCAAGTTTGAGCAGTTTATTGTGGTGAAAGGTCACGGACTGATTCAGCAGAGGAATCTGAATGACCCTGATGGCAAAGTGCTGGAGTGGGAGGTCTCTGGCGATAAGATTCAGGCAGTGCATATGTTGCCGGGCTATACTCATAACATCATCAATCTTTCTGAGACGGAGGATTTAGTGACGGTGATGTACTGCAATGAGATATTTGATCCTGGCCGGCCGGATACTTTCTTTGAGAAGGTGTGAGCTTTGACATGCTTGGAAGGTTTTTGAAAGGGGTGTGGGCTTTTTGCTCGTATGTCTTTGTGCCGCAGAGGAAAGAAATAAATTAATCTAATAAAGCATTTTTTTAGATGAGTGCAATAGGAGCAGATGTTTTCGTAAGGAGCATCACATTCAATGATAATACCAATATCCAATTCGGGCATTCGGATATTGTGGTTTTTACTGGACCCAATAACTCTGGTAAGAGTCAGGTGCTCAAGGACATTGCACGCAGATATATGAATAGTTATACCCGTGAAATAGTTACTAAATCACAAGGACATGACTTCGTAGGAGAACCGACAAAAGAATATCTTAAAGAAGTCAGTAAAGGATATGATGGGGACTATAAACTGGGAACACACTGTTATGGAACATATCAGAATGCAATCGATATGTGGAAGCGTCAAGATCTGAGCGTTCTTGGTAGTTTGTTCTTAACCGTTTTGCCAACAGAGTCGCGCTTGACTTCCTCAAATGCTGTTAATTCCATTGATTTTACAAAAGACAAACCATCCAATCCATTGCAGGTTTTGTATATGGATGATGAGAAAACCAAGGAGTTGGATGGGTTCTTCTACAATGCTTTTAGCGTTCATTTAATTCTAAATAAGGGAGCTGGTTCAAAGATTACTCTTCACGTAGGGAATGAGGTTGAAATAAAAGAGGGGGAAGATCGTGTGTCTTCAGAATACTTGAAAAGACTTGTCAAATTACCGCTTATTGAGCAGCAAGGTGATGGAATGCGTAGTTTCTCGGGTGTATTATTGAATATCATTGCCGGAAATAAGTCTGTCACGTTATTAGACGAACCAGAGGCTTTTCTTCATCCACCACAGGCAAGATTACTTGGCGAGATATTAGCAAAGCATACCCATCAAAACAGGCAATTGTTTATTTCTACTCATAGTGAGGACTTTTTGAAAGGTCTGCTGACTACAGGAAAAGAGAATGTACGTGTAGTTAGAATCAACAGAGAGGGAGATATTAACCATATGAGTTTGTTGGATAATGAAGGAGTAAGGACTCTTTGGAAAGATCCTATACTTAGATTCTCTAATATTCTCAGCGGGTTGTTTCACTCAAAGGTTGTTATCTGCGAGGCAGATACCGATTGTCGGTTTTATCAGTCGGTTGTTGACTCGATAGTAGAGAAAGAGGCACGGGTAAGTCCTGATATACTATTTACCCATTGTGGAGGTAAAGATCGCCTTAAAACTGTAGTGTCATCTTTGAAGACACTTAACGTAAAAGTGGCAACCATCGTGGATATAGACGTTCTGAATAATAAGAAAACATTTTCAGAACTTTTGGAATCAGCAGGGGGCTTGTTTGGTGATGTTGAGTCAGAATGGAACACGATTGATGATTATGTTAAACATCAGCGACCACAGCTCAATACTGAGGACGTGAAAAAAGAGATAGAGACCATACTTGCTCAAGAGACACAGACTACTTTAACGTTAGATACTGCTGACAAAATAAAGAAGCAACTTCGATTATCATCAGCTTGGTCAAAGATTAAAGAGGTAGGATACAAGTTCTTTACCGGAGGTGCTTATAATGCTTATCTTGCTATTGATGATTATTGCAGACAGAAAGGAATCTTCATTGTGCCTGTTGGTGAGTTGGAATTTTTCTATAGGAAGAACTCACATCATGGAGTGAAATGGGTGACTGAGGTTCTGGAGTCTGTGAACATAGGAGAAGATAAAGAGTTGGAAGATGCTCGGAATTTTATGTTAGAGGTGCTGGGGTATTGAGATGAATATATACCCGGATTGGAAAGGTTTGGATCAAACAAACTCTGGAGTTTGCCATTGCTGATATTGAATCGGTGGTTGTCAGCTCTAAGTGCCGTGGCCGTGGATACGAAAAGGAGTTGATGACGGCTATGATTGAGGCAGCTCAGGGTTTGGGGGTGCATCATATTCAGCTGACTTCTCATTCGGGGCGGGTGGCGGCTAATGGGCTTTATCGGGCGCTGGGGTTTATGATGGTGGAGACTAATTGCTATCGGATGGTGTTGTGAAGGTTATGGGATAGTGGCAATGTGTTTTATCATAAATAATGTTCATAAACTAACAAGTCAATATATATGAAGATTATTGCTTTGTATGGAAAAGGGAATTGTGGAAAGAGTGAGACACTTGGTATTCATCTAAGAAATTATTTTCATAGTCATATGAATCCGGCTCCAGTTGGTATTTGGAAAAAGGACGAACGTGAGTCATTGACGTTTGAGGGTAAGGTTATTGATATATGTCCTCCTGGTGATAACGAGACGATCGTGCTTGACAATATCGCGTTCATAAAAGCAAATACCTGCGATGTCGCTTTTACAGCAACGAGAAGTCGCGGTAAAGGATGTGTGGCATTAAAAAAATATGCCGATCATTTTGAGGCAGAGTTGATTTGGGTCAAGAAGCCATATAATGATGACTTGAGTATTGAAGGGCAGTATAAGGCAAATAAGACGTTTGCGCTGGAACTAATTAAGATGATTTGAGACGTAAGAAATAATATGAGAATAGTAAGGACATTCCATCCCGTAGGTCAAGGAGCGTTCTATTCAGAGCGTTTTTATGATGATAATCATCAGGATGCAATTCATAACATCGTATATGATTGTGGAACTTTATTAGGCTATATTAGAAATGCCAAGAAGGTAGTATCACAAGCATTTGATAAAGATGATGTTATTGACTATTTGTTCATCTCTCACCTTGACTACGACCATATTTCATTGGTGGATACCCTGCTTTCTAGCGTAGGGGGTGTTAGAAATATAGTGTTACCTCTCATTGCAATTGATGAGTTACAAGTAGAAATGGCCTATCAACAGATGTCTGACAACAGTGTTGGAGCAGTGTCATTCCTGCAAAAAATCATTAATCATCTGAATGAGCATTTTGAAAATGATTATAGTAGCGGAGAATATAATATCCTATATGTTAGGGATGAAGAAGCTGCTAACATCGGGGTCGGCAATGCTGGTCATTGGATAAATGGTACTCAGCGGCAAATATCTAAAATACCTGATTGGATCTTGATACCATACAATTTGGAGTACCACTCAAGGAAGAATGATCTAATTGAACAATTTGATACAGTTGTTACAGGAGATGAGTTTATCAATGAAATAAATAGGATTGGAGAGACGACTATACAGGATGGTGATGAATTATATCGTAGATTGACGGATCCGGTGTTTGTTAGAAAAGTAATCAATAATACTAAACTCAAAAATAAGATTAAGAAAGCATACGAAGATATAGAAGGTGGTACTAATGAAAATTCGCTTATGCTTTACTCTGGTCCCTTGAACGAATTAGATAAATATAGAATGCATACTTATAAGCCATATTGTATTGGTTGCTTTTATGATTCTTTTAGAGCTGGGTGCTTGTACACTGGGGATAATAATTTTGATATCTCAAAATGGGAAAAGACGATTTACAAGATAGTATGGGGTAATATTGGAACTATTCAAATACCACATCATGGAAGTCTAGATTCATTCACGGTTGTAAATAACCCCATTGAACGGCGTTATATATTTCCTGTGTCATTTGGCACTAAGAATACATTTGGACATCCTTCGGGGAAAGTTATATCATATTTGCTTTCAAAAGATTGTATTCCAGTGATGGTGACAGAAATGGCGGATACGGTTTATTTCCAGAAGATTTATAGGCGTGTATAAATAGTAACTGATAATTCAATGGCTCAGGTTAATATTTTTGTTAGTTCTACGTGTTATGATTTATCACAGATAAGGCATGACATTAAACAGTGCATTTTGGATTTAGGACACAATCCGATTTTTTCTGAAATGAAGAATTTCCCAATCGATCCAAACCTTTCAAGTTCTGAGAATTGTATTAACACGGTTCAATCTGAAGCTGATATCTTTATTTTAATAATAGGAGATCATTATGGCTCTGTTTTGGAGTCAGGTAAGTCAATAACTAATACAGAGTTTCTGACTGCCGTCAACAAAGGTATTCCTATATATACTTTTGCTTTGAAAAAAATGATAACCCTACTTCCATTGTGGGAAAAGAATCCTGATGCAGACTTTTCAAATGAAGTTGATGATAACAGAATCTTTAAGTTCCTTTCAGAAATAAGAAAGGATAGAAGGTTGTGGAATTTTGAATTTGAAAAAGCTCAAGATATAGCTGATATTTTAAGATCTCAACTATCCATCTTATTTCATGATGCCTTGAAAATAAAATTGAGATTTGAAGGGTCAACTTACAATGATTTGTTTTCAAAAATATCCAGCAAGGCCGCAAACATTATTATTAAGAAAGAGGATTATTATGAGGTAAGATTCTTCATGCAAAGTATGGATGATGAAATACAATCATATAGTTATCTTAAAAATGATTATAATTATTCTGTTTTGCTTGGGGCTGCTGATAGAATAAATGATGTTGATGAAATAATGAATTGGCTACAATGCAAGTTCGGACAGATGCTGAATTATATAGAGTCATTAAACAAACTAGTAGGTGCATTTAAAAAGTATTATGCAGAACCTGGATGTCCATCTGATTTAGAAGGTTTGCATTATGTGGCTCGTTCATTTGGTAAATTATATAGGAGTGTTTTAGAATGGGGCATTGAAGTTAAGAGCATTATTTTGCCAAAAGAATATGATAAGCTGCG